>Ga0247704_1000113_pt1 | contig 22901 bp, 23 predicted proteins | sample 41W_NmetaG_FD_189042 | JGI IMG/M metagenome (GOLD analysis project Ga0247704, IMG submission 189042) | Soil microbial communities from hillslope of Landscape Evolution Observatory, University of Arizona, Oracle, AZ, United States - 4-1-W_N | ecosystem: Engineered > Artificial ecosystem >...
GCGTACAGGGCGCTGGCACCCTGTCGCCTGACGCGACGAAGGGCAACCCGAGGGTGGCCCGGGTTCGTCCCCGTACTCGGTGTCGCTACACCGCCCGCCGGTGTTCAATCAGCGTGGCGCTCAACACTCGGCGTCCTCGCCTTCGCTTCAGCGCCCGCCCGTGAACACCTCTCGCACTCGCAGCCCGGAATCCAGCCGGCCCAGTGGCCGCCGCCTAGGCAGTCGGCGCTCACCGGCCCCGAGCTGCGGTCGCAGCTCGGTCCTCGTCGGTGGAGCCGGGGCAGCGAGCGATGTGCTCGGCCACCAGCGCCTCGAGTGCAGCGATCCGCTCCTCCAGCTCGTTCGCGCGCGCGTCGATACGACCGTCGTTCATCGCTGAACCTCCCTCTCGCCCAGGGGCCCGCCGTGGGCCGCCGGTGCTGGCCACGCTACGCCTACCCTTTGCGACCGTCAAGAGACTCGGTACCATCTGCCCGTGACCGTCTACGTTGCCCTGGTGGCGCCGGAGTTGATGGGGGTGGCGGAGATCGCCGAGCTGCTCGGGGTGACTCGCCAGCGCGTCCACCAGCTGACCAAGTCGCCGGAGTTCCCCCGGCCCGTCGCGGAGCTGTCGGCCGGGGCGATCTGGGAGCGCGACGCCGTCGAGGCATGGGCACGGAGCACCGGCCGGCTGGCCGAGTGATCCACCGCCGGCGTCGTGCCGCCCGCCACAATGGGGCGATCGCCCTCACACGGCCCGAAATCGTGGCGCTCATGACCGGCGCCGACCTGGACAGGGTCAAGGTTCTGCCCAGCCGCCCGGCATGGTGGGCCGAGGCCGCCTGCCGGGGGCGCCCGGACCTCAACTGGTTCCCGGACCGAGGCCAGGCGCCGGCCGCCGCTGCGGCCAAGGCCATCTGCGCCGGCTGTCCGAGCGCCGCCCCCTGCCTGGCCTTCGCGATCGAGGAGCACATCGACATCGGCGTGTGGGGAGGCATGAGCGCATCGGAGCGCCGACGAGCCAGGGGCGGCGCCGTTCGCCAGCCGAAGGCCAGCCCTGTCGGCGCCAACCGGTGGAGGGAGCGACCGCCGGTGTTGGACAACACAGCGGCTCAGGCGAAGCGGGCTGGCTAAAGCGCTTCGCACCCCTTGGTTCAAGTGTGTGCCAGGGTCGCGGCGAAGGACGCACAGCGGAAGATGAGGGACGCTGGCATGACCCTCAGTCCAGGCGCGGTCCCGCGAGGAGGTCCTACGCCGGAGCCAAAACTCTTTCTCGTCGGACCGTCCACTCATCCGGCTCGTCATCCTCCTGGTCCAGAAGGCTCATGCCGATCCGGGTGAGGGCGTTGTGGACGAGGCCCTGGGCGATGGCCAGGGCGTCTGCCGCCGTTCTGGCCTCCACCGTGATCTCGACCTCGACGACCGACTCACTGAAGGTCACGGAGACTGCGGGGTCGACGGCGTCCAGGTCGAGAAGGACATCCAACAGCGAATCCCCAAGGTGCTCAAGGTCAGCTCGCATCGACGGAGGCACGCGCTCGAGGGTCGCCGTCACCTGAAAAGCGTTCATTCACCCTCCTTCCACATCGGGCATCGCCGGAGCCACGCTCGCAGGTTCGCGAGAAAGCGGCTGCCGGAGGGAGTCAATGCGACTCCTCGTTGATGATCGCCACAAGGACAGAGCACCTTGAAGTATCGGGCGCCCTTCGTGATTCGGAACCCGTGCGCTTCTGCTCGGCAGAGTTCACCCTCGATGTCCTTGTCAGGGTGCTTCGGCCGCCGGACCACAACGGCACACTACCCAGCAACCGTGGCGAACCCATGACCCCCACCCACAATTCCAATCGAGACGTGGACTGCTGGCAGCGGAGGATACGCGAATTACAACGATGTTCGTAAAGCGTCATAGATGCTCTACGCACCTAGCGTACCCGGCCCGGGGCCAAATGGTGGGCGGGCCTCCCCTCTCGATCACCCAGCGTGTGCCACCGGCGTGCCAGTAGAGGTGGCACACGGGGCGTAAACGGGGTCAACAGGGGTCACCCTCGGTAAGCCTGTGACCTGCGGTGATGCAGAAAGAAGCAGGTCAGCCCCGTGCGGTCTACCAGCCTTCCAAGCTGGCTATGCGGGTTCGATTCCCGTCACCCGCTCCCGTCACCCCGCTCGCTCGTCATCCGCCGAGAGCGTGTGGCGCCGGCAGAAGTCGACGATCATGGCCGAGCTCCACGCCGGCCCGCTCGGGGTGGGCCGCCTTGGCGACGGCTGGGAGGCTCTGCCGCTGGCGCTCGTACGGGGCGACCCGTCCTGGGTCCCCATCGAGATGAGCATCGAGCGCACAGGGGCGGCGGCCAGGAGGGCGGGTGCGGGCGCGGCCGAGCTGTTGGCCGTGGCGGCGATGGCGTCGCCCCCGCCGGTTGAGCAGCAGCGTCGTGCACGCCGATCTGGAGTGGCCCGGTGCCGGCCCGTGGATGATCCCGATGTGAGAATGCTGTGAGGGCGGGCGGACCCTTCAGTCGTTCTTCTTGAGCCGGCTCTTGGCCTCGTCGAGCGTGGCGTCGACCGCCCCGGCGAAGGCTTGGGCGACGCTCCGGGCGTCGTCCCGCACCGCCGGATCCTTGGCCGCGTTGCCCACGCCCTGGAAGACGTCGTTCACGACGTCGGAGATGCGTTGGAGCGCCGAGGTGAACTCCTTGCCGTCGTCCGCCGACGTCTCCTGCTCGGCGTGCAACTTCAGCTTGAGGCCCAGCGCCGACAAGGCGTCGCCGACCTCCGCCCATGCCTTCTTCGGATCTGCCATGGGCCCAATCTACGGTCAGTGCGGGACGACGACCACGGGCCCGACCGTGTGATGGAGGACCTGGGCGGGAACCCGTCCGAGCACCAGCCCATGCACCCCGCCCCGGCCCCGCCGGCCCACGACCACCAGCCCGGCGTGCTCCTCGGCCGCGATCCGGTTCAGCTCCTCGACCGGGTTGCCGGCCACCCGCTCCAGTCGGGGGTCCGCGGCGCCGGCCAGCGCGAGCTCCTGGCGGACGGCCTCCTCGCCGGGGTACTGCCAGTTCGCCGCGGTGTGAGTCATGACGTCGGCCAGCGGGCTGTGCACGAAGACGGCCACGAGCTCCCCACCGAGGACCTCGGCCGTGGACACCGCCCAGCGCACGGCGTTGGCGTTCGCCGGAGACCCGTCCACGCCGACCACCACGGTGCCTCCGGCCAGCGGCCCGCCCGGGCCGGGGACGGCGATCAGCGGGCAGGGGAGGTGGCGGGCCAGGTAGTGGGGCACGCTCCCCACCCCGAGGCCGGCGAACCCACCGGCGCCGCGCGTCCCGACGACGACCGTGTCGATGTCGCCGGTGCTCGCCATCTCCAGCAACCCGGTGCGGGGGTCGCCCTCGCCGACCACCGACTCGTGGTCGAGGCCCCGGGTCCGCAGCGGCCCGGTCCATTCCTGCTCCAGGCGGTGGGCGATCGCCCGGCGCTGGCCGGCGGAGCCCAGCTCCGACTCCGCCGGTTCGATCACCGTGGCGACCACCGCCTTGGCGTGCATCGCCTCCACGAACCCGGCGGACCAGCCCACGGCGGCCTGCGCCGGCTCCGAACCATCCGTCGCTACGAGGATCTTCTTCATCGGCGATCCCTCCGATCGAACGAGACCTCCGTCTGGACGATCGCGCCCGGCTGCCGGCGCCGACCAGGGTCGAAGGTCCTGCACGCCCTCAAGCACAACCCGGCCTCTGACGACAGGGATGGCATGCGAACGACCCTGCTCCAGCGACGGGGCGCCGTGGCGGTGGCGGTCGCCCTGGGTGCGGCCACCCTGGCCCTGGGCGGCCAGCCCAGCTCGGCCCGCCCGGTTCCCGGCGCACCCGGCTGCCCCATGACCCCGGCGGACTCCTTCTGGCATACCGACGTGTCGGCGCTGCCGGTCCACCCGCAGTCGGCCGGCTGGGTGAGCAGCGTCGGCGCCACGGCCCGCCTCAAGGCCGACTTCGGCAGCGGAACGTGGAACGGCGGCCCGATCGGCATCCCGTACACCACCGTCGCCGGCACCCAGCCCCGGGTGCCGGTGAGCTTCGACTACGCCGACGAGAGCGACCCGGGCCCCTACCCGATCCCGGCCGACGCCCCGATCGAGGGCGGCCCGTCGTCCACCGGCGACCGCCACGTCCTGCTCGTCGACCGGGACGCCTGCCGGCTCTGGGAGCTCTACAGCGCCTACCCCCAGAACGGCGGGACGTCGTGGACGGCCGGCTCGGGCGCCACGTGGGACCTCACCTCGAACGCCATGCGGCCCCTGGGCTGGACGTCGGCCGATGCCGCCGGCCTGCCGATCCTCCCCGGCCTGGTCCGCTACGACGAGGTCGTGTCCGGCACGATCGACCACGCCATCCGCTTCACCGCGCCCCGGACGGCCAACGCCTACGTCTGGCCGGCCAGCCACAAGGCGGCCACCGGCGGCAGCGCCGACCCTCCGATGGGCGCCTGGTTCCGGCTGAAGGCCGACTTCGACATCAGCGCCTTCTCCCCCCAGAACCAGGTGATCCTGCGGGCCCTGAAGAAGCACGGCATGGTGCTGGCCGACAACGGCTCGTCGTGGTTCATGTCCGGCGCCCCCGATCCGGGGTGGAACGACAGCGACCTGGCCCTGCTGCGGAACATCCCGGGCTCGGTGTTCGAGGCGGTCGACGTGTCGTCGCTGCCCGTGGCGCCGACCTCCTATGCGGTCCGGGGGACCGGCGCCACCACGACGACCACGACCGTCGCGCCGAGCACGACGACCACCGCGACCACCCTCCCGCCGCCCTCGGGCCAGCTGGTGGCCAACCCGGGGTTCGAGTCAGGCCTCGGCGGATGGACGGTAGGCAACAACCGGACGACGCTGGCCCGGACGTGCGCCGTGGCCCACGGCGGGGCCTGCGCGGCCGAGCTGGGCCGCCGGCAGTCCTCCGGCGACGCAGTCCTCGACGACTCGCCGAACACGGTCGCGTCGTCGACCCGCGGCGCCGCCTACGCCGGCTCGGCGTGGGTCCAGGCGCCGGCCGGGCGCTCGGTGACCCTGCGGCTCCGGGAGTACCGGGGCTCCAAACTCGTCCGCTTCCGGACCGCAGTGGTCACCGGGACCGGGTCGTGGCAACTGGTCACGGTCACAGGCCCGCCCGCCGACGGCGGCACGTCCATCAGCCTCGACGTGATCGTCTCCCTCCCCACCACCCTCAAGGCCCGGGTGGACGACCTGTCGCTCCGGCGCCTCTGAACGACAGCCGGCTCGCCTAGGCGACCGCCTGGGCGCGGGTGGGCGGCATGCCCTCGGACGGCTTCATGCCGATGGCCCAGGGCGAGCATGCCGAGCGCCAGCACGAGGGTGACGACCAGGTAGCCGAGGCCACCGCCAAGCAGGTAGAGGCGGGACCAGGAGCAGCGGGCCGCGGCCAGCAGTCCCACCAGCAGGCCCACGCTCGCGGGGCGCCCCGGGAGCGGCCGGCGGGCGCCCCGATTCGGCCTGCGTCTTGGCCTGCGTGCACCCTCGGAACTCCTACGCCTTGGTGTCGCTCCTCGCTACGGCTGCCTGGTGCGGGCCGTGTACCCCAGCGGTGGCGGCGCCCTCACCTCTTTCGGGCGCCGGTAGCCTCCCGCCGATGGCCCAGGCCGACGAGGGCCCGAACCTCCCCCAGCACCCAGGCGACGAAGACCTGCCGCCCAGCCTCGGACGGTCGGCGGTCGTCATGGCCGTGGGCACCACGCTGTCCCGGATCACCGGCCTGGGCCGGCTGGTGGCCATGGCCTTCGCCCTCGGCGTCACCGAATCGCGCCTGGCCGACTCCTACAACATCGCCAACACCATGCCCAACGTGATCTACGAGCTGATCCTGGGCGGGGTGCTGACCTCGGTGTTCATCCCGGTGCTGGTGGAGGAGCTGCGCAGGCGCCGGGACGACGACGCCTGGGACTCGGTGTCCGCACTGGTCACGACCTCGGTCCTGGTCGTGGTCGGGATCGCCCTCGTCGCCGTGCTGGCCGCACCGTGGATCATCCGCATGTTCACCTTCAGGCTGTCGGGCGCCGAGCAGGCCGAGCAGCAGGCCCTGGCCACGTTCTTCCTACGCATCTTCGCCCCCCAGATTGCCTTCTACGGCATCGCAGCCGTCGCCGGCGGGCTGCTCAACGCCCACGACAGGTTCGCGGTGCCGATGTTCGCCCCCATCGCCAACAACGTGGTGGTGATCGGCACCTTCCTCGCCTTCGCCGCCATCGTGTCGGGGACGCCAGACGAGGCCGGCGTGGGGACGGCGCTGTCCCAGAAGCTCCTCTTGGCGGTGGGGACCACGGGCGGGGTCGCCCTCATGGCCCTGGCCCACTGGCCCTCGGTGCGCAGGCTCCCCGGGCGGCTGCGGTTCCGGCCCGACTTCCGGCACCCGGCGGTGCGCAAGCTGGCCCGCCTGTCGGTGTGGACCCTCGGCTACGTGGTGGCCAACCAGTTGAGCTTCGGGGTGGGCCTGGTGCTGGCCAACGGCGTGCAGGGCGGGCCGACGGCGATGTTCACCGCCTTCGCCTTCTTCCAGCTGCCGTACGGGGTGGCGGCCGTGTCGATCATGACCGCCCTGGTGCCCCGGATGTCGGCCCAGGCGGTGGAGGGCGACGACGACGGCTTCCGGGCCTCGGTGAGCTCGGGCATGCGGCTGATGGGCCTGCTCCTGCTGCCGGCGACGGCCGGCTACCTGGTCCTGTCCCGGCCGCTCATCACCACCCTCCTCGAGCACGGGGTGATGAGCGCCGGCAGCAGCCGGCTGGTGGCCGAGGTGCTCGACATGTTCGCCCTCGGCCTCGTCCCCTTCTCCTTCTACCTGCTGCTGCTCCGGGCCTTCTACGCCCGCCAGGACGCCCGCACGCCCACCCTGGTCAACGTGGTGCTCAACGCCGTCTACGCCGTCCTCTCCCTGATCCTGTTCCCGCTGGCCCGGGTGCAGGGCCTGGCCCTGGCCCACTCGCTCTGCTACCTCGTGGGCGCGGTGGTGGCCGGGGTGCTGCTGTCCCGCCGGATCGGCGGCCTCGACCGCCGCCGGGTGGTGGAGGCCCTGGGCCGGGCGGCGGCGGCCTCGGCGGTGGCGGCGGCGGCCATGGGCCTGGCCGTGGCGGGCGTGAACTCGGTCATGGGGCCGGGCGGGGAACGGGCCCTGGCCCAGCTGGTGGCGGGGGCGGCCGCCGGGGCCGCGGCCTTCCTGGTCGCGGCGAGGATCCTGCGGATCGAGGAGCTCCGGACCCTCGCCAACCTGCTCCCGGGCCGCAGGCGCGACGCATCCGACCTCCTGTAGCTTGTCTCCGTGAGCAGGCGGGGCATGGTTGTGGCGGTCGTCATCCCGCTGGTGCTGGTCCTGGGCGGGGTGGGCGCCCTCGGAGCCCTGGCCATCGACCGGGACGTGCGGCGGACCCTCCCGTCGAATGCCTTCATCGAGGGTGTCGACGTGGGCGGGCTGCGGTTCGCCGAGGCGGTGGCCCGGGTCCGGGAGAAGGTGGAGGCGCCCCTCCACCGCCCGGTCAAGGTCACGGTGGACCAGTTCCAGACCGAGACCACGCCGTGGGAGCTCGGCTACCGGGTCGACGTGCCCGCCGCCGTCCGCAGGGCCATGGCCGGCCGGGGCGACGGGAACGTGGTGACGCGCGTCTCCTCGCACCTCTTCGCCTCGGGCGGCGCGTCGCCGTTCCTGGAGCTGCGGCCGGAGTGGGGCCCGGGCCGCCTCGAGGAGGTGCTGGCCGAGGCGGGCGAGGTGGTCGGCGTCGCCCCCAAGGACGCCGACCTCGACGTCTCCACCGGCTGGCTGCGGATCGTCCCCGAGAAGGCGGGCAAGGAGATCGACGTCGAAGCGTCCAAGAAGGCGCTGATGACCGGCGTCGCCCTGGGCGACCCCTCCGTGAAGCTGGTGGCCAGGCCGGTCAAGCCCTCGGCCGACCCCACCATGTCGAAGGTGATCCTCGTGCGGGCCGGCGAGAACAAGCTCTACCTGTACGAGAACGGCCAGATCGTGAAGTCCTGGTCGGTGGCCACCGGGGCCAAGGGCTACGAGACGCCCGAGGGGATCTGGCGCATCACCCAGAAGATCGTCAACCCGTCGTGGCACAACCCGGGCAGCGCCTGGGCCCGCGGCCTGCCGGCGGTGATCCCGCCGGGCCCCAACAACCCCCTCGGCACCAAGGCCCTCCGGCTCGACGCCCCCGCCATCCTCATCCACGCCACCGCCAACCGGGCCTCCATCGGCTACAGCGAGTCCCACGGCTGCATCCGCATGACCGAGGAGGACGAGGCCGAGCTATTCGGGCTGGTCGGGGTGGGTACCCGGGTGGCCGTGGTCCAGGTCGCCCCGCCCCGCCCCCGCAGCGCCGGCCCGATCGACGCCACCCAGTTCTGACGCCCTCCGGCGTTCGTTGGCGCGCTCATCCGTGCAGAGCACGGATGAGCGCGCCAAAGAACGAGGGGGAGGGGTCAGATCGTCTGGTTGGCCAGGGCGAGGGCGGCGGCGCTGGCCCTGCGGAGGTTGGCCAGGCGGCGGGCGTCGAGGGTCTCGCAGATCCAGCCCCAGTGGATCGAGACCCAGTCGCCGGGGGCCAGGGTGTCGGCGAAGCCGCGGCCCTCGAAGGAGCGCAGGACCCGCTCGGCCCGGGCCTGGCCGAGGGCCAGCTTCCCGCCGGCCATGGTCAGGGGCCGGCGGTCGACGGTGACGCTGGCCCCGTCGACCTCTTTCACCTGTCCCCAGCTGATCCGGCAGTTCTCCATGGCGGCCATGCCGACCGAGTCGGCCTCCAGGTGGCGGTAGACGTCGAGCACGTGGAACAGGTGGTAGGGCTTGGCGCCCGACGGCGGCTTGCGGAGGACCTGGTCGCGGACCTTGGCCGGCAGGTGCCTGCCGAACCGCTCCTCGAGTGCCCGGTAGAGGTCACCGGCCTCCACGCCGTCGAGCAGCTCGTTGCCGATCCAGTAGGCCTCGACCACCCGGGGGTCGAAGGGGTCGCCGATGCCGTTGGCCGCGGCGATCGTCCGCAGGTAGGGCACGGCGCCGGTGAACTTGCCCAGCAGGGGCGCCAGCCGGGGGTCGGGGCGGCCCTCGACCGCGTGCTCGAGCAGGACCTCGTTCTCGTTCCCGCCGCAGTAGCCCAGGTGGTTGGGCATGAAGGCGTACCGGATGAACAGGAGCAGCCCCGACGTGGGGGCGGCCGGCGGCGCCGCGGGCATGCCCCAGTCTCGCGCCCGGCAGGGGCGTCGGGATTCGCGCTTCAGGTTTCGCGCCATTAGGCCGAAAGACCTAGTGGCGATGCCGCATCCACTGCGCGATCCTGTTCGGCCTCGCCTTCCGCATCCGGTCCGTGCCAGGTACGTCGTGGAGGCCCACGAGTCGTGGAGATGGTGTGAGCCTTGACATCCTGACGAGGCCGGAGGTCATCGGTCTCACAATTCTGATCATTGGGACGGCTATCGTGACTCTCCGAATGACACGTCCGGGAGGCCGGTTCTCCGGCCTGCGCAAAGGGCCAGGCCGAGGAGGCCGGGCGGTGGCCACCGCGGGTGGCGGCGAGACGCCGTTCAAGGTCGAGCAGGTCGACCGCAACGACCCCAAGGCCCGGATGGAGTCGGTCACCTTCCAGGACGTGGCCGGGCTCGACGAGGCCATCGCCGAGCTGCGGGAGGTCGTCGACTACCTGCGCGACCCCCACCGCTACGAGCGCCTGGGCGCCCACCTCCCCAAGGGAGTGCTGCTCTACGGCATGCCGGGCTGCGGCAAGACGCTGCTGGCCCGGGCTCTCGCCGGGGAGACCGGCGTGCCGTTCTTCTTCGTGTCGGCCACCAGCTTCGTGGAGAAGTTCGTCGGCCTGGGCGCCTCCCGGGTCCGCCAGCTCTTCGACGCGGCCAAGAACGCCGCCCCCTGCATCATCTTCATCGACGAGCTCGACGCCATCGGCCGCCACCGCAGCTCCGACACCACCGGTGAGCGGGAGTTCGACCACACCCTCAACGCCCTGCTCGTCGAGCTCGACGGCTTCATGGGCACCGGCGGCGTCATGATCATCGGCGCCACCAACCGCCCCGAGCTGATCGACGGCGCCCTGCTCCGCCCCGGCCGGTTCGACCGTCGCATCCAGGTCGACCGTCCCGACCGCAACGGCCGGGAGAAGATCCTCCGCCTGCACGCCGACGCCCGACCCGTCTCCCGCCGGGTCGACTGGGGCGAGGTGGCGTCGCACACCGCCGGCCTCACCGCCGCCGAGCTGGCCAACATCGTGAACGAGGCCTGCCTGCTGGCCGCCCGCCGGCACCGTGACCGGGTGGCGCCCGAAGACGTCGACGAGGCCGTGTCCCGGGTCCTCGCCGGCACCCGCAGCGCCCGGCTGATGAGTGACGAGGAGAAGGAGCTGGTCGGCGTGCACGAGGCCGGCCACGCCCTGCTCTCCGTGCTCCTCCGGGGCGTCCAGCCGCCCTCCCGGGTGTCGATCGTCAACCGGGGGGCCGCCTTCGGGCGCTCGCCGTGGTCCACCACCGACGACCGTGAGGTGCTCACCAAGCGGGAGCTGATGGCCCAGCTGATCGTGCTGATGGGCGGCCGGGCCGCCGAGATGCAGGTCTTCGGGCAGCCGAGCACCCGCGCCGAGGACGACCTCGAGCACGCCGCCGCCCTGGCCCGGCGCATGGTCGAGCGCCTGGCCATGACCGGCCGGTTCGAGCTGGCCGGCGCCAAGGACGACGCGCCCCGCCCCAACGACGACGGCGAAGGGGGCAAGGAGGTCCGGGAGCTGCTCCAGAAGGCCGAGCAGGCCGCCCGCACCATCCTGGGCGACAACGCCGACGACCTGCGCACGGTGGCCGAGACCCTCGTGCTCAAGGAGACCCTCACCGCGGCCGAGCTGCACGACCTCATCCGGGGCGGCTCGCTCTCGCAGTCGCCGGCTTAGCCGTCGGCGGCTCCCGCCGCCCCGACCCCTAGAAGCAGAAGAACAAGATGCACTGCCTGGGTGGGGCGGGGGGCGCCGGAGGGGCGGCAACCTCATCGAGGAACAACGGGGTGCCGTCCCAGCCGGCCATCACCGGGTGCTGTGGGCCCTGCTTCTGGCCGGCGGTGATGAGGGGGGCCCGGGCCGCGGCGTACTCGAAGGCCTCCTGGACCGACACCCGGCCGTCGCGGTTGGCGTCGCCCATGCCGTTGATCATGGCCTGCTCGATCTGGAGGAGGGTGAAGACCGACTGGGCCCGGTCGGGGATCTCGTAGGACTTCTCGTTGGCCCGGGACGAGGCGGTGAACAGGCGGTTCGGCGCGGAGATGCCCTCGTCGAAGCCGGCGGCCTCGCAGCCCGAGATGTCGATCCATGCCTGACCCTTGAGCTGGCGGATGCTGGCGGCCAGCTCGGTGTCGGCGATGAAGGCGTTGTCGTGCGGCCACAGGTACTCGGTGGAGCCCACCTGCTTGACGTGGCCGGAGTAGTGGAACACCGAGAGCGAGGTGGGGCTGCTGCGCTCGACCAGCCACTGGAGGCCGGCCTTGATGGCGCCGGCGGTGGCCCCGCCGTCGGTGAGCACTTTGATGTGGTCGTCGGCCCAGCCCGCGTTGAGGAGCGCCTGGCGGACGTCGGCCGCGTCGGCCACGGCCCCGTAGTTGGGCCTGGTCTTGCCCTGGAACCGGTCGACGCCCACGATCAGGGCCCACCGCTCGCCGGCCGCCGGCGCCGGCGCCGCCGAGGCCGCCACCACCCCGCCCAACTGCGTCGCCACCATCAGTGCAAGGAGCAGCACGACTCGTCGCATGGCAGGTTCATACCACGGGAGCGCCGGCCCAATCTCCTCCGGGGGCTCAAGTCCGGCGTCCGAGCTGCCGATACCTCCCACCAGGGCAGCACCAGTGGAGGCCGGGGAATGCGGTTATCGGGATCGAGCGCAGAGTCCGCGGGCTGCCTGGCATGACAGGACCACGGCGGACGGCCCGGGTGCTGGTGGCCGACGACACGGCCACCGTCCGGCTTCTCCTTCGCCGCACCTTGGAGATGTCCGAGCTTTTCGAGGTCGTCGGCGAGGCGGCCGACGGCGGCCAGGCCGTGGACCTGGCCGCGTCCCTCCAACCCGACATCGTCCTCCTCGACCTGTCCATGCCCGTGCTCGGCGGCATGGAGGCCATCCCCCGCATCCGGCGGGAGGCGCCCGGCGCCCGCATCGTGGTCCTCTCCGCGTTCGGCCCCGACGGGAACGGAGCCCGGGCGCTCGAGGCGGGAGCCACGGCGTTCCTGCAGAAGAACCAGCGGCCGGGCCAGCTGGTGGCCACCCTGCACGGCATCTGGACCGCCGCGCCCGAGGAGCCGCCGCCGGAGGCACCGGCTCGCGATCTGGCGGCCTACCGGCAGGCCTGGGACGGCGCCCCGGTGGCCCTGGCCCTGGTCGATCGGAGCGGCCGGGTCCTCGAGGTCAACCGGGCCTGGACCCGGCTCACGGGCCGTGCGGGCGACGATCCGGCCGCCCGCACCCTGGGCGACCTGGTCCATCCGGACGACCGGCAGGCAGTCATCCCCGGTGCCTCGGGCGCGGAGGCCCGCCTGGTCCGCCCCGACGGCCGCACCGTATGGGCGTCGATCACCTGGGCGCCGGAGGCCGGGGCCCAGGTCGTCACCATGGTGGACATCACCGAGTCGAAGCGGGCCCTGCGGGAGCTGGCCCGGTCCAACGCCGAGCTGAGCAGCTTCGCCTACCTGGCCGCCCACGAGCTGAAGTCGCCGCTGCAGGCCATCTCGGGCTTCGGGGCCCTCCTCCAGCGGGTCCACGCCCCCCGGCTCGACGACCGCGGCCGGGAATGCGTGACCTGGATCGTGGACGGCGCCTCCCGGATGAACTCCCTGATCGAGGACCTCCTCGCCTACTGCGCGGTCGACCGGGCCGAGGCGGTGATGGGCCCGGTCAGCCTGGAGAGCGTGGTCGTCGACGCCCTGAACCAGCTCAAGGCCGATGTCGTCGGGCGAGACGCTCTGGTCGAGGCCGGCCCGCTTCCCGTGGTCACCGGCGACCCCGTGCAGCTGGTGCAGCTGGTCCAGAACCTCCTGGCCAACGCCCTGAAGTTCGTGGAGGCCGGGCGGGTGCCCCAGGTGAAGGTGTCGGCCGAGCGGGCCGGGCAGGCCTGGGTGGTCACCGTGGCCGACAACGGCATCGGTGTCGCCGAGCCGGCACGGGAGCGCATCTTCGACATGTTCGAGCGGCTGCACCCCCGCGACCGCTACACGGGGACGGGGATCGGCCTCTCCATCTGCAAGCGCATCATCGAGCGGCGGGGGGGCAGGATCTGGGTGGAGGACAACAGCGGCGGGGGCAGCCGGTTCTGCTTCAGCATCCCCGACGTCCTGGCCCTGCCGGGTGAGGCCCCCGCGGCCTGACCCCGAGTCGCTAGGGGTCGAAGCGGTAGCCCACGCCCCGGACGGTCTTGATCCAGCGGGGGTGGTCCGGATCGGGCTCAATCCGGCGCCGGATGCGCCGGATGTGCTCGGTGACGGTGTCCGGGTCCTGCCACTCCTCCGAGGAGTCCCAGACGTTGGCCAGCAGCTGCTGGCGGGAGAAGACCTGGCGGGGCGAGGAGGCCAGGAAGGCGAGGAGGTCGAACTCGCGGGCGGTGGTGTTCACCATCAGGCCGCCCACGTTGACCTCGCGGGTGCCCAGGTCCAGGGCGAGCCCGTCGAACTGGAGCAGCGACTGGTTCGGCCCGGTGTGACGCGTCCGGCGCAGGACGGAGTTGATCCGGGCGGTCAGCTCGCCGGGGGAGAACGGCTTGACCACGTAGTCGTCGGCGCCCAGCTTCAGGCCCAGGATCCGGTCGGCCTCGCTGCCCCGGGCGGTCAGCAGGATCACCGGGACGTCGCTGTTGCGCCGGAGCTGGGTGAGGATGTCGAGGCCGTCCTGGGCGGGCAGCATGAGGTCGAGGAGGACCAGATCGGGCTTGGACGCGGCGATCGCGGTGAGCGCTCCGCCGCCGTCGGCCACCTGGTCCACCGAGAACCCTTCCATCTCCAGGTACCGGGTGAGGAGCACCCGGACGGCCTCATCGTCGTCGACCACGAGCACCTTGCCCGCCGACCCAGTGTGTCTGTCCACCATCCCAGCGTAGAAGTTGGGCAAAGGTTGGGTGGTGGGACGCGCGTACGACCGGCGGGAACGCCGATGCTCCCTAGGTGAGAACCTCGAGGCAGCACGGGATCTCCTTCAAGCTGCCGGCCGGACCTGTCGATAAGTACACAGGGACTTGGAATGGCTGACGAGGGAGCCAGCATGAGAGAGCACCGTGGGACGGCGACCGACATCGGGGCATCTCCAGAGACGGAGAGGCCCCCTGTTGACGAAACGGTCATCGAGCAGCTGGCCAGCATCACCGACGGCCAGGGACTCAGCGTCCTCAGCGAGCTGCTGAACGCGTTCCTTCTCGCCGTACCGGCCCGGCTGGAGGCCCTCCAGACCGCGGTGGCCGGCGGCGACCTCAGCTCCGTGGCCCACCAGGCCCACTCGCTCACCGGCAGCGCGGCCAGCTTCGGCGCCCGGGGCATGGCCGACCTGTGCCGGCTCCTCCGGGCCGCCGCCGACCGCGGCGACCTGGGGGCGAGCCGGGTCCTGGTCGGTGCCGTGCTCGACGAGTTCGTGCGCGTCCGCTCCTGGCTGGTCGCCTTCGGGAGCCGCACGTGAACGTCGTCGTCGTCGACGACGACCCGCTGGTCCGCCTGGTCCTGGCCAAGGCCGTCACCGGGCTGGGCCACGTCTCCCTGCCCGCCGAGACCGGCGAGGAGGCGCTCCAGCTGGTCGAGCGCCAGCCGGTCGACGTGGTGATCAGCGACTGGATGATGCCCGGGATGACCGGCCTGGAGCTGTGCCAGCACATCAGGGGTCGGGACTCGATGGAGTACGTGTACTTCATGCTGGTCACCGCCCTCGACGACAGCGAGCACGCCCTGGCCGGCATCGCCGCCGGCGTGGACGACTGCTTGGTGAAGCCGGTCCGGCCCTTCGACCTCAGGCTGCGGCTGATGGTGGCCGAGCGGGTGACCGACCTCCACCGCCGGCTGGCCGAGCGCCAGCGGGGCCTGGAGCGCACGAACGTCGACCTGGCCGCCACCGCCCGCCAGGACCCGCTGACCGGGCTCGGCAACCGGCTGCGCATGAACGAGGACCTGGAGATCTTCAAGTCCCGCCGCGACCGCTACCACGAGCCGTTCGGCGTCGCCCTCTTCGACATCGACCACTTCAAGTCCCTGAACGACGCCGCCGGCCACCAGGCCGGGGACAAGGCGCTCCAGCGGGTGGCCAACGTCGTCCGCCGGCAGCTGCGCCTGGCCGACCAGGCCTACCGCTACGGGGGGGAGGAGCTGCTGGTCGTCCTGCCCGCGGGCGTGCGCCGGGTGGCCGCGGCCGCCGACCGGATCCGCAAGGCGGTCGAGCAGGAGGCCATTCCCCACCCCGGACGCCCCGGGCCGGAGACGGTGGTGACGCTCAGCGTCGGGGTGGCTGCGGCCGAAGGCGACATCGAAACGTTTCTCATGGCCGCCGACGCGGCCCTGTACCAGGCCAAGTCCCAGGGCCGGAACCGCATGGTGGTGGCGGGGCGGTGGTTCGCCCTCCCGGAGTTGGCGGCCTCGTCATGAGGGAGGCGGTGGACCGGTCGCAGGTGGCCGCGCCCGCCGCGCCGGCAGGCCCCACGCCACCCGACGGGGCCGCGTCCCGCCGCACGCGCCTCAACGAATCCGACCTGATCGCCATCCGCATGGCGGCCCTCGTGCGGGTGGTGGTGGCCACTGTCGCCGGCATCATCGGCCTGATCGGCGCCGGCCAATGGAGCCCGTCCGTGTCGGCCCTCTTCATGATCATCGGGCTGGTGTGGCTGCCGCTGTCCGTGGCCCTGCTCGTGATGAGCTCGCCCCGGCGCTACCAGCGCGACGCCCGCCTGGTGCTCTACGGCGGGCCGATCGGCGACGTCCTCATGGTGTTCGCCGCGCAGTGCCTGGTGCCCTGGGCGTGGGGGGTCTTCCTGCTCGCCGACGCCCTGGCCGTCAGCGTGGCCGCGTCGCTCTGGTCGACCCGCAAGGCGTGGACCCTCCTCGGCCTCTGCGTGGGGCTCACCGCGCTGGCTCAGGCCGTCGTGCCCGCCGCCGACCGCATGGCGATCGGCCTGGAGGTGGTCTTCGCCCTCGCCCTCGGCGGGCTGGTCGTGGTCGTCGAGCGCATCGCCCGCGACCACCGGCGGGCCGCGGCCAGCTCGCACCGGATCCAGCAGAAGGCCGAGACCATCCTGTCCCGGGTGGCCGACGGGATCGTGGTCACCGACGGGGCCGGCGTGGTGCTCGAGTGCAACCCGGCCGGGGAGCGCCTCATGACCCGTGACGGCCGCTCGGCCGTCGGCCTGCCCTGCCGGCAGGCGCTCGGGCTCCACGAGGGCGAGCGCCCCTTCGACTGCACCGCCGGGTGCCCGCTGCTGCAGCTGGCCGGCGACGACGGCCCCGGCCGGGAGGTGTGGCGCCAGCTGCCCGACGGCCGGCGCCTCCCTCTGCTGGCCAGCGCCTTCGCCGTCACCGACGAGCACGGCGACATCGAGATCGTCCACTCGCTCCGGGACGTCACCCGCCTCAAGGAGGCCGACGAGGCCAAGACGCTCTTCCTGGCCACCGCCTCGCACGAGCTCAAGACGCCGGTCACGGTGATCGCCGGCTTCGCCGAGACCATCCTCCGGTTCCCGTCGATGCCGGAGGAGCGCCGGGCCGAGGCCGTCGAGGCCATCCACCGCCGGGCCCTCGAGCTGTCGGCCATCGTCGACCGGCTCCTCCTGTCCAGCAAGATCGAGGGGGGCAGGGTCACCCTCGACCTGCACCCCGTCGACATCCGCCCCCTGCTCGTCGAGCGGGCCAACGCCATCCAGGACGCCTCGGGACGCCACATCATCCTCCAGCTGGCCGCCCAGGCCCTGGTGGCCCGGGCCGACCCCCTGGCCCTGCGCACGATCGTCGACCACCTGCTCGACAACGCCATCAAGTACTCCGACGGCGGCCCGGTCGTGCTGGCCAGCCGCAGGGCGCCCGCAGGCGTGGAGCTGGTGGTCAGCGACATCGGCATCGGCATGGACGAGGAGCAGGCCAATCACTGCTTCGACAAGTTCTGGCAGGCCGAGTCCACCGACGTCCGCCGCTTCGGTGGCACGGGGATCGGCCTCTACATCGTGTCGTCCATGGTCGACGCCATGGGCGGGACCATCTCGGTCGACACCGCGGTCGGGCGGGGGAGCACGTTCACGGTCTGCCTGCCCGAGGTGGTGTCCGAGGTCGACGGCGCCAACGGCGTCGACGACACCAACGGGCTCGGCGCCGAGGGGTCCGGGCTCCGGGACTTCATGCGCCAGATCGGCGTCCTTTCCAGAGGTGGCTCATGAGCGCGAAGACGGCGTTGGTGGTCGACGACGCCCCGGACATCCGGATGCTGGCCGACCTCGTGCTCACCATGGCCGGGTTCGAGGTGACCCCGGCGGCGAGCGGGAGCGAGGCCCTGCGCATCCTCGCCGAGCGGGACCTCCCCGACATCGTCCTGCTCGACGTCCAGATGCCCGACCTCGACGGGTGGGAGACGCTGGAGCGGGTGCGCCGGGACCCTCGCACGGCCATGCTCCCGGTTGTCCTCTGCACGGTCAAGGGGCTGCCCGAGGACACCATCCGGGGCTGGTCGCTGGGATGCGACGGCTACATCGGCAAGCCGTTCGACATCAGCGGGCTGGTCGAGGAGCTGCGGGCCGTCCTCCGCCGGGACCCCGGCGACCGGGAGCCGTACCGGCGCACCCGGATCGCCGAGCTGATCTCGACCTCCTGAGCGGGGCCTTGCCCCCGGCGGGGCTAGTACGGCTGCTTGATGACGTGCCAGGTGCCGCCCACGCCGTCGCCCTTGACGTCGCCGGGGGCGGTGTCGGCCGCGTAGTAGTAGAGGGGCTTGCCGTCCCACACGACCTGCAGCTTGGTGGGGTCGTCGGGCCGGGGGACCGTCGTCAGCAGGCTGACGCCGGGGCCCGCCACCGGGGCGGTCGTGCCCGCCGGGAGGACCAGCGGCGGCCAGGTGGCCGCGCAGTTCCCCGTGCAGGTGCTCTGGCCGCCGCTGTCGCGGTCCCAGGTGTAGAGGGTCTTGCCGGCGCCGTCGACGAAGATCGTGCCCAGCGACGAGCTGGCGGTGGCCACCGTGGCCTTGGGCGCCGCCGTCGTGGTGACCGCTGCAGCCGCCGTCGTCGGTGTCGACTGGCCTCCGGCGGCCACGGGGTCGTCGTCGTCGCCGCATGCGGCCATGGCCATGGCCAGGGACGCGCTCAGCACCACCACGGACAGCCTCCGACCTCTCATTCCCGAACCTCCCGTTCGCTCCTCGCCGTACGCCATCCCTACGGGCGGGGAGGTCGGCGGGATTGCGGCAATCCGAAACGACGGCGCGGCCGTACCCTTCACCACGATGGGCGCTGCGTCCGACGACACCCTGCTGGCCAGCTTCGCCCTGGGTGACCCCGACGCGGCCACGGCCTTCATCCGCCGGTACCAGGGGCGGGTCTACGGGCTGGCCCGGTCGATGGTGGGCGACCCCGACCTGGCCGAGGACGTGGCCCAGGAGGCGTTCCTCCGGGCCTGGCGCAATGCCCCGGCCTACGACTCCCGCCGGGGGTCGGTGCACACCTGGATGCTGGTGATCACCCGCAGCCTGGCCATCGATGCCATGCGGCTGCGGCGGGCCCAGCCCGTCGACCCGGAGGTGCTGACCTCGCTCGACCTGCGGGCCGCGCCGGGGAAGAGCCCCGAGGCGGAGGCCGAGGCCAATGCCGAGCTGCGCGACGTGCGGGCCGCCCTCGACGACCTGCCGGCCGAGCAGCGGCAGGCCCTGCTGCTGGCCGCCCTGTGCGGGCGGACGGCCGCCGAGATCAGCGAGATCGAGGACATCCCCCTGGGCACGGCGAAGACCCGGATCCGCGCCGGCCTGCACAAGGTCCGGTCGGCCATGGCCAGGCGGAGGACCGACCAGTGACCTGCGCCGAGCTCGAGGCGCTGGCCGCCGAGCTTGCCCTCGGCACGGTGTCGGGCGCCGAGCGGGCCGTCGCCCTGGACCACCTGGCCGGCTGCGCCGCCTGCCGGCAGCTGGTCGACGAGCTGTCCCGGGCCGCCGACACCATGCTGGCCCTCGCCCCGCTCGTCGAGCCCCCGGCCGGGTTCGAGTCCAAGGTGCTGGGCCGGCTGAGCGTCGCCGCCGCGGGTGGGCGACGGCGGATGCCGCGGCGACGCTTCCTGGTGGGCGTCGCCTCGGCAGCCCTGGTGGCCGCCCTGGCGGGAGTGGGCGGCGCCCTGGTGGCCGGCGACCGCGGCCCGGCGTCGCCTGAGATCCGCACCGCGCTGGCGCGAGACGACGAGGGCCGCTGGACCTGCCGGGTGTCGGTCTACGGCGAGGGCCCGACGTGGCTGGTCGTGAGCCTCGACCGGATCGACGGCTCGAACTCCACGTTCTCGGTCGAGGCGGTCGTCGACGGCCGCCCCGACCCGGTCCCTGTGGGCAGCCTCGCCCTCCGCGACGGCCACGGCACCCTGGCCGCGGCGACAGAGCTCCCGGTCGGCGACCTCCGGTCCGTGCGGGTCGTCGACCGGGGCGGCACCGTCCGCTACACGGTGGCGCTTCCGGCGTAACCTCCCGGCTCGCATGCCGGGCGACGTCGAGGGGGGCCGCAGGAACCGGCTGCTGCGCCTCGGCGGGCGCTTCGTCCTGCTGCTGGCGGTGTGCCTGCCGGTCGTCACCCTGCACGTCGACCGCCATCACGCCCTGTTCGTGCTCGACGAGTTCGCCTACGCCGACTACCTGCACCAGATCGACGGCGGAGACCTGATCGTCCGCCACGGCGAGCTGAGCAGCCCCGCCGGCCTGCGGGAGCTGGCCTGCCGGGGGTACGAACCGTCGACGTGGAACGACCGCCCGCCGTGCGACGCACCGTCGTATGACCCGGCCGTCTTCCCGAACGCCGGGATCAACAGCGCCGACATCCACCCGCCGACCTACTTCTGGGCCACCTACCTGGGCGCCCGCGCCGTGCTGGCGGTGGGCCTGACCGACGACCTCGTCGACGCCGGCCGGCTATTCGGCGCGGTGTGGATGGCGGCCGGGCTCCTGGCCCTGTGGTGCCTGCTGCGGGCGATGGGCGCCGGGCGGTGGGCCTCCGCGTCCGGCCTGGCCCTGGTGGCGGCCGGGCCGATGATCCTGCGCCAGTGGCACTACCTCACCCCCGACGCGGCGAACGTGCTGGTCGGCTCGCTGGTGATCCTGGCCGTCGTGCGCTGGGAGCGGTCCCCGCGCACGCGGGGCCTGGCCGGACTGGCCGGCGCCGGCGCCCTGGCCATGGCGGTCAAGGCGCCCAACGGGCTCGTGGTGGTGGTCGGGGGCCTGTACCTGCTGTACCGGGCCGTGCGGGGAGGCGCCGGCGACCGGCAGCCCTACCTGCGGGCCTTCTCGGCTCTGGTCGGCGGGGCGGCGCTGGCCAGCGCGGTGTGGGTCGCGGTCCGGGCGTCGCTCTCCCTGCCGGGCCTCTCGCCCCTGGAGCAGGCCGAGAAGGTGGACTCGCTCCACCCGTCGCAGGTGGTCGAGAACCTGGCCCGGTTCATCACGCCGTTGGACCGCGAGCCGTCGTCGCTCTTCCCGCTGGCCCTGCTCACCTCGTACCTGCTCGTGGGGTACCTGCTGGTGGCGCTGGTCAGCGTGGCCCGCGACGACCGGCGGTACGCCCTGGCCCTGGTGACCGGCACTGTGCTCATCGCCGGCCCGCTGCTGCTCGTGGCCGTGAACTTCGGGTTGCGCGGGAGCTACGCCATCGTCGAGCCCCGCTACGGCACCACGCTGCTGCCGGCGCAGGCCGCGATCGCGGCCACGTTCTGGACGGGCCGGGCCCTGTACGCGGTGGGCGCCCTGGCCGTGGTGGCGCCCGTGGCGGTCCTGGTGCGCCTGGTGGCCTGAGCGCCCTCGGTAGGATTCGAACCTACGCACCCGCCTCCGGAGGGCGGTGCTCTATCCCCTGAGCTACGAGGGCGAACTCGCCCCCTGATGGTATCTCCCGCCAGGTGGACGGCGGGCGGCCGGTAGGATCTCGCAGGTGGGCAAGATGACCGTCCTGGTGATCGACGACGATCCCGTCATCCTCGAGCTGCTGCGCGTCAACTTCGAGATCGAGGGATTCTCGGTCATCTGCGCCGCCGACGGCGAGGAGGGGTTCCGGCGGGCGCAGGCCGACCGGCCCGACGTGGTGATCTCCGACATCATGATGCCCAGGCGCGACGGGCTCCAGCTGCTGACCGACCTCAAGGGCGACCCCCAGACCGAGGGCCTGCCCGTGATCCTGCTGTCGGCCAAGGCCCAGCGGACCGAGGTCCAGCAGGGCCTCGACCTGGGCGCCGACGACTACATCACCAAGCCGTTCGACCCCCTGGAGCTGATCGACCGGCTCAACGCGGTGATGACCCGGACCCGGCGCTGAGCCCGGGCCCGTGCCGATGATCAGCGACATACTCACCTCGTCCCTGCGCGGCGCGCTCGTCGCCCTGGGGGTCGACCCCCTGCCGGCCCGCATCCCCGTGGAGCGGTCGAACCGGCCCGAGCTGGGCGACTGGTCCTCCAGCGTGGCCCTGGCCGCGGCCAAGGCCAGTGGCCGCACGCCCCGGGAGCTGGCCGACGACATCGCCTCCCGGCTGAGCGCCGAACCCCCGCCGTACGTGTCGGAGGTGTCGGTGGCCGGGCCGGGCTTCGTCAACTTCCGGCTGCATGACCGGTGGCTGCACGACGTCCTCACCGAGGTGGTCGAGCAGGGGACCGAGGGGTACGCCCGGGCCGACCTGGGCCACGGCGAGCGCGTCAACGTGGAGTTCGTCAGCGCCAACCCCACCGGGCCCCTGCACGTGGGCGCCGGCCGCTGGGCCGCCTACGGCGACGCCCTCTGCCGGATCCTGGAGCGGTGCGGCTACGTGGTCCACCAGGAGTACTACGTCAACGACCGGGGCCTGCAGATGGGCCTGTTCGCGGCGTCCCTGGCCGCGGCCAAGGCCGGCCAGCCCACCCCGGAGGACGGCTACAAGGGCCAGTACATCGCCGACTGGGCCGCCGAGATGCCCGACGGCGCCGATCCCGCGGCCTGGGCCCACCAGCGGGTGCTGGCCGACATCGGCGGGACCCTGGCCCGGATGGGCGTGGAGTTCGACACCTGGTTCAGCGAGCGGTCGATGGTGGACTCGGGGGCGATCGAGACGGCCCTGGCCGACCTGCGGGAGCACGGCCACGTCTACGAGGCCGAGGGCGCCACCTGGCTGCGGACCACCGACCTCGGCCTGGCCAAGGACGAGGTGCTGGTGAAGTCCAGCGGCGAGCCCACGTACCTCCTGGGCGACATCGCCTACCACCGGGACAAGTTCACCCGGGGCTTCACCCGGCTGGTCGACATCTGGGGCGCCGACCACCACGGCCACGTCAACCGGCTGAAGGCCGGCATCGCCGCCCTGGGCCACGACCCCGACGAGCTGGAGATCGTGCTCGGCCAGCTGGTCACCATCGTGAAGGCCGGCCAGGTGGTCCGGATGGGCAAGCGCAGCGGCGCGTTCGTGGAGCTGGCCGAGGTGATCGACGAGGTGGGGCCCGACGTCGCGCGACTCACGTTCCTCCTCCAGTCCATCGACACCCGGCAGACCTTCGACCTCGACGCCGTGGTGTCGAAGTCCATGGACAACCCCGTCTTCTACGTCCAGTACGCCCACGCCCGGATCGCGTCCATCTCCCGGGTGGCGGCCGAGAAGAACGTGCCCCGGTACCCGCTGGAGATCGTCGACCTGAGCGTGCTCACCCACCCGCGGGAGCTCGACGTGCTGCGCAGCCTGGCCGAGCTGCCCGAGGTCGTGCT
>Ga0247704_1000116_pt1 | contig 22661 bp, 22 predicted proteins | sample 41W_NmetaG_FD_189042 | JGI IMG/M metagenome (GOLD analysis project Ga0247704, IMG submission 189042) | Soil microbial communities from hillslope of Landscape Evolution Observatory, University of Arizona, Oracle, AZ, United States - 4-1-W_N | ecosystem: Engineered > Artificial ecosystem >...
GAGTCCGAATCCCGTCACGCTGAGCGTTTGACGTGTCGGGAGTTACTGCAACGCGTCCCGGGGTGGGGCCACTTCAAGCCATCACGGTGGGGCCACTTCAAGTTGACATTCTCATTCTGTTGTCCATCAGGATTGCGAACACATAGGAAGGGCCTTGGAGGTCCCGAACCGATCCCGTGTTGACAAGGGGGAGACGATCGAGTGCTTTCGCGAAGTTGGTCCGCGAGAGATGGCGGACGCGACCGATGGCGGAGGTAGTTGCCGGGAACCTCCTCCTGGAAGACCTGTCCGCCGATCAGCTTGAAGTCCTCGCCGGCGTGGGCCTCGATCCTCGACCAGACGTCCGAGATCGAGCGGGTCATGTGTGCCACCCCTCCGATGCGCGCAGTAATGACGTCTGAGCCTGCACCGGCCGGTGAGGTACACGCAAGGGTCGCCGATGGCCCAGACTTCCGACAGGCCGGTCCCTCACCCGGCGTTGGTGGGCACCTCGGCCCGCCAGAATGCGCAGCGATTATGAGATGGAACTCGCCCTCCCGTCGGACGCCACCGCGGCAGTGGCGATGGGAAGTCCGTGAGTTTGACAATCACTGAAAGAGAGCCGATCGTGGGGCTTGGACTCCATGGCGAGGACCCGCGCGCTCATCCCAGGGTCGGCGCGTGACCCCGATCAGCCCGGTTTGGGTTCCGACCACAATCACCCACGATCAACGGTGGCGAAGTATCCAGTCGCTGGGAGTCACCGACGAACGTGCTGAAGACGTGCAGTTGGTATTCTCGGCGACGCAAGGGACTGGAGGGAGCTCGGGATGAACGAATGGACCGTCTATACGGACAACCAGGGTCACTTCACACTGGCGAAGCAACCGACGGGTACCTTTATGTTTCCCCACAAGGGCCCGTTCGCGACTTTCGCCGAAGGAGCCGCAGAGATGAAGGCCCTCGGCGTCCCCGGCTGGTAGTCAGCACCCTGATGACGGGGGTCGCAAGCCAGGCAGGCGGACGGCAGGGAATTGGAGCCGGTCACGGATGTAGCCGTAGTGATCGGCTTCGCCGATGGTGGCCGTGTCGGCACTCGTTGGGCGCGTAGGACCGCACTCAAGCGAGTCCGGTACACCCGCTAGAGGCGCCACCGGGGGCCGAGTTGAGGGCGACCCCCGTCGACCTGCGGCGCTCGTGATTGTGGGCTACCTCAGTCGGCGCGCCGCGGCGCGAATACCGATCGCTTTTCTGGGCCCTCCACCTGCTTGGCGCCCGGGCAGGAGCGGCACGTCTGCATCGTGCGCTCTCCGCTCAGCCTCTAGGAGCCTGTTGAAATCGGCCGTCGGGTGCTCGCGATTTGGTCGCGTGTTCTTCAGACTGTGGGCATGCAAGGCAAGAGCGATGCGCTGCATGATCACGGCCAAGAGCGCGGTCAGCACCATGGCGACCACGGCGTCGACGGCTCGTCGCTGACCAGCAGGGCCCGGATGCCTTCGATCGTCGCGTAGAGGCCACGGACGAGGAACGTCACGGCCACGACCGGCAGGGCTCGTCGCTCCTTCTCCTCGTCGGGCGCGCCTCCGGGAACTCGGCTCGAAGGCGTCGCAGGACGACGACGGCGGCCGTCACCTCGAAGTTCGACCGCACACTCTTTGGAGACGCTCCCTCAACCCGGATGTTCTGCGAGGCTGTCCGCCGCTGGCGTCGGACCGGCCGCCACCCGGCCCCGCAGCCATGATGCGGAGGTTGCCAGGACCCCGAAGAGTGCGAGGACCACGAACGCCTGGCGGAACCCTGCGACACCGGCCGCCGAAGTCCCGTCAGTGCCCCGGTCCCAAATCCCGCCGGCCACAGCGACGCCCACCACCTGGCCCAGCCGACCCACCGTGGAGAGCGTCCCCGACGCCACCCCAATGCGTGCGCTGGGAGCGGCGCCCAGGACGCCGCTGATGTTGGGCGACTGGAAGAGCCCGGCGCCGAGGCCGTAGACCAACAGCACGCCCGCCACCTCGGGCGCCGACACCGCGTCCGTGAACGTCGCCATCAGTCCGATCGTGGCGGTGATCACGGCCATGCCCAATGTGGCCGGAAGCCGGGACCCCAACCGGTCGGCCATCCGGCCCGCCACGGGGGCGGCCACCAGCACCCCCAGGGGCATCGCCATCATCACCGTGCCCGCCCGACCGGCGCTCATGCCCAGCGCCTCCTGGAGGAAGAAAGGCATGAGGAACATGTTGGAGGCCATGGCGACGAAGTTGAAGAACGAGGCCGCCAGCCCGGCCGAGAAGGCCAGGGTCCCGAATAGGCGCAGGTCGACCGTCGGCGCCGGCGATCGGGACTCGACCACCAGGAAGGCCGCGAACGCACCCAGAGCGACCACGGCGAGAGCGGCGAGGGCGACTGGGTCCAGGTCCCCGTGCCCGCCCCGATCGACGAAGACGACCAGCGCGGCGAGGGCGACGGCCAGAGCGGCTGAGCCGGCCACGTCGAAGTGAGGTCTTGGCCCGGCCGGGGCGTCGGCCGGCAGACTCCGCCCGACGAGGAGGCCGAGGAGGAGGGCCATAGGGGCAACCGATCCCAGCGCCACCCGCCAACCCAGATGCTCGACGACGAGTCCTCCCAGGCCCGGGCCCATGGCGAGGCCGACGGCAACGGCCATATGGCTGGCGGCGACGACTCGCCCCCGCATCTCAGCGGGGAAGGCCGATACGAGCAGTGGCGTCGCGCTGGCCACGGCCATGGACCAGCCGAGGCCTTGGGCAGCCTGCGCAGCCGCCAGCAGGCCGACCCCGGGGGCGAAGGCCGAGGCTGCGCCGCCGGCAGCGAAGGCTGCCAACCCCGTCGAGTAGATTCGCCGGGGGCCGACAAGGTCGGCCAGACGGCCGAAGATCACCACCGTGGCGATGGTGACCACCAGCCCGGCGATGCTCACGACCTCCATGGCCGGGATCGACGCCTGCAGGTCGGCCCGGATCGAGGGGTAGGCCACCCGGAGCAGCCCGCCCTGGAATGAGACGAGAGCAGTGCCGACCAGCACCAGCCCCGACGTCCAGCGGCGTCGACGCTCGGTGCCCGAGACAAGGGCGCGCTCACTCACCTTGGTGCCGACATCGGCGGCCCGGGCGAGCTTGGTGCTGTCGCCCCGACGTCGGTGGCCGCCCAGCGGAGGGCGGGCCGGGCGACGAGGCCGTCCGTGCGGGCATCGGCACGGCGCGGCACCGAAGGGCTCATGTGCCCGCCGTTCCCAAGGCAGGTTTCATCGCATCTCCGTCGGGGCGCATCGTCGCCGCCGGTATGAGGCCCAGCCCACCCTCGGCGCCCAGGCCGCCGGAACGGGCGCGCTCCAGAGCCGCAGCGGCGAGCTCGACGGCGGCGCGTGTCAGCGCGACGCCAGCTCGGCCAGCCTCCGCTCGATGCGTTCCTGCTCCGCCTCCAGAGCGGCGCGCTGGGCCTCAGGCGACTCGACGAAGTCGACCATCGCCTCTATCGCCTCGCGCAGCGGCCCCGAGGCGGGAAGCTCCACGCGCGTGCCCGCCCGGTCGGCGGCCACGACGGCGGGCTCGTGGGGGACGACGCCGGCCAGGGGCACGCCGTACTCACCGCAGACGCCGGCGAAGAACTCGCCGTCCTCGGGCAGGCGGGCCTTGTTGCCCACCCCGGCGATGCGGGGGATGCCGAGCTCCTCGGCCAGGGCCATCGTGCGCGCCGCGGTCATGACCGACTTGCGTGTGGGCTCCATGATCATCAGCAAGACGTCGGCGTGGGCCAGGGTCCCCCCGGAGCGGCTCAGGTGCTCGAGGCCGGCCTCCATGTCGACCAAGGCGAGGTCGACCTCGTCCTCGATGGCGGCGGCGAGGATGCTGCGAACCGACGCGTGGCTGGCGCATGTGCAGCCGTCGCCGGTCTGGTCGACCCGCATGGCGTGCAGCAGGGTCACGCCGGCGGGGGTGGCGAGGCCGTAGTCGGCGAGAAGCCGGGCGGGGGTCATCCCAGCGCCGCCCTGGCCCATGACCAGCGAGCGCGGCACCAGCGGGGCCGAGTCGGCCACCGTCTGATCGAGGCCCAGGCTCAGGGCAAGGTTCGGGTTGGAGTCGGTGTCGACGGCCAGGACTCTCTTGCCCCGGGCCACGTAGGCGAGGCCGACGAGGGTGGAGATGGTCGTCTTGCCCGTCCCCCCCTTGCCGACGACACCGAGCTTCATCGCCCCAGCCCCCGGAGTCCGGCCAGACGGCGCTCGACCGCCTCCTTGCGCGCCTGCAGCTCGGCCACCTCCGCCTCCAGGCTGGGAGGCTCCGGCGGCCGGCAGCAGCCGCAGCCGGCCTCGGCCGTCGTTTCGGTGGGTGCGCTCAGGGTCTCGGTCATGGGCAGGCTCCCTTCATTGGCGTGGCCATTGGTCGCCACGGTGGAGGCCGGGTCGGCTCCTGCCAGGCGGCAAAGGGCGGCGCGCATCTCGTCGAGGCGGGCCCGTTGCTCGTCGATGGCGGCGATGCGCCGCAGAACCACCGCGCGGGTGTGCCCACACGGGCAGGCGCCGTCGTCGAAGACCTCAAGCAGCTCACGGATGTCCTCGAGGCTCAGCTCGAACCACTGGGCGCCCTTGATGAAGCGGACCCGCTCCAGCGCCGATTCGTCGTAGTAGCGGTGGCCGGCCCTCGTGCGGCCCGTCTCCGCCAGCAGGCCGAGCCGGCCGTAGTAGCGGACCGTGTCGGCGGTGATGCCACTGCGGGCGGCGAGTTCGGAGACGCTCATCACCACCGACACCGTAAGGGTTGGAGTCAACTCCAAGTCAAGACCCCAATGGCGTGTCCGAGCATTCCCCGGTTCGGCGGACACCTGCACTGAGGTGGTGGTTGCGATCCATGGCGCCTCTCGGGCGTTGTCAAGGACCATGACCCTCCACCGGTGAGCGACACGACGCCGGCGATGCATCCGACGACGCTGCTGGCCGGCTGGGCGGAGACCGGCTTGGTGGAGATGGCGCGCCATGCGTAGTCCACGCCCCTTGCCACGAGCCCGCTCACCTTCAAGAATGGGGCCGCACAATCGTGCGTGGGGCGATGACCGGCATTCTGCGACCACCCGGAGGGGCCCGAGACCTATGAAGCGATCCCGAAGCGTTTGCGCAGCTTTGCTGACGGGTGTGGGCCTGCTGCTGCTTCAAGGGCCGGCACCGGCCGCAGGTCCGCCGACGCTCACCACGCCGGTCCAGGCCACCAAGGTCGACGTCGATCCCAGTCGGATGTACTCCAGCCCAGCTCTGTCGATCGACCCGTCGAACCCCGAACGCATGGTGGCCGGCTTCGCCGACCTGCGCACCCGCCGGTGCGGGATCGTGCGCTCCGTCGACGGTGGCCGCAGCTGGGTGCGGCCCGACGCCAGCCCAAGCACTCCGAGCTATCCGTTCTGCTCCCAGAGCCAGGGGGGCGTGATCCAGGCGCCCGTCGCCTTCGGCGGCGGTGGGATGCTGTACATGGGCCTGGGCGGCTGGGGGGAGGAGGAGGCGTCCCGCACCGGTGGTGCGGTCATGGTGGCCCGCTCGGCCGACCTGGGGGACTCCTGGGAGACCGTGATCGTCCGCACCGCCCGGGGCAAGACCGGCGAGGAGGCCGAGAACCTCCGCCCGGTCCAGAGCATCGCCGTCGAGCGCAAGAACGGCAACAACGACGTGGTCTACATGACCTTCGCCCGCAACCTCACCGCGTTCAACGCCCCCAACGACGTCCCCGCCAGCCCCATGGTGGCGGTGTCGCGTGACGGCGGGCGCACCTTCGCCGAGCCGGTGGACCTGGTGGGCGACGTCTTCGCCTCCCAGGCCCTGCGCGACCAGGCCCTGGCCGCGGTGACCACCACCACGGCGGCCCCCGGCTCGACGACCACCACCACCCGGCCCCCGCCGGCCGACTCGAAGGCGGCCACCCCCAACCAGGCGGCCAACTTCGGCGCCGCCGGCAGCCGCAACGGCATGGTGGCCCGGGTCGACGGCAAGGGCAACGCCTATGTGATTTGGCCCACGGGCACGGCCAACATCGCCGCTTCGCCGCCGCCGGGCATGGCCCTGTCCAAGTCCACCGACGGCGGGCGGACCTGGTCCAGCGCCCTGGCCATCCCCTTCAGCTATGACAACGCCCGGGGCGGGCCGGCCAACGCCTACTCCCAGCTCGCGGTGACCCGCGAGGGGTCTCTCCACATCGTCTACAACATCAACCCCACCCCCGACATCGCCAACTACAGCGAGGTCATGCACCGCGCCTCCTACGACGGCGGCCAGACATGGACGGAGCCGAAGCCCATCGGCGACGCCCCGAAGGACCTCTACGCCGGCCAGTACTTCCCCAACCTGAGCGTGGCCCCCAACGGCCGCATCGACGTGGCCTGGTTCGATCTCCGCGACACGCCCGGCATGCGCTCCACCGACGTCTACTACGCCTACTCCACCGACGACGGCAAGACCTGGAGCAAGAACCACCGCATGACCGACGCCAGCATCGACCGCCGCCTCGGCGTCTACGGGGCCGGCTACGACATCGCCGGCCAGGTCGGGATCGCATCGACCAACGCCTACGCCGTCGTCGGCTGGGACGACACCCGGAACTCCGACGAGGCCAGCAAGGCCAACATCGTCCCGGGCGGCGGCCTGCAGGACATCTACATCTCAGCCGCACAGTTCGAGGCCATCGGGGGCGGGACGTCCTCGACGGCCAAGGTCGTCCTGGCCGGCGTCGTTGGTCTCCTGGTCGTCGGGCTGATCCTGCTCCTCGGCGCCCTCCTCACGAGGCGGGGAACGGGCGGCGGGGCTTCGACGGCCGCCCGCTCAGACAGAGCAGCGACCGGCACTAAGGTCGGCTGAGCCGGCGCGACGACAGCCCAGGACGTCCCCACGCCGGGGCGTCGTCGCGTCGCGACACCGCTGCGAGCACGGGTTGGATTGGCTGGGGACTCCATCGGCGATTGCCGCCCTGTGATGCATCGCGGTCCGTTCACGAGGACCAATGGCTCGAAGAGATGGGACGCCGAGGGGGATGGTCGATGGTCGCGTTGGGCATCATGGTGACAAGGTGATGAACGACGACCGGCTGCGCCGGGAGAGCACGAGAGAGATCTTCGAGGCGATCGTCGGGGAGCTCGACGACCCCGAGCTGGTTCGGAGCCGGCGGCTCCTTCTTCTGCTTGGCGTCGGCGTGGTCGTTCTTGCTGTCGCGTTGACCGCGATCGGTGCCGTCAGCTGGCTCAGCCTTGTCGCCTTCTGTTCCACGTTCCTTCCCGGCCTGCGGCTGGCCCGCTTCTTCCTGAACCGGCAGTTCGCCGCATCGCAGCACGTGGCGCTCCGGGCGCCTGACTAACTGGCAGGACGCCACGGGGCCTTTTCCGGCCCTGACGACGCTGCGGCGGTGACCCAGGTCCTGCACTACGACCCACAGGTCGCCTCACCCAGCCGGCCCGGCCCGCCCCCCATTGCGCGGCGTACTCGCGGACCGTCGGCCTGTACGCGCTCGCCCAGCTGGGTTTATTACTAGTGCTCCTGATCGTCGGCATGACCCTGCTGGGCGCGGCCGCCGAACGCACGTGAGTCCTCGGCTCGCTCGTCACGTGCGTTGAGCGCACCGGCGTGGCCGCCCGGGCACCCAATCCCGAAGGTGGCCATTTGTGCCGGAGAAAAGAGAACGTTTCGCCCCGCTGCCGGCCAGAGTTCGTTATCTCTGCGGATGAAGTCGAGGCCTGCGGGTCGCCATGGGGTTTCGTCTGGTCGTCGAGCGCTACGAGGCGGCCTGCCTTTCGCGTACGCGAAGATCGCCGAGCTTCTACGGACCGAGTCTCCGCGAGGACACGAGGTTGTCGCCCGCCGAACAGACGGGCTAACCCAGGGCCATCCCCGACCGGATGGCGGTGTAGACGGCCACGGCGATGAGAAGACCGGCGAACCAGCGGAGCATGGTCCGGGCCGGAAGACGGTCGGCAAGGCGGCTGCCGACCAGCGTTCCGACCACGGTCGAAATGGCGAAGGGAACGGTCATGGCCCAGTCGACGCTCCCCTGCCCGAGGCGGGGCCCGAGGGCCACTGCCGAGTTGACGGCGATGATCAACAGGGAGGTGCCGATTGCCTCGGGCATGGCGAAGTGCAGACCCAGGGTGAGTGCGGGCACGATGATGAAGCCTCCGCCCACTCCGAACAGGCCGGTGAAAAACCCGACCACCGTCCCGGCCACCACCACCTTGGTCACCGTCGCCGCGTCGACGCGCAGACCAGCAACGACCTTCGTGGTGCCGGCGCCGCTGATGGCCTCCCGCTCGCCCACCTCGGTACAACTGGGACAGCCGATCAGCATTCGCCAGGCGGCCACGAGGACGAGCCCGGCGAAGGCGAGCAGCAACAGGTCGGGGTCGAGGCGGCGGTTCAGCGCCGATCCGCCCAGCGATCCGCCGACCCCGGCGAGCCCGAACACCAGGCCAGGACCGACGCGCACCCGTCCCGAACGCCAATGGTCGGCCATGCCGACCACCGCAGCCAGACCGACGATGACGAGACTTGTGGTGGTGGCTGCTCGCGGGTCCTGGCCGGCGACATAGACGAGAACGGGCACGGCCAGGATGGACCCGCCCCCTCCCAGAGCCCCTACCGACAGGCCGATCAGGAAGCCGAGGGGTGACGCCGCCAGCGCCCTCACGTGTGGTCGGCGAGCAGGGTGCGCGCCGCCTGGCGGCCCGGCGTCCCGGCGATACCCCCGGAGGGGTTGGTGCCCGCTCCGGAGATGTAGAGACTGGCGATCGGCGTGCGCCAGCCCCCGAGGCGTCTGGTGGGCCGGAACGGGCCCAGCTGGTCGAGGGCGATGTCGAGGTACATCGGGTGCCCGCCCGGCCAGCGCTCCACCCGCTCCATCTCATCCGGTGTCCAGGTGGCGACGCCCTGGACGGAGGCGCGGAAGCCGGGTGCCCTGGCCTCGACGGTGTCCAAGCAGCGTTCGACGAACTCCTCGCGCCGGTCCGGCCAGCCGCCCTCCACCGTCGATGGGGCGGCCGGACAGGCCAGGTACACGGTGTGGTGGCCGGCGGGGGCCAGCGTGGCATCGATGGCCGAGGGAGTGAAGGCATACAGGGGCAGGTGCTCAGGCAGCCGGCCGGCCTCGGACTGCACCCATGCCCTGGTCAGGTCCTCCAGGCGGTCGACATAGCTCTGCAGCCCGTTCCAATCACCGGGGCGGCTGTTGGGATAGTCGGGCAGGCGATCGGTGGCCACGTGGACGAGGGCCTGGACGACGTTGGAGCGCCGGGCCGAAGCCAGGTCGGTGCCCGCATCACCACCGAGGGGCGGGTCGAGCAGGCCGAGCAGGGCCGTCTTGGGATCCATGGCGGTGATGACCGTCGCCGCTGCGATCCGCTCGCCGCTCTCCAGGACGACCGCGCGCACCCGGCCGGCAGGCGCCTCGATACGCGCCACCGCCGCCGAACAGCGCAGCTCGCCCCCCAATGAGCGGAGGCGGGCGACCAGAGCGTCGGTCAGGTTCTGGGCCCCGCCCCGCCCGTGCCACTGCCCGAACAGGTGGTACACGGCCTGCCAGAAGGCGAAGAGCGCGCCGCCAGGGACCGTTGGCCCCACCCCGGCGTGGGCGGCGAAGGCGGCCACCGGTCCCCGGGTGAGATCCGAAGGAAGCCAGCGGCGCAGGAGCGAGTCGTAGGGGCTGATGACGTCGCGGGCGGTCATCATCGGCTGTCGGCGCAGGGCCCGCAGTGCGTTCGCGGCCTGAGCGGGCAGGACCCTGGGCGACGTGTCACCCCGGATGGCTGGGAGCAGCGTCCGCACGATGGGCACTGCCTTGTCGATGAAGCCCCGGTAGGCCTCAGCCTCGCTCGGTGACTCCTCGGCGATGGACTCGACGGTGGCATCGACGGAGCGGTGGAAGCGCACCCGGCGCCCGTCGGCGTGGATGGCGATGGAGAACGGGTCCATCTCCTGGTACTCGAGTCCGGCGCCGGCTAGGTCCAGCTCGGCGGGGATGTCGGTCATGTTGATGATGTTGTGGGCCGCGGAGTGGAGATCGAACCGGTAGCCGGGAACGGTCTCCTCGGTGCGCGACCCTCCGCCGGGTCGGTCCAGCTGCTCGAGGACGAGCACCTCCCGGCCGGCCCGGGCCAGGTAGCAGGCTGCGACCAGGCCGTTGTGCCCTGCTCCGATGACGACGTCGGCGGCGATGCTCAGGCCTCGCTCGATGCTGCGCCGTAGTCGTGATTGGGCCAGCTTCTGGGAGAGCTACCCATCCTGAAGGGCGGAGAGGGCAGCATCGATGCGGCGGCCGGCGTCCTCGGCGATCGCCTCCAGCCCCGCAGTGCCCGATACCTGGGCGATGACCCGGGGGGCGAGGGCCTGGACCATGGTGCGGTCTGCGTCGGCGCGCACGACCACGTTGCAGGGCAGGAGCAGGCCGATCTCGCGCTCCAGCTCCAAGGCGCGATGGGCCAGTTCCGGGTTGCAGGCGCCGAGGATGACGTAGGGCTCGATTTCCGCGCCGAGCTTGTCCGCCAAGGTGGCCCGCACGTCGATCTCGGTCAGGGTGCCGAAGCCCTGGGCCTTGAACGCATTCTTGACCAGGGGCACCGCTTCGTCGTAGGGGATGTCGAGGGTGATCGTCCTTGCGTAGCTCAAAGCCATCAGTTCTCCTTCGTCACGGGGAGGCCGGCGGCCTTCCAGGCGCTCATGCCCCCGATGGTGTTCATCACCGGCCGGCGCCCGGCGCGGGCCAGGACGCTGGCCGCCACCGACGACCGGTAGCCCGAACCGCACACCACCGCCACCGGCGTGGGGGAATCGGCCACCTCCTCCAGGCGGTCGGGGAGTTGGGCGCCGGTGAGGAAGGTGGCGCCGGGCGCATGGCCCGCCGCCCATTCGCCGGGTTGGCGCACGTCGAGCAGATCGATCTCGCCGGCGTCGAGGCGGGACGCCAACTCACCCACGCTGATCTGGGCCAGGGTGCCCACCTCGCTGCCACTCGTTCGCCACGCCAGCATGCCGCCGGCCAGCCAACCCACCGGCAGGGGGTAGCCGATGCGCAGCAGCTCCCACACGACGCTCCACAGGTCGGCCGGTGCGTCGAGCACGAGGGCCACGGCGGCGTCCTCCTCCAGCACGGTTCCCGCCCAGGTGGCGAAGGCGGCCCCCAGGCCGACATTGAGGGCGCCAGACATGTGGCCGCCGGCGAACGCCTCAGGGGATCGGGTGTCGACCACGACGGCGCCGTCGGATATGGCCCGCTCGAAGGCCTCGGGCTTGAGAGCGGGAGGCTCCCGCAGCGTTCCGAGCGCGACGACGCCAGCCAGGTTCTGGCGGCGCATGCGCTTCCAGTACGGGGGGACGGCGGGAAGGTTGTCCAGCCGAAGGCACTGCTCGACGAACTCGCCCTTGGACGACACCTTGGCCAGGATGGCGTTGGTGCGGCGCTCGTAGCCGACGGTGGTCGACAGCCGGCTGCCGATGTTGCCGCCGCACAGCGACCCGGCTACGTGGGTGGGGAACACCTCGAGATGGTCAGGCAGTTCGAGGATCTTCTTCTGGATGGTCTGGCAGAACACCCGGGCCGACTCCTCGGCCTGGTCACGCCCGCCCAGCAGATCGGGCCGAGCCAGGTCGCCGACCAGCAATGCCCCGCCGGAGAGCAGCAGGGCGGGCTCCTCGGAGGAGGCATCCCGGTCATAGATCAGCAACGAGATGTGCTCGGGCGTGTGGCCCGGGGTGTGCAGCACCTCGATGCCGACCTCGCCCAGCTCCAACTGCTCGCCGTCGCGCAGCGGCCGGTGACCGTATCCGAGGTCGGCTTCTGCCGAGCCCCAGAGCTCCACGTCGGATCGCTCGGCGATCTCGGTCAGGCCAGACAGGTAGTCGTTGTGGCCATGGGAGTCCAGGGCGTGGCGGATACGCATGCCTTGGAGGCGGGCGGCGTCGAAGTACGCCTGCACATCCCGGCGGGGATCGAAGACGAACGCCTCACCGGTCTGCTCCGAGCCGATGAGGTAGGACGCATGGCCCAGACCCTGGTCGTAGAACTGCTTGAAGAACACCGGCGCTCAGCGCTTTCCGGGCCTGCGGTCGATGGCCGACCTTGACGGGGCGTAGGCCAGCATTGGTTCCTGATCCATCTGTGGACCTCTCTCCATTGAAGGGGCGGGGGCGGCGCGTGTGGGTCAGGCAGCCGGGCGGCGGCCCAGCGCGGGAGGCGCTTCGGGGCGGCCATCCCCGATCACTTCCCCTACCGGGGCAAACGGAACCCGGGACTGCGGGAGGCGCCGGCGGAGGGGGGCGAACCGATTGGAGATCCTCCCCATTAGCCCAGGAGACCGTTCGCCCTGGACAGCCCTCCAGGCCAGGACAGCGCCGTCGAGGGCGACGTCGTCGTCGACCAGCTGCTCATCCAGGCTGAGGGCCAGGGCCCGGAACGCCCCCGGCTCGCGGCGCCGGGCGGCGTGGATCAACTGGGCGTGGTCGAGATCGGGTTCCATACCTCTTAGATGCATCGCCGGAGCCGATCGGATGCACAGCGCCGACATTCCCGTCGGACAGGCGGTGCGAAGAAATCGGCCGTCGACTGCATCCGTTCGGGGCTCGAGATGCATCTAATCGAGTGATGGACCAACTGAGCGACCTCGACCTGGTCGAGGCAGCCAAGGCGGGGGATACCCGCAGCTTCGGGGAGCTGGTCCGCCGCCACGGCCCCCGCCTGCTGGGTCTGGCCCGCCACATGGTCGGCCCCGACGCCGCCGAGGACGTCCTGCAGGAGGCCATGGTCGACGCCTACCGTGGCCTCGCCGGCTTCACCGGCCATGCCGCGGTGGGCACCTGGCTCTACCGGATCGCCGTGAACCGCTGCCTCCAGGAACGCCGGAGGACCAAGCCGCTCGTCATCGACGCCGAGCCGCTGGATTTGCTGGCCCGTTGGGAGGACGCCGACTACAGCGTGGACCCGGCCCTGGTCGCCGCCCGGCGCGCCCACGCCGAGACGCTGCAGTCGCTGCTCTGCCAGCTCCCCGAGGGCTACCGCAACGCGTTGTTGCTCCACGACGGGCACGGACTGAGCGCCGCCGAGCTCGCCGAGGCCACTGGCATCCCCCTCGGCACGGCCAAGTCGAACATCCGCCGATCCCGCCTGGCCCTGTTCACGCTCCTGGGCCAGGACGACCACGGTCTGCTGGAGGAAGCACGATGACCGAACTCTCCTGCCCCGAGGCCCGATCCATGGTGTCGGACTACATCGACGGCGATCTCGACGCCGACCAGGCGAGCTCCCTCGAACACCACCTGGAGACCTGCCCCTGCTGCCCGCCGCTCTACGCCTCACTGGTGGAGACCCTGGCCGAGCTCAAGGCACTCGACGACACCGGCGGCGTCGACCAACTGGTTCAGCGGGTGCTGGCCGCCTTGGCCGAGTCCCCCGAGCCCGACGACCCCGGGCCGCGTCGGGTATGAACCTGACCGCGATCTGCACGCAGCCCGTCACGACCCGCCCGATCAGGGTCAACCCCTACGAGTTCCCGCTTTCCATCGACGACCATCGCCGGCCCGCCATGTCTGCTGGTGCCGACCCCATCCGAGCGACGTGTTCGTTGTCTGCCGCCCAGCCCGACCGGTCTTTCTACCTCGGGTCGTGGATATCGGGCGCCGCGGCACAAGAAAGGACGACATGACCCCAGCCACCACCACCGAGCCGAGTCGCGAGGAGGCCCGGGCTGGCCTTCGCCCCGGGAACTTCCAGGGCCATGTTCCTCGCCGCCAGTCGCGCCAGACGGCGGAGGAGGCCGTGGCCGCGCTGGGGGCCACGGAGGGGAAGTGGTTCCGCGACAGCCGCTACCGCCGCCGGGCAGCGGTGACATCGGTGTCCGCCCTCACCTCGACGGGAACGGTCCGCATCGGCTTCGAGGTCATCGACGGCGCACCGTTCCGCTTCGATCCCGGCCAGTTCGTCGGCATCGAAGCTCACTTCGACGGCCTCGGCCATCGACGAAGCCCCTACTGCATCCTGTCCGCTCCGTGCGACGAACCCGTCTTCGAGCTGTTGGTGCGCGTCGTCCCCCAAGGGCCGCTGTCCGGCCACCTGGCCTCGCTGCGCCCCGGCGACGAGGTCGCTTTCCGCGGCCCGACGGGGCGGTCCATGGTCCCCCACGACGGTGACCGTGCCCTGGAGCTCCTGGCCACCGGTACCGGAATCGCCCCCTTCTACTCCTTGGCCAGCGACCTTCTGGCCAACGGCTACCCGAAGCCCATCACCCTGTGGTGGGGCCTGCGCCAGGCCGAGGACATCTGCCTCACCGACGACCTCGACGCCCTGGTCGCCGCCCATCCGACCTTCAGCTACCACATCACCTTGTCCCAGCCGGCGCCAGACTGGAGCGGCCTGCGGGGCCGGGTGGGGGAGTCGGTCCCGCCTTGGCTCGCTACGCTCGGCGGCAGGCAGTTCTACCTGGCCGGCAACGGGGCCATGCTCGAGGAGATGGCCTTCGCCCTGTCGGACCTGGGTGTCGACCTGCGGCACATCTACAAGGAGCCCTTCTTCAACGGTACCCACGAGGTCGACCCCGACGTGGTGGCCGACATCCGGGAGCGCTTCGTGGCCACCGATCTCTTCTCCGCTCACGCCAACCGGCGGGGAACGGCCTTCGACCTCGACCTCGACGCCGCCCGATCGGGCAAGGCGGGCAACGGCGATCCTTTGGCGGTGTCGGACCTCTTCGACCTCATGCCGGCGTTCCTGTCGCATCACCCCGACCAGGAGCGGCCTGAACCCGTCCAGTCGAAGCGGCCATGGGGCGGCACATGAGCGGCAGTCCCATGGACGCCAAGACACTGGCTGGAGAGCTCGAGCACTTTCAGGTCGTCGACGTGCGCTACCCCAACGAGTGGGAGGCGGGCCACATCGACGGCGCCGTCCACATCCCGCTGGACTACGTGTTCGACCGAGCCGAGGAGCTCGACCGGTCTCGGCCCGTCGTCACCCTCTGCCGCAGCGGCAACCGCAGCGCCGAGGCGGCCAAGGACCTGGCCAGCGAAGGCTTCGACGTGCGCAACCTGGAAGGCGGCATGGAGGCATGGGCCGCCCAGGGCCTGCCAATGGTCGCCGCCGGCGGTGGGCCCGGCAGCGTCGTCGATCCCGAGCCACCCGAAGATGAGCGCCCCGAGGAGATGCAGCGGCTCCAAGGTGAGTTCCTCGAGGTGATCTTCGCGGTACAGGAGCACTTCGGTGACCGCCAGCCCTCGGAGGAGGAGATCCAGGGCTTCTTGCGCCAGCGCATGATCGACCAGGGCAAGACCTCGGAGGAGGCGGATGAGTTCCTGGCCGCCATGGACCCCGATGACCGCTAGGCCTACCGCCTCACACCGCCACCCGACTTCGCACCCATACAGGAGGCACACCTCATGGCATTTCTGAAGTTCATCGGCAGCCAGCCTGGGCGCATCGTGCGTATCGCCGCCGGCCTGGTCTTCATCGCTATCGGGATACTGGCGGGCGGTGGCTGGCTGGCACTGGCCGTCGTGGGCCTGCTGCCCCTGGCCGCCGGCGCGTTCGACCTCTGCGTGCTGGGACCGCTCTTTCACCTTCCCTTCCTGGGGCCCAAGTTCCGCCAGGCCATGGTCCGCCGCTGATACCAAGCGGTTGGCCGGTGCGTCGATGGACCGTCGCCGTCCCGATCGCGGCGTTGTCGCTTCCGCTTCATCACCAATCAAGGGGGATTACATGGCCTATCGCTTCGCCTGAAAGAACGGTGGTCACGCCTGCAGGTGGCAGGCGTCCGCGAACACCGAAGAGGAGCTCATCCAGAAGGTCACCGATCACGTGAAGAAGAAGCACAACGTCACGATGATGACCAGCACCATTGCGAACTGGGTGAGGGCGAACCGGAGCGGAGGCTGACCGGGCAGGAGGGGCGGCGTGTCGTGCGAACCAGCAAGCTTCACTTCCATCCCGCGCCTCCGCCGACAGCATCTCGTTGTACTGCCCGATACCCCCGGGGGTATGTGACATACCCCCGGGGGTATCGATACCATGAGGTGGTGGAGATTCCTGAGGACACCGTTGCCGACCTCGTCCGCCGCCTCCGGCGGGTCGAGGGTCAGGTGCGCGGCATCCAGCAGATGCTGAGCGAGGGGCGGGATTGTCGGGACGTCGTGACGCAGATGTCCGCGGCCAGCAAGGCGCTGGACCAGAGCGGCTTCATGCTCGTCGCCGCCGGCCTCACCTGGTGCCTTCAGAATCCTGAGCTCTCCGCCGCCGAGGGCTACGACCTCGCCGACGTCCAGAAGATGTTCACCAAGCTCGCGTGAGCCCGGCTCTCCGCCGGTACCCCATCTGATCGTGGCGCGGCGCGCACGCGCGGCGCGCCCTAAACGAATCGAGGCCTGCCGTGGCCGTGCTGTACGTTGCCCCGAACCAATCCGTCTCCGGTCCCCACGAGACGCGCAAAGACGGTCTGCTTGCCAGAATCGGCCGGGCCGCCGGCCGGCGCCCGAGACGGGTCCTGGCGCTGTGGGCCGTCGCCGTGCTCGTCGCTGCGCCTCTGGCCGTGACCCTGACGGGAGCACTGTCGGGAGCCGGATGGGAGGCCCAGGGCTCCACTGCGCAGCGGGTCCGTGACGAGTTGCGACGGGACTTCCCCCAGCTCGGGGCGGAGTCCGTCATCGTCGCCTTCCGCCAGGACCGACCCATCACCGACGACGCGTCGGGGCTACGTGGCCTGCTTGCCGCCCTCGGCCAGAGCGATGGCGCCAGGCAGGTGGTCGACCCCCTGTCGGCTCCACCGTCGGCCGGGCTCATCAGTCGTGACGGCCGGGCGGCGCTGATCCCGGTGGCGCTGGCGGCCGGGGACGATGCCGAGTTGCCCGAGGCCGCCGGACGGGTGATGCGGACCGTCGATGGGGCCGCACTGCCCGCCGGGGCCGAGGCCAACGCCACCGGCGAGTGGGCCGTGTGGCACGACTTCAACGCCGAGAACGAGGCTGCGCTCCACCGGGCGGAGCTTCTGTCGGGGCTGCCGACCATGATCCTGCTCTACGTGGCCTTCGGCTCGGCCATCGCCGCCGGCCTTCCTCTCCTGCTGGCCCTGGCCGGCATCGCCGTCGGCTTCGCCGCACTCCATCTGGGAACCGGAGTGACCCCCCTGTCGGTGTGGTCGATGAACTTTTCCATGATGATCGGCCTGGCCGTCGGCATCGACTACAGCCTGTTCATCGTCTCTCGGTACCGGGAGGAGCGGGCGACGGGGAAGGCATCGCTCGACGCCATCGCCGCCACTCTGGCCACCGCCGGCAAGGCTGTGTTTTTGTCCGCGCTCACCGTTGTGCTCTCCTTGGCTGCGGTCTTCTTGGTCCCGGTGATGGTCTTCCGGTCGATGGCGCTGGGCATGATCCTTGCCGTCGTCGCCACGGCGGCGGCCTCCCTGACGCTGCTGCCCGCCATACTGGTGGCGCTCGGTGACCGGGTGCTGGTCACCCGCCGCCGCACCGCAGACCAGGCCGCCGTGGGCCGATGGGCCCGGTTGACCGCGTTCGCCATGCAGCGGCCGGGCGCAACGCTGGCTGCGGGTCTCGGCGTTCTGCTGTTGCTCGCCGGGCCGGCCGTCGGCATGCGACTGGGCATGCCCGGGGCACGAGTTGTCGATAGGGGCGAGCACAGCCGCGACGGCTACGAGACCGTCGTCGAGGCCTTCGGCCCCGGGGCGGCGGCTCCTCTGTTCGTCACCGTGCCTGCCGCCGACGCGTCGGCTGTGCTGCGGGTTGCCGGATCGGAACCCGGTGTAGCCGACGCCCGCGTCGTGAGCGAACCGGCGGCCACGGGCAGAATCGTCGTCCGGCTCATACCCTCTACCGCCGTTGATGACGAGGCGACGTCGACGTTGGTCGAGCGGTTGCGGACGCGCCTTGACGCCGAGGTTTCTTCGGCCGCCTTGGGCGGCCCAGGGGCCCAGAACCATGACCTCACCGCCGCGCTCACCGGCGCAGCTCCGCTCGCCGTCGGCGCCATCATGCTGGTCGCCTTCGTCCTCCTGCTGGTCGTCTTCCGCAGCCTGATCGTGGCCATCTCTTCCATCGTGCTGAACCTGGTCGGCGTGGCCGCCAGCTTCGGCTTCGCCACCCTGGTGTTCCAGTACGGCTGGGGTGCCTCACTGCTGGGGATCGAGCACCAGGGCTTCGTGGACGCTTGGGCGCCACTGTTCTTCTTCGCCCTGCTCTTCGGCCTGTCGATGGACTACCAGCTCTTCCTGCTCGCCGCCATCAAGGAGCGCCGCGACGCCACCGGCGACGCCCGACTTGCGGTGAGTGAGGGCATTGCCCGGACCGGCCGACCCATCACCAACGCAGCCATGATCATGATCGTGGTCTTCGTCGCCTTCGGGGTGACAGGACCGATCCCGCCGACCGAGCTAGGGGTCACCTTGGCACTTGCCGTCCTCCTCGACGCCACCGTCATCCGGATGCTGCTCGTCCCATCGCTCCTGGGCGCGCTGGGTGAGCGGGCATGGTCACTACCTCGGTGGCTCGACCGACTACTTCCTCGTGTGACCTTCTCGCACTGAGGGACAAGGGATGTGTCTCACCACCACGAAGACCCCGGGGGGCGCCGCCACCGTCGCACACGCCGCAGGGTCGTGAGCCAGGCCAGGTCGGCAGCGGCCATGAGAGGTAGTCCGATCGCCGCCCCCCATGCCGAATCCCATATGACCCAGTCCGATCCCACGATGGCGACCCGCACGCGAGCGCCAGGCACGCAGCGAACACCCGCCGTCGGTACCATCGGCCCTCGACATCCCCGATGTGGTCGACGATGGAGGTGAACTGGTCTTCCCCTGGGCGCGGCAAAGCCGCTCTCCTTTCGTGACAGCCGGGATTGGGATGCGAGCGGTCTACGAACCATTGCTCTCGTCCCCGCGAACCCGTCGTCGCGACGCCGTTGTTCGCTGACGTCGCCGACAGGTCGCCTTTTCGGTGGGAACGCGTTGGCGGGCGTCTAACCCCGGTCATCGCCGAAGCGGGCGAACGCGATACCTCTGAGGTCAGATAGCGACACCGTCGTGGACCGCTTCTCCGACGAGAGCGCAGGGCTGTGCAGTGGCAGGCGTGGCCCGCGGAGGGGCGGCGCACCAGGGTGTACGGGGGCGGACGGAGGCGGAACGAGCGAAACCGCCTGGTCGGTCTAGCGGCGGGTCGGTGGGCCCGCGACGGTGGAGGGGACGGTACTGCCAGCTGGGGCCTGAGGGGCCCGGTCGACCGGCGTGGTCGACGGCGTGGCGTTACCTCCGCCTGCGGGCGGGGCGATTCCCCCTGGCGGGTTAGGAACGACGGAGACGAAGGGCGCCGGGGGGCTCTGACCGCCCTGGTCGACGGGACCGGAAGGATGGACCGGGCCGGGGACACCGGCGGGGATGGAGGAGCGCGGGGTCACCGGTCGGGTGGAGCTGGGTTGGCCGGGTGCGCCCGGTCCGGCCACCGGCGTGAGGGGAGCGAGCTGGCCGGGTACGACGCGCGGTCCGGCCTGGCCGGTACCGGCACCGTTGCCGAGTGGGCCGGCGGGCACGGTCGAGATCGGACCCCGGCCGGGAACATCGCCGCCCGTCACCGGCCGGGCCGGGTCGCGAAGCTCGAAGGGGGTCACGGCCTCGACCACCCATGACACGGCCTGCATCACCGGTTCGGGCAGGACGCCGGTCGTGGCGGTCACGGCCAGGGTGGCGGCGGCCACGCCGGCAGCGGCGGCAATGCCTACCGTCAGCCGCAGCCGCCGGAACAAGGGCACGACGTTCGTCCCTCGGTCGGAGGTGGCCGGACCGGCGGCCATGGTGTCGGGCCGCCAGGCAGGGGGTGCCGCCAGCGGCCGCGGCGCTACAGCGGAACCGGCGTTCGGCTCACCCAGGAAGGCGCGAAGGGCCGGGCTGGGGCGGGGAGCGGGACCAGTAGCTCCCATGAGGACCTCGTCGGCCAAGCTGGCCAAGGCCTCGTCCTGTTGCCAGGCGTCGTGGGCATCGCCCAGGAAGAACGCCTCGATGGCCTCGTCGGGTAGCTCGGTCATTCCCATCCCACCTACGTCATCGCCAGGGCGGTTCACAGCGATACCCCCTCCCGCTCGATGAGGCGCCGGATGGCGGCGAGGCCCCTGCGCTGGAGGGCCTTGACCGCCGTGGGCGACTTGCCCAGCGCTTCCGCGGCCTGCTCGACGGTCATGGCCGACAGCATGCGCAGTAGCAGGACGTCTCTCTGGTCGGGGGCCAGACGGTCGCAAAGCCGCCGGACCCGCTCCACGCTCAGTCGGCGCAGCACCTCGTCCTCGGCGTCGCCGCCGGCGTCAGCCTGCTCGGTGGGCTCCTCGGTGGCCATCTGCGGGCGCCGCCCGGCGCGCCGGCGCTCGTCGACCAGGCGCCGGTGGGCGATGGTGAACATCCAGGAGCGGAACTGGCCCTCGTCGCCGGCGAATGGCCCGATGGCGGTGAACACGTTGAGGAAGACCTCGTTCGTCAGATCCTCGGGGTCGCCGGCGCCCTGCATGCGCAGGTAGCCCACCACTGACGGAGCAAAGGCCCGGTAGAGGCGGTCGAACGCCCAGGAGCCGCCCGACTGGGCGGCGGTGAGAATTGACGAGAACTCCTCGCCGATGCGGGCCGGGCGTTGGCCTCGAGGGGTCACCTGTTCGTTATCGACCACCGACCGCCTTCCCTCCATCCGTTCCTACCCGACAATTGCCGCATGGACGCGCACGAGGCCCCGCCTCATGGCGGGACCTCGTGACGCTGAGGTGTGTGGAGGCTCAGTTGAGCAGCCGACCATGCCCTTGACGAACGGCGGGATGAACTGGCCACACCAGGTTCGCCGGCGAGGGTGACGTAGGGAACGCCGGCGGGGGGCCGGGCACGATCGCCGGCACGCGGTCGCCCGCAGGGGTCTGGCGGTCCACGTCAGGCCGTTCTGGGCGGCGCCGGCGGCGGGCCGGGTCACGGCGGGCACCGATGCGGGCACGTTGGCCCCCGCCGGAGCCTGCCTGGCAGTGTCGAGGCCGCCCTGGGCGCCTGGGCCGGGGCAGCGAAGGTGCCCCGGCAGGTTGCGCTGCGGGGCCCCTTATCGTCGTGGGTGCAGGTGCTACGGGCGCCCGGGCACGTTGGTCGGGATCCGGCCGGCGGCCGGTGTGCCGTTGGCGGTGCCGATGCCCACCGACGCCTGCGCCCCGGCGTCGGCGCCGGGCGTGGCGGGCGGGACGCTGGTGGGAACCTTGCCGGCGGCGGGTGTCTCTGCCGCGGTGCTCAGACCGGCGGAGGCCTTGGCCCCGGCGGCGGGCGCGGGCAGGGAGTTGGGAACCTTGCCGGCGGCGGGCGTCTCGTTGGCCCGGTCCAGTCCGGTGGAGCCGGTGTTGGCCCCCACGGGGCCGGCGCCGGCCTTGACCGCCTCGGCGATGGACTTGCCATCGACGCCGGGAACGCCGTCCGCAGCGCCGGTGGCGTCCGCGCTCACGCCCGCGCCCACGCTGGCGTTGGCGTCGGCCGATTCCGGGAAGGTGAACGGGGTGGCCGTGGCGACCACGCCGGCAACCGCGTCCTGCACCGGACCGGGCAGCACGCCGCCAGCCCCCGCTCCGGTCACGCTGACCGCCGCCACGCCGAGCCCCATACCGGCCTTGGCGGCGATGCCGAGCCCGGCCAGCTTGGTGGTAATTCCTGCCAACAGTTCAACAACCATGTCTCTTTTCTCCACTTCGGTAGTCCGGCCACCTGTGTCACAGGCCCGGGGACGTTGCTTGCTGCCGTCGCCGGCAGGTCGCCTTTTCGGTGGGGACGCTCTGGGGGCGCCACTCACCACCGTCATCGCCACGTCGGCCCAGAGGGATACCACCTGGAAGAAGATCTCTTACTTCAGCGTCTCCGAGCCGCGAGTTCCTACGACCCAACGCCCGCTGTGAGATGTCACTCGCCGTCACTTTCCGACCCTGCTCGGCCCGCCAGACCGCATCACCGGCATCGCCGGCGCCGACATCGAGCGCTCAGCCAGCGTTTAGCCCGGCGATCTTGTTGACGAGACTGCCGTTCGGGTTGCCCTTCACATCTGGTCGCAAAGTAGCGGTGAGAGTCGGCCAGCTGGCTGATGGTCGGGCGGCTCCGAAGTGTCCGGGCGAGGCTGAAGCTGATCATCGTGCCACCTCGGCTGCCGTTGGCTTCCGCCTGCAGCACCTGCCGGCTCAGATCGAACACATCGCCGGGGCGTAGACGCCGGTGGCGAGGCGACGGGACCGACGCCGAGGGAGGCACACCAGATCGACGGCTCGGGTGATCGCGAAGGTCCCAGAACGTCCGCCCCAATACCCCGGGCTGTCAACGGGCCCCGCGTAGCCCTCATGTGCCGTTGGAGGGCACCAGCGGGTTACGTAGTCTCACCTCAAAGCAGCGTTCCCCGGTCAGTCGAGCGGTGCAGCGGCCAACACTGTCGGGCGGACACGGCGAACACGGCGGGCGCTGGCCGGGTCAGGTCTGTCGCGAATTCGGATGGTCCGCGCCCATTAGATGGATGATGGCCGACAATCGTGCCGTAGGTCTGACCGCGCCGTGGCAGGCGGTTCGCCGGCAGCGCCCCTCGGTGGCCGGTGGTGCTGACCCCGCATCGAACCGTCATCCCGCCGCCGCCGAGTCCGCTGAGAGTCCGCATTGCATCGCCCTTCATGGGGCTACAGTGC
>Ga0247704_1000117_pt1 | contig 22644 bp, 19 predicted proteins | sample 41W_NmetaG_FD_189042 | JGI IMG/M metagenome (GOLD analysis project Ga0247704, IMG submission 189042) | Soil microbial communities from hillslope of Landscape Evolution Observatory, University of Arizona, Oracle, AZ, United States - 4-1-W_N | ecosystem: Engineered > Artificial ecosystem >...
CCGTGGTGGGCGGTGGAGGTGCGGCCGTGGTGGGCGGTGGCGCCGTCGTCGGTCCTCCGATGTGGCCGGCGACGTGATGAGCGGAGCTGGCGGTCGCCGTCGCGACGGTGACGGCGAGGGACAGCAGGGCGGCAAGGAGCAGGCGGACCGAGGCCGGGGGCGACGCTGACGACTGCGACCTTACCGCCATATCGAGCGCGACCTCCGCCGTCGTGATTCCCGAAAACTGTACCTTCTGCGCGAGGCCATCCTTTCCGCCCCGAACCTCGCGCTCGTTCACGTCGTGCGGCTCTGGGCACTGAGGGCCGCCGAGCGCATGCGTCGCCGCACCGATCGGCGGCAGCGGGCGCCGGGGTGCGTCGGGCCCGCGAGGCGAGAGGACGCCGTTCAGTCCGGCGCGATGTTCTGGTTCAGCCGGAAGAAGTTGGTCGGGTCGTAGGCCCGCTTGACGGCCTTGAGCCGGTCGTATTTCCCAGGACCGTAGGCCTGCCTGATGCGGTCCTCGCCCTCCTCCATGAGGAAGTTCACGTAGACGCTCGTGTGGTACGGCCGGAGGGCCGACCAGTAGTCGCGAGCCCACTGGCGTTCGGCGTCGAAGCCGTCGCCGGTCAGGCTGTTGCCGTTGATGTTGAAGGTGAACCCGGCGCCGCGACCGTTGAAGGCCGTCTCGTCGTCACCGACGCGGGCCACCGCCCCGCCCATCTGCCAGAGGGCGATGCTCGAGATGGGCGACGTGATCCGCAGGCCGTGGTCGACGACCACGTCGATGACCTCGTCGGTCAGCGCGGCCACGTCACAGGACCGGACGTAGTACCACCAGCCGTGGCGGAACGAGGGATCGAACATCTGCTGGTGCGCGAGGAACGGCTTGGGCCGGCACAGGTCGAGGACGGGGGAGCCGAACGCCTTGAGCGGACGCATCACCCGCTCGCCGTCCTCCACGGGCCCGGCGTGGCAAGCGGCGACGGCGATCACGAGCTTGCCGACCAGGTCGGGCGGGACGGCGGGGAGCGCCGGCGCCCGGCGCTGCACGACGATCGTCATGAGCTCGTCGGGGCAGTCGGCGATCCAGTCCCGGTAGAAGCGCAGGACCTCGGGGGCCTCCTCCATCGGCCAGAACACCGGCCCGGCCATGACGTCGGGGCCGAGGGGGTTCAGCCGGAACTCGAAGTCGGTGACGACCCCGAAGTTGCCCCCGCCTCCGCGGACGCCCCAGAACAGGTCGGCGTTGCGGTGCTCGCTGGCCGTGACCAGCTCGCCGTCCGCCGTGACCACGTCGACCGAGACGAGCTGGTCGATGGTCAGCCCGTGCTTCCGCATGATCCAGCCGATGCCGCCTCCGAGGGTGAGCCCGGCCAGGCCCGTGTGGGTGACGATGCCGGCGGGGACCGCCATCCCGAACGCCTGCGTCTCCCGGTCCAGCTCTCCGAGGAGCACGCCGGCCTGGGCGCGCACGGTGCGGGCGGCGGGGTCGACCCGCACGCCCTTCATGGGCGCCAGGTCGACGACCAGCCCGGCGTCGCACACCGACAGGCCGGGGAAGCTGTGACCGCCCCCGCGCACGGCGGTCAGCAGCTCGTGCCTGCGCCCGAAGCGCACCGCGGCGCGCACGTCGGCCACCCCGCGGCACCGGGCGATCACCCCGGGGCGGCGGTCGATGGAGCCGTTCCAGACCTTCCGGTGCTCGTCGTAGCCGTCGTCGAGGGGTTGGACGACCTCGCCCGAGAAGGTGCGGCGGAACTCCTCAACCGCGGCCTCGTCGACGGTGCCGGCCTGCGCTCGTCCGCTCACGTCACCCCCCTCTGTCGCGATCAGGTTCGCACCGGAGGCGACTCGGGACAAGCCTCGGCGCCCCCCGTCAGCGGGGAGTCGTCGGGCCCGGGAGCCCGGCGGCGCCCTTCGGTGCGGCGGGTGGCGTCGTCTCCAGGGTCGCCGTGCCCAGGCGGACGGGCACCACGGCGAAGGCGGTGTTGCACCCGGAGCATCCGGTGTCGGTGCTGAACACCAGTGCGCCGGCCGGCAGCGACGGCCGGGGGTCGATCACCAAATCGAGGTGGAAGGGCTCCAACTCGCCGCCCGCACCGCCGATGCCGGTGGCCTCGGCCAGCGGGCGGCGCGCCGTGGCACCGGCCTCGACGACCACGACGGAGATGGTGCCCTCGTAGCCCCGGCTCCTGCCCTCGGCGTTGAAGATCCCGCCGACGGTGTCGAGGGGCCGCGGCGCCTCGACCTCGATGTCGGGCGATCGCGCTCCGATGACGTGCCAGCCGTCGGCGGCGAGGCGCAGGAGGACGGTGCTGGCGACCCGGTCCCGCACGACGCCGCCCTCGCCGAGCAGGTGGACGTCGACCTCGCCCTCGGGCCCGGAGGTGGGGCGGAAGGCCGACAGCGGCGGGTCCGGGAAGCCGACGAACTCCTCGACGAACGAGCGCGCCGCGCCCTGGGGGTCGGTGTACTGCTCGTGGTTCGGCGGGGGCCAGATGGCGTCCGCCGGCCGCGAACCGAGGTCGGGCGGCACGGTCGTCGTCGCCGGCAGCGTCGTGGTCGTGGGGACGCCGGTCGTGGGGACGTCGGTGGTGCGGACCTGCTCGGGCCCGTCGTCGCCCAGGACGCCGGCGAGCCCGACGACGGCGGCGAATGCGGCCGCGGCGGCGAGGAGGCCACCGCCCAGCCGCCCGAGCGCCCGGCGCCTCCGGGCAGCGGAGAGCCGTCGCTCGATGGCCTCGTGGGCGGCCGCCGCGTCCGGCTCGGGCACGTCTGCCACCCGCGCCTCGCAGGCCGCCCGCAGCCGGGCCTCGGTGCGCTCCAGCGCGGTCCGGTCGGCGGTCATCTCCGGTCCTCCAGGGAGACGTGGAGGGCGGCCAGGGCCCGTTGGGCGTGCGTCTTGACCGTCCCCGGGGCGATCCCCAGCGTCTCCGCGATCTCGGCCTCGCTGAGCTCGAGGTAGTAGCGCAGGGCGAGGACCTCCCGCTGGCGTTCGGGCAGGGAACGCAGGGCGGCGAGCACGGCGGCGTGGTCGTCGGCGACCAGCGCCGAGGACTCGGGCGACCGCAGGTCCTCCGCCTCCTCGGCCGGGCCGGGGCGCCGGCGCACGGCGCGGCGGCGCAGATGCGAGCGGGCGCCGTTCAGCACCGCGCTGCGGAGGTACGCGGGCGCACTCGCCGGCTGGCGGACGGCGGCAGAGCGCGACAACACGGCGACGAAGGCGTCCTGCACCAGCTCCTCGCACGTGCCGACGTCGTCCACCAGCAGCGAGGCGAGTCGCACCAGCGACCGGTAGTGCTGGCGGTGGAGCGACGCCAGGTCCGTGCCGCCCGTTCCCGCGGGAGCCGCCGTCGTGGCCGTCATCATCCCTACAGACGCACGAGCGCCCGCCTCGGTTGACACGCGTCGCGGTGACCGGCGCGCCACTCCGACGGTACGCCTCCCGCGCCGGCGGGTCCCGGCCAGACGGCGGGCGGCCCGGCAGGACGGCCGGCCGCGGTGGGGTCGGCCCGGTGGCTGCCGGGCGAGTCGTCGATGTGGGCCACGGGTGCGTCCTCTGGTCGCGTGAAGGCACGTCGCCGACCAGGCCTCCCGGCACACCCGCCGCCGAAGTGGCCGCATCAGCCCGTCGGACGGCGCGACGGGTGCGGTGGGCGAAGGCGCAGAACGCCACCGCGCCGGCGCAGAACGGCGCCGACGGGCCCTTCCGGCGGCGCTCCCTACGCGCCGTCCTCGGCGGGTGGGCGGCGACGCCCCCGGGCCGGGGCGCCACCGTCCAGGTCGGCGAACAGCTCCTTGATGCCGCCCAGGGCCCCGAGCATGGCCGTCGACTCGGCGGGCAGGAAGATCTTCGTGGCCCGCCCGTCGGCGATGCCGGCCAGGGCGTCGATGTACTTGACGGCCAGCAGGTCCGACGACGGGTTGCCCTCGTGGATGGCCGTGTACACGCTGCGGATGGCGGACGCCTCGCCCTCGGCCACGGCCACCTGGCGGAACCGCTCGGCGTCGGCCGCCGTCTTCGTCGCCTCCGCCTCCCCCTGGGCCTCGAGGATGGCCGCCTGGCGGGAGCCCTCGGCCGACAGGATGGCGGCCTGCTTCTCGCCCTCGGCGCGGGCGATGGCGGCCTCCCGCTCGCCCTGGGCGGCGGTGACGACGGCCCGGCGGGTGCGCTCAGCCTTCATCTGCTCGTGCATGGCGTGCATGACGTCGGCCGGCGGGTCGATGCGCTGGATCTCCACCCGCACCACCCGGGTCCCCCACTTGTCGGTGGCGTCGTCGAGGATGTCGCGCAGCTTGGTGTTGATGGTGTCGCGGGACGTGAGCGCCTCGTCCAGCTGCATGTCGCCCACCACGTTGCGGAGGTTGGTCTGCGCCAGCTTGGACACGGCCAGGTAGAAGTCGACCACGTTGTAGACGAGGCGCTGGGGGTCGGTGGCCTCGTAGTAGATGACGGCGTCCACCGACACCACGACGTTGTCGGACGTGATGACCTCCTGGGGCGGCACGTCCACGACCCGCTCGCGCATGTCGACCCGCTCCATGCGCTCGATGAACGGGACGATCACCCGCAGGCCGGGCTCGACCGTGTCCCGGTACTTCCCGAGGCGCTCGACCAGCCCCCGCTCGTAGGGGCGGATGATCTTGACGCCGCTCACCACCACCACGAACAGCACGAACGCCAGTGCCGCGAGGACGACGATGAACGCCATGGCTCAGCTCCCTTCCAGCTCCGGTGGGGCGTCGTCGGGCTCCGTCACGGGGACGACCACCAGCCGCGTCCCGTCGACCCGACTGACGAGGACGGTCGAGCCGGCCCGGATCCTGTGCCCGACCAGGCTCTCCGCCCTCCACTCCTCGCGGTCGAGCCGGATCATGCCGGTGGCTCCTGGCTCGCCCGGGATCTCCTGGAGGACGTATCCCTGGCGGCCGACCCAGCGGTTGGCACCGACGGGGACGTGGGGGCCGCTGCGGTCCAGGCGGCGGCCGAGGGGCCACAGGACGGCCGAGCACACGGCCGACACCACCACGAACGCCAGCCAGCCGACGCCGACCGACCCGCCGACGAAGTTGACTGCCGCCCCGGCCAGGGCGCCGGCGGCGAACGGCATCAGGAAGAACGACCCGGCCACCGCGATCTCCCCCACGGCGAACACCACGGCGGCGGCCAGCCAGATGTAGCGCCAGGTGTCCGGTGAGCTCAGGTCCATGCCTCCCCTCCCGGTCCGACCGTACCAACTCGGGATTTCGACCGGTCGCCATCACCTCCGCCGCGACCTCGGGACAAGGCCGGTCTCCTAGCGTGGGCTGCCGTGCGCACCCGTCCGCTCGCCGCCGCCGTCGTCGCCGTGGCGCTGGCCGCCGCCTGCGCCGGGGACGGCGGCACCGGCGCGACCTCCGGCACGGTCGCCCCGTCGACCGCCCCGTCGTCGAGCGCGCCGCCCTCGGCGGCGGGCACCACGACGGCCGCGAGCGAGCCGTCCGGTGAGCCGCCCCGGCTGCGGGCGACCAGGCTGGCCGACTTCGAACAGCCGCTCGGCCTCGCCGTGCGCACCGGCGACGACGCCCTCTACGTGGTGGAGAAGGGCGGCAGGATCCGTGCTCTCCGGGGAGGCCGGGTGGACCCCGCGCCCGTCCTCGACCTCTCGGGCGACGTCTCCTCGGGCTACGAGCAGGGCCTGCTGGGCGCCGCGTTCTCGCCCGACGGCGGGCGCCTCTACGTCGACTACACCGACCGGGCGGGCGACACCCGGGTCGTGGAGTACCCCTTCGCCGCCGGCCGCGCCGAACCGGCCGGCGCCCGGCTCCTCCTCACCGTGGACCAGCCGTACGCCAACCACAACGGCGGAGGGTTGGCCTTCGGGCCCGACGGCCTCCTGTACGTCGGGATGGGCGACGGCGGCAGTGGTGGCGACCCCCGGGGCAACGCCCAGAACCTCGGCACCCTCCTCGGCAAGATCCTGCGCATCGACCCCCGGCCGTCGGGGGGCCGCCCGTACACCGTCCCTCCCGACAACCCCTTCGTGGGCCGGGACGGCGCCCGGGGCGAGATCTGGGCCTACGGCCTGCGCAACCCGTGGCGGTTCTCGTTCGACGCCCGGACGGGCGCCCTGTGGATCGGCGACGTGGGCCAGGGCGCCCGCGAGGAGATCAGCACCGCCGACCCCGGCTCCAAGGGAAGCGAGAACTACGGGTGGGACCGCTACGAGGGGACCCGGCCGTTCGAGGGCGGCGACCCCACCGGGCTGGTGCCGCCCGTGTACGACTACGCCCTCGACGAAGGGGGGACGTGCGCGGTCACCGGCGGCTACGTCTACCGGGGACAGCGGCTGGCCGGTCTTCGCGGTCGCTACGTGTTCGCCGACTTCTGCCGAGGCGAGGTGCTGGCCCTGGTGGACGGGGCGGGCGGCCTGGAGGCCCGGCCCCTCGGGCCGCGCGTGGCGTCGCTCGCCTCCTTCGGCGAGGACGCCGACCGCGAGCTCTACGCCCTCTCACTCGCCGGCGGCCTGTACCGGCTCGACGCCGCCTAGAGGGCCAAGCCCAGGGGCAGCTTGATCCCCAGCCCGAGGAGGCCCGAGGGAGGCACGACCGTCGATCCCGGCGGCACCGCGCCCACGGCCGCGCCCACGTTGAGCCGGCCCGGGCACAGGCCGCCGAGGAGCCCCGGGTTGCACGGCACCCGGTCGGCCGTGCCCAGCACCCGGGCCACGGCCATCGTCGGGGCGTTGCCCTGGGCCAGCAGGAGGGCGAGCGCCCCCGAGACGTGGGCCGTCGCCATCGACGTGCCGCTGAACGAGTCGTACTGGTTGGCCTGGTCCTGCTTCCAGTAGGTCGAGAGGATGGCTGCAGTCTTGTCGGCCGTCCCCGCCCCGCCCGGCGCCGACAGCGCCCACTGGGCGTTGCCGACGGGGCTGGAGTACCCGGCCAGGCGGTCGTCGGGACCGGTGGCGGCCACGACCACGGCCGGCAGCTGCCCGTACTGCGAGCTGCCGATGCCGAGCCCCAGCAGGTTGGTGTTCCCGGCGGCGAGGACCGGGATGGCGCCGCGCGTCCAGGCGTAGAGCACGCCCTCCCGCAGCGAGGTGCCGAACAGGCTGTCCTGGAGGAAGCTGCCACCCAGGCTCAGGTTGACCACCTTGGCGCCGCGGTCCACCACCCAGCGGATGGCGGCGTTGATGTCCTCGGTCGTGCCCGACCCGTCGGCCGCCAGCGCCTTGGCGACGACGAGGTCGGCGCCCGGCGCCACCCCGGCGACCCCCACCCCGTTGTCCTTGGCGGCCGCCGCGATGCCGGCGATGTGGGTCCCGTGCCCGTGGTCGTCCTGGCCGGAGCCGGAGCAGCGGTTGGGATCACCGTTGGAGCCGATGCAGTTGGTCGACTCGACCACCTGCCCGGCCAGGTCCTCGTGCGCCAGGTCGACGCCGGTGTCGACGATCCCGATGCGCACGCCCTCGCCGGTCGTGAGCGCCCATGCCTCGGGCGCCTTGATCTTCCGGAGTGCCCACTGCTGGTCGAACAGGGGGTCGTCTGAGGCGTGCGCCGCCCACGGCGCGAAGACCAGCCCCAGCGCGATGAGGAGGACGGCGCCGGCCGCACCTCCACCCAATCGACGGCACGCGGTCCGATGACGCTCCACGACGCATTCCTCCCGGGCCCGGACCAGCGCTCAGCCCACCTGGCGCCTGGCCGGCTCACCGGTATCCCCGTTCGCCGTCCGGTCCGACGGTCCTGCCGAAACGGACAGAAATCGCGCCCTGGGCCGCCGACGGACGCGCGCGAGCGGGCCGAGCGTGCCTCAGCGGGCGACGCCGAGGACGGCGGGCACGCAGCCGAGGTGGTCGACCACGTGGTGGGCCTCGGGCTCGGGCTGGCTGTCGTCGTCGGCGATGCCGGTGTAGCGGACGGACACCATCCCCATGGCCAAGGCGCCGGCCACGTCCGTGCGCCGGATGTCTCCAACGTGGGCGACCCGCTCGGGGGCCGGGCCGCCGAGGCCGTCCAGCGCGTGCTCGAAGATCACCGCGGAGGGCTTGTAGGCGCCCACCTCGTCGGAGAACGACCAGTGGTCGAACAGCGGCAGCACGCCGTGGCGGATCAGGTGGTCCCGCAGCGTCGACGAGGGGGTGAAGCCGACGTCGCAGATGATCCCCAGCTTGATGCCCGCGTCCTTGAGCGTGCGCAGGCAGGCCTCCACGCCGTCGGCCAGGTGGAGCTCCACGCCCGACCCGACGTTGCCGAAGGCCTCGATGAGCTGGTCCCGCACACCGGGGGGCACCGTGAAGCCCAGGTTCTCGATGATGTGCTCGGCCGCCTGGGCCGCCTGGAACTGCTCGTTGGCGTGCCAGGAGGTCAGGTACGCCTCCCAGGCGCCGTCGTAGACGGCCTCCAGCTGGACGCGCTCGAGGGCGAATCCCGCCTCCTCCAGGAGGCCCGCCCACGCCTCCAGCCGCCGGCTGCGCAGCTCGCCGCGCAGCTCGTAGACCAGCGTGTTCCAGAAGTCGAAGGTGACGGCCTCGATGGCGGGCATGGACCGGCGGAGCCTACCCGCCGTCCCGCGCCGGCCCGTCGCCGGGCCGCCGGGCCGTCACCGCTCGACGGGTCCGTCTACAGGCCCTGGTGCTGCATCTCCTCGAGGGACCGCTTGATCTCCGAGGCGCGGAACCGGCGGTGGCCGCCGAGCGTCCGGATCGCGGTGATCTTCCCTGCCCGCGCCCACCGGGTGACGGTCTTGGGGTTGACCCGGAACAGCGCAGCCACTTCGGCGGGGGTGAGAAGAGGGTCGGGTTGAGTCTGCTCAGGCACGGTCGTTCCCTTCGAGGAGTGTCCCTTTCGTGCCTGGAAGGTACGGGCTGTACCGAGTGCCGTCGATGGCCCGAACGTGTCATTCTCGGCCCATTCGAAATGACTAGCCCGCCTTGAGCAGGAGGTCCGGCTGTACGCTCGCCAACGGTGGACGTCTTCTCTCGGATCGGCGAGGAGGGGTACGAGGAGGTCGTCTTCTGCCACGATCGGGCCTCCGGGCTGCGGGCGATCATCGCCATCCACTCCACCCGGCTGGGCCCGTCCCTGGGCGGCACCCGCTTCCGCCCCTACGCCACCGAGGAGGAGGCCCTGGAGGACGTCCTGCGCCTGGCCAAGGGCATGACCTACAAGTCGGCGGTCGCCGGCCTGGACCTCGGAGGCGGAAAGGCGGTGATACTGGGCGACCCTGCGCGGGACAAGACCGAGCCGCTCCTGCGGGCCTACGGGCGCCACGTCGGTTCGCTGGGCGGCCGGTACATCACCGCCGAGGACGTGGGCACGACCCAGGCCGACATGGACCTCATCTTCCGGGAGACCAGCTACGTCACGGGGGTCAGCATGTCGCTCGGGGGCTCGGGGGACCCGTCGGCCGCCACCGCCCGCGGCGTCCTGCACGCCATGAAGGCGGTCGCCCGCCACCTGTGGGGCGTCCCGTCGCTCGAGGGCCGGTCCGTGGTCGTGAGCGGCGTGGGCAAGGTGGGCTACAACGTGGCCCGGCATCTGGTGGAGGAGCGGGCCGTGGTCACCGTGAGCGACGTCGACCAGGCCGCCGTGGCACGGGCGGCCACCGAGCTGGCGGTGGAGGTCGTGGCACCCGAGAAGGCCCACGCCACCCACTGCGACATCTTCTCGCCGTGCGCCCTGGGCGCCGTGCTCTCCCCCGTCACCATCCCCGAGCTGCGCTGCGCGGCGGTGGTCGGCTGCGCCAACAACCAGCTGGCCGACCCCTCGTGCGCGGCCCTCCTGGTCGACGCCGGTGTCCTGTACGCGCCCGACTACGTCGTGAACGCGGGCGGGATCATCAACGTGGCCGAGGAGCTGCGCGGCTACGACCGCGACCGGGCCGAGGGCGAGATCCGGCGGATCGGCGAGACGACGGCGCACGTCCTGGCCACGGCCGACGCCGAGGGCATCACGACCGTCGAGGCGGCCGACCGCCTGGCCGAGCGCCGCCTCGAGGACGTGGGCCGGCTGCAGCTGATCCGGCCCGGCGGCGTCGCGCCCGTGCGGGGCCGGTGAGCCGGATGGCCCGCACCGTCGAGCACCAGCGCCAGGGCGCGGCGCCCGGCGACGAGCCCACGCTCCGTGGCATCCCCCATGCGGAGCTGATCGACGACTTCCGCCTGGCCTGCATCTCCCGCGCCCTCGACGACCGCGAGATCAGCCTCCAGAAGCAGAGCCGGGTGTTCTTCCAGATCTCGGGCGCCGGGCACGAAGCCCTCCTGCTCGCCCTGGCCCGGAACCTCCGCCCCGGCTACGACTGGTTCTTCCCCTACTACCGGGACCGGGCGCTGATGCTGGGCCTCGGCGTCTCGCCTCTGGAGATCCTCCTCCAGGCCGTCGGCTCGGCCGACGACCCGTCCTCCGGCGGCCGCCAGATGCCCTGCCACTGGGGTTTCGTGGACCGCAACGTCGTCACCCAGTCGAGCCCCACGGGGAGCCAGTGCATCCCCGCCGTGGGCTGCGCGGAGGCCGCCCGCTACATCTCCCGCCGGCCCGGCCTCCCGGGGTGCACCGCCTACGGCGACGAGCTCACCTACGTCTCGCTGGGCGAGGGCGCCACCTCGGAAGGCGAGTTCTGGGAGAGCCTCAACACGGCCTGCACCATGCACCTGCCCGTGCTCTACGTCGTCGCCGACAACGGCTACGCCATCTCGGTGCCGGCGTCCGAGCAGGGGCCGGCCCCGATCGACGAGCTGGTCCGGGGGTTCCGGGGGCTGGAGGTGCACCACGTGGACGGGCGGGACTACTTCGCCGTCCGCCGCACCGGCCGCAAGGCCGTCGAGCACGTGCGGGCCGGCGTCGGCCCCGGCCTCATCCACGCCACCGTCACCCGCCCGTACTCCCACTCGGCGGCCGACACCCAGAGCAAGTACCGGCCGCCCGAGGAGCTGGAGGAGGAGGCCCAGCACGACCCGATCCTGCTGTTCCAGCGCAGCTTGGTGAAGGGCCGAGTCCTGACCGAGGACGAGGCGGCCGCCATCCGCATCGAGTCGCGGGTCATCGTCGCCGACTCCGCCAAGCAGGCGCTGGCCGCGCCGCGGCCCGACCCGGCGACCGTCACCGAGCACGTCGTCGTGCTGCCCCTGCTCCCCGATCCGCCCGAGCCGCCACCGGCCGAGGTCGGCGAGGGAGCGGCCGACACCGTCACCTTCGGCGAGGCCATCCGGCGCACGCTGCACGAGCAGATGGCGGCCGACGAGCGCATCCGGGTGTTCGGCGAGGACGTGGCCGACGCCCGCGAAGCGGTCCTGGCCAACGTGGAGGGCAAGGGCGGCGTGTTCGGGACCACGCACGGCCTCCAGCGCGCCTTCGGGCTGGCCCGCTGCTACAACACGCCGCTCTCCGAGGCGAACATCGTGGGCCGGGCCGTCGGCCAGGCCCTCCGGGGTCTCAAGCCGGCCCCCGAGATCCAGTTCTTCGACTACATCTGGCCGGCCATGCAGCAGATCAAGAGCGAGGCGGCCACCATCCGCTGGCGCTCGAACGGTGCGTTCAGCTGCCCGGTCGTCATCCGGGTCCCGATCGGGGGCTACCTCAGCGGCGGGGCCATCTGGCACTCCCAGTGCGGCGAGTCGATCTTCACCCACGTGCCGGGGCTGCTGGTCGCCTTCCCGTCCCGGGCCCGGGACGCCGCCGGCCTGCTGCGGGCCGCGTTCCGCCACGACGACCCGGTGCTCTTCCTCGAGCACAAGCACCTGCTGCGCCAGCCCTACGCCCGCGACCCCTACCCCGGACCCGACTACGTCCTGCCGTTCGGGCGGGCGTCGTACGTGCGGCGGGGCACCGACCTCACCATCGTCACCTGGGGCGCCACCGTCGAGAAGTCGCGCCAGGCGGCGGCCCGCCTCGAGGAGGACGGCCGCAGCTCGGTCGAGATCGTCGACCTCCGCACCCTCGCCCCATGGGACCACGACACCGTCGCCGACTCCGTCAAGCGGACGGGCAAGCTGCTCGTCGTCCACGAGGACATCGTCACCAGCGGGTTCGGCGCCGAGGTGGCCGCGTGGGCGGCGTCCGAGCTGTTCTGCGACCTCGACGCCCCCGTCCGGCGGGTGGGCGCCAAGGACACCCACGTGGCGTACGAGCCCACCCTGGAGGCTGCCACCCTCCCCCAGGTCGACGACATCGCCGCCGCAGCACGCGAGCTCGTCGAGTTCTAGGTCCCAGCTACTCGTCTCCGCCATTCGCAGAGGACCGGGAGCGGTCCTCGGCTTCGACACCGGTGCCCCCGCAAGGGACGCATCGGTGGACCATGGCGCCGGCTGCGACCATCGCCTCGAAGGCACGGCGAGCGTCGTCGGGCTCGAGACTGACCGCACGGGTTGCGGTCAGCGGGACAACGGTCTCGTAGCCGAGACGGCGTCCGTCGAGCACGGTTTCCTTGACGCACACGTCCTGTGCGAGCCCCACGACGATGATGCGGTTGATGCCACGCTCTCTCAGCACGTCATGCAGGCCGCTTGGCCTCTCGGAGCCAGTGGTCACCTCCTGCACGCTGAACCCGGATTAGCCGTCCGCGCCGGCGGTGCCCTTGCGGATCACCGGACCTTCGACGTCGAGGTCGGGATGCAGCTGTGCTCCCCAAGTGTCCGCCACGCAGTGCACAGGCCAGGCTCCGCCGTCCTTGCGGAAATGCGGCGTGACCTTCGGATGCCAGTCCTGGGTGTAGACGATCGCGCCCCCGGCTGCCTGCACAGCGGCGACGAGGCGGTTGATCGTCGGGATGATCTGCTCGCCGCCGTTCACGTAGAGACTGCCCTCGGCGTCGGAAGTCGTTCTGAACGTCGACGACGACGAGCGCCGTCCGTCGGTCAAAGGCGGGATCCGACAGCGCTTCGGTCACGGCGCCTCCATTGATCCCCGTTTCGCGTCGAGCGATTCGGCGAGCCGGCGGAGCCCGGCCGAGATGTTTACCGGATGGGCCGCCGGTGCCGACAGGTGCTTCAGCGGCGCGGGGAGGCCGGCCCACTCCTGCTCGAAGTGTCGGTTGGCCTCGGTCAGCGTCACCCGGCCTGAAGGAGTACGTCGGCCACCGTGCATGACCTCGATCAGCAGCGGTCGCCGGCCCGGTGCGGGTGACCGCTCGTCGGCCATGGTGACGACATCGAACGACCAGTCGAGCGCCCGCCACACCTGCTTGGCACCGGGCCAGATCTCCTTGCCGGTGAGGTCTTGCGAACCGGGCGACCGTCGTAGCTCACCAGCTTGCACACGGTGTCAAGGGTGGGCACGTCAGCCGAGACGCCGAGGGCCGAACCGACACCGAACCCGTCGATCGGTGCACCCTCCTCGTCGACCAGGCGGTGGATCTCCAGCTCGTCGAGGCCGCCGCTGACGAACACCTTCACCCCAGGGGAAGCCGGCCTCGTCGAGTCGTCGGCGGGCATGGCGGGCCAGTGCCGCCAGATCGCCGGAGTCGAGGCGGACGCCTCGGATCTCGGTGCCGTGGCTCCGGCACTCGGTAGCCACGTGGATGGCTCTGTCGATTCCCTGGTGGCTGTCGTAGGTGTCGACGAGCAGGACGGTGGCGTCGCCAAAGGCACCGGCGAAGGCCCTGAAGGCGTCGGCCTCGTCGGCATGGACCTGGACGAAGGAGTGGGCCATGGTTCCGCTGGCGGAAAGGCCGTAGCGATCGGCGCCCGCCACGTTGCTGGTGGCTGCCAGCCCGACGAGGGGACCGGTGCGGGCCAGCGTCATGCCGGCGTCGATTCCCTGCGCCCTGCGAAGGGCGAAGTCGACCACGGCCCGGCCGGTTGCCGCGTGACGGCAGCGGGCGGCCTTGGTGGCGAGCGTGGTCTGGACCGTGAACTGGTTGAGCAGGAACGTCTCAGCCAGCTGAGCTTCTGCGATGGGCCCGTCGACTTCGATGAGCGGCTCGTGGGCGAACACCGCCGTGCCCTCGGGCACGGCCCTCACCGATCCGGTGAAGCGCAGCTCGCCCAGCCAGTCCAGGAACGCCCGGTCGAAAAGGCCGAGCCGCTCGACGGCTGCCAGCTCTTCGGAGCCGAAGCGGAGCTCCTCGAGCCAGCGCAGGGCATCGTCGAGCCCCGCCGCGACGAGGTAGCCGCGCCCGGGCGGCATGGTTCGGACGAAGAGGCTGAACGTCGCCGGGCGATGCGCCATGTCCTCCCGGCGGTAGACGTCGACCATGGTGAGCTCATAGAGGTCGACGAGCAGCGCGTGGGGGACGTCGGTGGTCATTCCCATCCGGTGGCCGGGTTCTCCTGCGGCGGGACCACACGGCCGCTGTCGAGGTGGCCCCGGAGCTTCTCGGCGTCACAGGTCGAGCACAGACACACGGTGCGCATCGCCACGGTCGACGCCTGGTTTCCCCGCGGCGCGGTCCGGGTGCACGCCGGAGTTGGCGAGCGCCAAGCCGACGAAGATCACTCTCCTTCGGCCGGCTTCTCACCAGGCAGGCGACTGGTCTCGTCCAGCTCGTCGCCCCTCGTGCCGGATCCTCCGGTGACCGTGGCGTCGTCGAGGGCAGGATCTCCGATGGTCTTGCCCCCTCGCTGGTCATCCGGTGCGTCGGGCGCATCGGTCATGGGTTCGTGGGTTGTCGGGTCAACCTTCGGCATCTCAATCGAGTCCTTCCCTTCGCGTGGGGCGGCCGCCCGGCGTGTGCCCGTTCCGGGCCCGGCCGCACGGGGAGCGGACGGCCGGACCCGGCGGGGGGCCTCAGTCCAAGGTGCAGCCGCACGAGTTGACCTCGCGCACGAGCATTCCCCTGCCGGTGTCCATGTGGGTCGTGCAGGGCATGCACGGGTCGAAGCTGCGCACGGCCCGCAGCACGTCCAGGCCCTTGACCTGGTCGTCGGGGACGCTCTCGAGGATGGGCGTGTCGACGATGGCCTGCTCGTACGGGCCGAGGCCCCCGAACGGGTCGCGGGGCGACGCGTTCATCGTCGACGGTGTCGTGATCTGGTAGTTGAGCAGCTTGCCCTTGTCCATGTGGATGTGGTGGACCAGCCAGCCCCGGCCGGCCTCCCAGAACCCGACGGCCAGCCGCTCGTCCTTCGGCACCTTGTAGGGCGTGTGCACCTTGGTCTCACCCCGGCGCCAGTACTCGAGGGCCTTGAGCATGCAGTTCATGCCGATGGCGGCGGTGAAGGCCATGGCGTAGGCGCGGCCCCGGTTGCGCTCGAGGGCGTTCAGGGTCCTCGGCACCTTCCAGAACAGCTCCTCCTCGGGGAGGCCGTGGCGGGGCATGACCATGCGCAGGCCGTCGCCGGTCGCCTCGAGGAATGGGTTCTTGACCATGTCGGCGGCCAGGGCGGTGGTCCACATGCGGCCGTAGGCGCCCGTCTCCACGGTTCGGCGGTCCCAGCGGGGCGCCGTGGCCCACGTGTACTTGCCACGGAAGTCGGTGGCCGTCGGCTTCGGCACCGTGGTCTTGTTCCAAGGGTGGTACGGCGAGATCGGGTTTCCGAGCGACTCGGTGCGGAAGCGTGGGCTCCCCCCCGTTGTCCAGTCCTCGTAGAAGGAGTGATCCACGAACTCCTCGAAGCCCATGTTGATGTCCACCAGGTTCGTGGTCACGAGCTTCCCATCGAGGATGATTCCCGGCTTGGCCCAGCGCCGGTTGCCCCAGGCGTCGGCGTTGGCGTAGGTGGCGTCATAGGCCCCGGAGTCGTCCCAGATGCCCGTCTGGGCCAGGTTGCACTCCCTGGCGCCGACCTGCTCGTACGCCGGGTTGGCCTCCAGGAAGAAGTCGACGAGGTCGTCCCAGATGCGGCAGATGACCTTGCAGAAGTCGAAGATCTTCCCGAGCTGGGTGTAGTACTCGTTGAAGGAGGAGGTGGAGATGGTGGTGGTGACCCCGCCGGGGGCCAGCGTCGAGGGGTGCGGGTACTTGCCGTACATCAGCATGCACATGATGCGGCCGACCCGCGTCCACTCCAGTGCCTCCAGGTAGATCTGGCCAGTGAGCGGGTCGAGGGCATCCATGATGTCCTTGATCGTGTGGTAGCCGTGGACGTCGCCATGGGGAGCAAGGGTCTTCTCCGCCCTGGTGACCAGCTCGGGGTTGGTGATCGACACCAGGGCAGTGGAGTAGTCGGGCCCGGCAAGCAGCCCGAGGTGCAGCGGATGGTCGTAGAACATCTCCCCCACCTCGCCCAGGTTGCGCACCTCGGTGCCGAGGGGTGGGGGAACAACGCCGAACGCCATGTCGAGCCCGAGCGAGGACACGGTGGCGTGCACCCCGCCGCACACGCCGCACGCCCGGGAGCTGATGTCGATGGCGTCTCGGGGGTCACGGCCCTGGAGGATGATCTCGTAGCCACGGAAGAGCATGGCGCGCGAGTGGGCCTCCACCGCCTTGCGGTTCTCCAGGTCGAGCACGGTGTGGATGGCCAGCGCCCCGGCCACCCGGGTCATCGGGTCGATGTTCCAGTCCCGCAGGCGCGGCGGCGAGGCCAGCTGCGCACCGGGGCCCTCGGGGCGGCGGACGTAGCTCGGGCGTGGCGCCGGCGAGATCGCGTATGGATCGCCTCCGCCTTCCCGCAGGAAGGCGCGCCCATCCGCGTCGAAGTCGATCGGCAGGTTCTTGAAGCACATGGCGTCCTCCTCGGGCACAACACACCGGTCGGAGGACATGGCCGGGCTCACGGCCAGGAGGACCACCCGGCCGGCCGCATTCTGCTCAATCGCTATAGGTTGGCTGCACCTACACAATACGCCCATACGCCCTTGGCGACAACCACCCCGGACAGCCCGACCCAGTTGGGATCACCGGCGCTGTCAACCGCCCCGTGATCGCCGTCGCCGCGCTTTGACCTGTGATTCGGCACGCTCGCCGCGCCGGCCGGAAGCCACCAGGGGAGCGGCTCGGGGGGACGAAGGGCCCGGGCGTCGTCGTCCGGCCCCTTCGTCCTTCGGCGAGGAGGTTGGAACCGCGCCACGCCGCAGTGGCGCCGCGACGGGGACTCAGCCTCGCCCGGTCGCTCGGCTCGTTCCCGCGCGACTGCCACGCGGGGGGATGTAGCGGGGGATCGTCCCGATGGAGCCGGCGTCCTCCCGTCGTCCGACGACCAGAGCCTGACGGGTCGGCCACCGTGCGACACCATGGAGGCGTGCACGTGGCGCAGCTGAACGTCGGGCGCCTCCGGGCTCCCATCGACGACCCGAGGATCGACGACTTCCGGTCGAACCTGGCGTCGATCAACGCGCTGGCCGACGCGAGCCCCGGATTCGTCTGGCGGCTCCAGGACGAGAGCGGCAACGCCACCGGCATCTCCGCCTTCGAGGACGCCCTGGAGATCTCAACCTCAGCGTCTGGGAGTCGATCGACGCCCTGGCGGACTTCACCTACCGCTCGGCACACGTGGAGTTCCTCCGCCGCCGCCAGTTCTTCGAGGCGCCGGTGCAACCGATCCTGTGCCTGTGGTGGGTCCCCGAGGGGAGGATCCCGACGGTGGACGAGGCCATCGCCCGGCTCGCTCACCTCCGGGCGCACGGCCCGACGCCCACAGCCTTCACCTTCCGCCACCGCTTCGAGCCGGACGACGACCCGCCTCGGTGGCGCTCAGGACAACTGCTCCGCCTAGGGCGACCGACTCAGCTGTGGCCGGCGAGGACCGGTCGGCGCTGCGCGATGACCGGGCGACGGGCCCGTACCCGATCAACCGGGGCCACCGCCGCCACCGCGGGCGGCGCCACCACCGTCACCGGGGCCGCCGGCGCCATGGGATCACTCGCCTAACGTCGCACCGGGATGGAACCGAGCGACATCACCTCGGCGCTGATGTCGCCGCTGAAGCCGCACCTCATCGTGCTGGTCGGCGCCACCGGTGACCTGGCCCGCCGCAAGCTGCTCCCCGGCCTGCTCCACCTCTCCTGCGCCGGCTTGCTGCCCGAGTGCCGCATCGTCGGCACGTCACTCGACGACCTCGACACCGCGGGCTTCCGTGAGGCGACCCGCAAGGCGTGCGAGCAGTTCGGCCGGCCGCGGGTCATGGCGGCCCACTGGTCGACGTTCGAGAGGAACCTCACGTACGTGCCCCAGGGTGCCGGCCCGGAAGGGCTCCGCAAGGCTGTCGACCTCGCCGAGGCCGACCTCGGCCCGGAGCCGCGGCGCCTGCACTACCTCAGCGTGCCGCCGAAGGCGGCGACGGACGCGGTACGAGTTCTCGGGGAGGCCGGCCTCGTCGACCGCGCACGCGTCGTCATGGAGAAACCCTTCGGCACCGACCTCGCGAGCGCCTGCTCCCTGAACGCCACGCTCCATCGCACCTTCGCCGAGGAGCAGATCTTCCGCATCGATCACTTCCTCGGCAAGGAGGCCGCCCAGAACATCCTGGCGTTCCGGTTCGCCAACGGGCTGTTCGAGCCGATCTGGAACCGCAACTTCATCGACCACGTCCAGATCGACGTTCCGGAGACGCTCGCCATCGGCAGCCGCATCGGCTTCTACGAGAGCACGGGCGCCTACCGGGACATGGTGGTGACCCACCTGTTCCAGGTGCTCGCCTTCGTGGCCATGGAGCCGCCCACCGCGCTCGAACCGGGGGCGATCAGCGAGGAGAAGAACAAGGTCTTCCGGTCGCTCGTGCCGATCGACCCGTCCCACGTCGTGCGCGGCCAGTACACCGGGTACCGCGACGAGGCCGGGGTGGCCGCCGGGTCGGAGACGGAGACGTTCGTCGCCCTGCGCTGCATGATCGACAACTGGCGGTGGGCGGGAGTGCCGTTCTTCCTGCGCACGGGCAAGCGGCTGGCCGAGGGAGCCCGCATCATCTCCATCGCCTTCCGTGAGCCGCCGAAGAGCATGTTCCCGACGGGATCCGGGATCGGCGCCCAGGGCCCCGACCACCTCACCTTCGACCTGGCCGACGCCTCAAGGCTCTCGTTGTCCTTCTACGGCAAGCGGCCCGGTCCGGGCATGCGCCTCGACAAGCTGAGCCTCCAGTTCGCCCTCCACGAGACGGGGCGGGCGGGCGACGTGCTGGAGGCGTACGAGCGCCTCATCCACGACGCCATGAGTGGTGACCACACGCTCTTCACCTCGGCCGAAGGAGTGGAGCGGCTGTGGGAGGTCTCCGCTCCGCTCCTGGCGTCGCCGCCCCCGGTGCGTCCCTACGCCGTGGGCTCATGGGGCCCCAACGCGATCCACCAGCTCATCGCCCCGCACGCGTGGCGCCTCCCGTTCGAGCGGACCTGGCGCCAGGGGACGTAGGCGACCCCCGCCATCCCCTACCGCCCGGGCCCTCCCTCGAGGTGCACGCGCCCGGTTCCCGGCGTCACCACGCCGATCTCGACGGCGCGGTGGCCCTTGTCCCGCAACACGTCCAGGGCGGCGAAGGCGCTCCGCCCGGCGGGGACGGCGACGATCATGCCGATGCCGAGGTTGAACACCCGGGCCATCTCGTCGTCGCCCACGTCGCCGAAGCGCTGGATCTCGCCGAAGATGGGCGGCCGCTCCCACGACGACTGGTCGACCACCGCGTCGAGGTGCGCTGGCAGCACGCGGGCCAGGTTCCCCGGGATCCCTCCGCCGGTGACGTGGGCGATGGCGTGCACGTCCACGGCGTCCACCAGGACCGAGACGGCCGGCGAGTAGATCACCGACGGCTCGAGCAGCTCGTCGGCCAGGGAGTGACCGGCGCCGTGCCAGGCCGGGTCGTCCAGCCCGCGCCCGCCGAGGTCCAGCAGGACCTTGCGGGCCAGCGAGTACCCGTTCGACCGCAGGCCCGGGGACGGCAGGCCCAGCAGCACGTCGCCCGCCGCCAGGTCGTCGCCGGTGACGATGCGGTCACGCTCCACCACCCCGACGGCGGCGCCTACCAGGTCGAACTCGCCCGGCTCCATGGCCCCCGGGTGCTCGGCCATCTCCCCACCGAGGATGGCGCACCCCGCCTGGCGGCAACCGGCGGCCACGCCCTCCACGAGCTGCTTGACGTGGTCGGGGTCGAGACGCCCGACGGCGATGTAGTCGAGGAAGAACAGCGGCTCGGCGCCCTGGCAGGCCAGGTCGTCGACGCACATCGCCACCAGGTCGATGCCGATGGTGGTGAACCGGCCGGTGGCCTGGGCGATGAGCGCCTTGGTGCCGACGCCGTCGGTGGACCCCACGAGCACCGGGTCGCGATAGCCCTTCGGGAAGGCGAACAGGCCGCCGAAGCCGCCGATGTCGCCCAGCACCTCGGGCCGGAAGGTCGAGCGGACCTCCTCCTTGATGAGCTCGACGGCCCGCTCGCCGGCGCCGATGTCGACGCCCGCCTCCGCGTAGGTGGCACCGGCAGGGGCCGGCGGTGACGAGAGGGGGTCAGCCACCGTCGGCGTCGGCGAGGCCTTCGACCGCGGCCGCCGCCTCGGCGACCTGCCAGTCCTCCGACGGCGAGCTCGACCCCGTCTCGAGGACCCCCTTGGTGAGGTTGACCGGCACCTCGGTGGGGTACCGGCCGGTCAGGCACGCGTTGCAGAACCCGGCGCCGGGGGCGCCGACGGCCCGCTCCAGGCCGTCCAGGCTGAGGAAGGCGAGCGAGTCGACGCCCAGGTAGTCCTGCATCTCCGAGACCGACATGTTGGCGGCGAGCAGCTCGGAGCGGCTCCCGGTGTCGACTCCGTAGAAGCAGGGCCACTTGTAGGGCGGGCTGGTGATGCGGACGTGGACCTCGGTGGCGCCGGCCTCGCGCAGCATGCGGGCGATGGCGCGCTGCGTGGTGCCCCGGACGATCGAGTCGTCCACCACGATCAACCGCTTGCCGGCCACGTTCCCCCGCAGCGGGTTGAGCTTGCGGCGCACGCCCTGGCGGCGCAGCTCCTGGCTGGGGGCGATGAACGTGCGGTGGGTGTAGGGGTTCTTGACCAGGCCCTGCCCGTACGGGATGCCGCTGCGGCGGGCGTAGCCCTCGGCCGCGGGTACGCCCGACTGGGGCACGCCCATCACCATGTCGGCCTCCACCGGCGCCTGCTCGGCCAGCAGCTCGCCCATGCGGCCGCGGGCACCGTGGATCTCCCGCCCGTACAGCTGGCTGTCGGGCCGGGCGATGTAGATGAACTCGAACAGGCAGAGCTTGGGATCGACCCGGTGGGCCGGGAACGGGCGCTCGGAGCGCCAACCGGCGGCGTCGATCACGATCATCTCGCCCGGGTCGATCTCCCGGACGAAGTGGGCGCCGATCACGTCCAGGGCGGCGGTCTCCGACGCCAGCACCCACCCGCCCTCGATCTTGCCGAGGCACAGGGGCCGGAACCCGTTCGGGTCACGCACGCCGATCACCCGAGCCGTGTCCATGAGGACGAACGAGAAGGCGCCCGCCAGGCGGGGCAGCACCTTCACCAGCGCCCGCTCGAGGTCGCGCCCGTCGCTGTGCTCGTGCCCGTCGGCCGGGAACTCGGCGGCGATGAGCTCGGCCACCAGGTCGCTGTCGCTGGTGATCATGCCCGGGAGCATCCCCGCCTCCCGGGCCAGGGCCTCGGTGTTCGTGAGGTTGCCGTTGTGGCCGAGGGCGAAGCCGGACTCGCCGGGCTCGCGGTACACGGGCTGGGCGTTGCGCCAGGTGGACGAGCCGGTCGTGGAGTACCGGGTGTGGCCGATGGCCAGGTGGCCCTTGAGGGGCGCCAGCGTCCGCTCGTCGAAGACGTTGGTGACCAGGCCCATGTCCTTGACGATGGTGATCGTGTCGCCGTCGCTCACCGCCATGCCGGCCGACTCCTGGCCGCGGTGCTGGAGGGTGTGCAGGCCCTCGAAGGTGAGGTGGGCGACGGTCGTGCCCGGCGCGTACACCCCGAACACGCCACAGGCGTCGCGCAGGTGGTCGTCGCCCTCCGCGTCGGCGGCGTGGGGCTGACCGTCCGTCACGGGCTCAGTCTCGCACACGGCGCCGCCGGACCGGCCGACCCGGCGGCGGCGCGTACCGTCCAGGCCTTGATCGACTTGCACACCCACTCCAGCGTCTCCGACGGGTCGGATCTTCCCGCCCGGATCCCCGAGCTGGCGGCCGCCGCCGGGTGCTCGGCCGTCGCCCTCACCGACCACGACCGCCTCGACGGGGTGGCCCCGGCAGCCGCCCGGGCCGCCGAGCTGGGCGTGCGCCTGGTGCCGGGGTGCGAGATCTCGTGCCGCTGGGACCGGGGCAACCTCCACGTCCTCGTCTACTTCGTGGAGCCGGGCGATGGCCCGTTCCAGGAGGCCCTGGTCGAGCTCCAGCAGGCGAGGGAGGAGCGCAACAGGGCCATGGCGGCGGCCCTCGGCCTCGACTACGAGGAGATGCTCGAGCTGGCCGGCGGATCGGGGGCCGGCCGCCCCCACGCCGCCGCCCTGCTGGTCCGCCAGGGGCGGGCGACGAGCATCGACGACGCCTTCCGGCGCTGGCTCGTCCGGGGGAGACCGGGCGACGTTCCCCGCCGCGCCGTCGACCCCGTCGGCGCCATCGCCCTGGCGCGGGCGTCGGGCGGCGTGGCCGTGCTCGCCCACCCGCTCAGCACCAGGCTGGCGCCCGACGCCCTGGAGTCGGCGGTGGCCGAGCTGGCCGAAGCGGGACTGGCCGGCGTCGAGGCGATCTACGGCCGCTACGACCCGGGCGAGCGCGACGAGCTGGCGGCCATGGCGCAGCGGCTGGGCCTGGTGGCGGCCGGCGGCTCCGACCACCACGGCCAGGTCCGGCTTGTAGGTGCCGTGGTGGTCGGAGC
>Ga0247704_1000121_pt1 | contig 22500 bp, 25 predicted proteins | sample 41W_NmetaG_FD_189042 | JGI IMG/M metagenome (GOLD analysis project Ga0247704, IMG submission 189042) | Soil microbial communities from hillslope of Landscape Evolution Observatory, University of Arizona, Oracle, AZ, United States - 4-1-W_N | ecosystem: Engineered > Artificial ecosystem >...
CACTGGAAGTGCCTCCCGGGCTGGGTGAGCTGGCGACGTCAGACATCGTCATCTTCCCAGCTCAGGGAGGCTTTTCCGCGGATGGTCAGCCGCTCAGAGCCCTATCGGATCGGTGCTTCCAGGCTAACTAATGCCCCGGCGATCAGGGGTGTGGTCGTGGTGGTGGAGTTCGGCCTCGAGTAACAGCGGCGTGCAGCGGTGTTGGAGACTCCTTGGCGTTGAGTCCCGATGACCGAGGTGGCAGGACAGTTCGAGGCGTCGCCCAAGTCGACGCATCGCTGGCTGACCTGGGCCGGTACATCAAGTTTCGCGTAGCGCAGTGGAGCGTGCCGATCAGCCTTCTCAGGATCGACGCTTCGCGCGGCCAGTACGTCCAGCTCGCCAGCCGCCTCGGCACCTCGTTCGCTGGGCGTGGGAGGACAGCTCGGTTCACGTAGTCGTAACAAGCGGGACACGGCGGGGACCCAAGGCCTCGTTAGGTTCAGGTCGGTCATTCGATCGACACCGACCTGAGAGAGGGAGACATGAAGACCACACGATCGCGCCGCGGGTTCCTGGCGCTGTTCCTGGTCCTCGCCATGTTCGCCGCTGCGTGCGGCGACAACGACGACGCCAGCACAGAGACCGAGGGCGGCGAGGAGCCGGCGGAAGGAGAGGCGGCCGGCGCGGCGGACGGCGACATGATCAAGGTCGGCATCCTGCACTCGTTGAGTGGCACCATGTCGATCAGCGAGGTGGCGGTCCATGACGCCGAGCTGCTTGCCATCGAGGAGATCAACGAGGCGGGTGGCGTGCTGGGCAAGCAGCTCGAGCCAGTCATCGAGGACGGTGCGTCTGACTGGCCCACCTTCGCCGAGAAGGCCGAGAAGCTTCTCACTGTCGACGACGTCGCCGTGGTGTTCGGCGGCTGGACTTCAGCGTCGCGTAAGGCGATGCTGCCGGTGTTCGAAGGTCTGGACGGGCTGCTCTTCTACCCGGTCCAGTACGAGGGCCTCGAGGCCTCACCGAACATTTTCTACACCGGCGCTACGACGAACCAGCAGATCATCCCCGCCCTCGACTACATGGTTGAGCAGGGGATGACCGATGTGTACCTCGTCGGCTCCGACTACGTCTTCCCGCGCACGGCCAACAAGATCATCAAGGCATACGCGGAGGAACACGGCCTCAATATCCTCGGTGAGGATTACCTGCCTCTCGGCGAGACGGCCACGGCCACGGTCGTGTCCAAGGTGATGGACGCCCAGCCCGACGTGGTTTTCAACACGCTGAACGGAGACACGAACGTCGCGTTTTTCAAGGAGCTGGCGGCCAAGGGCAACACACCCGACCAGATCCAGACGATCTCCGTGTCGGTCGCCGAGGAGGAGGTCGGCGGCATCGGCGTTGACAACATCGAAGGCCACCTCGTCGCGTGGGACTACTACCAGACCACCGACACGCCGGAGAACGAGGAGTTCGTGGCGGCGTTCAAGGCCGAGTACGGCGAGGACCGCGTCACCGCCGATCCGATCGAGGCCGCCTACGTGGGCGTCCACCTTTGGGCCATGGCGGTCGAGGAGGCCGGCACCACCGACGTCGACGCCGTTCGCCAGGCGGCCAAGGGCCTCACCTTCGACGCTCCGGAGGGTCCGGTGACGGTAAGTGACTGGAACCAGCACATCTCCAAGACCGCCCGCATCGGCGTCATCAACGCCGAAGGCCTCATTGACGAGGTGTGGAACTCTGGTGAGCCGATTGAGCCCGATCCCTGCCTCGAGAAGTACGACTGGGCCGACGGCCTCGCCCAGGGTGAGTGCGATGCGGCGAAGGAAGCCGCCTGACCGGTCGGACCGGCCGGTCCAGCTGACCGGTCCGCAATGCGCGGCGGTGCCGGCGGGGATCCCCCGCCGGCACCGCCGGCACCGCCAGCGACGACCTCGACTCCGGAGCAGCCCGTGGAATCCTTGATCGAACAGATATTTAACGGCGTCAGCCTCGGCTCCATCCTTCTGATCGTCGCCCTCGGCCTCAGCTTCACGTTCGGCCAGATGGGCGTGATCAACATGGCACACGGCGAGTTGATCATGATCGGGGCCTACACCCCGTACTTCTTGCAGTCAGAGAGCGGCTGGTTCGACGGCGGTGCATCCAGCACCGCGTTCGTCGTGGCCCTGCCGCTCGGCTTCCTGGCCGCGGGCCTTGTGGGCGTGGCCATGGAGCGCACACTCCTACGACGGATGGTGGGTCGGCCGCTCGACACCCTGCTCGTCACCTTCGGGATCAGCCTCATCCTCCAGCAAGCGGCTCGCGACACCTTCGGGGCGCCGAACGTCGACGTCGTGTCACCGACGTGGCTCACCGGCCGTTGGGAGCTCCTCGGCGTCGTCATGCCGCACCGACGGCTGTTCATCATCGCCCTCGTCATGCTCGCCGTGGCAGCCTTGAGCGCCTTCCTGGCGACCCGGCCGGAAGGCCGGCGTATGCGAGCGGTGATGCAGAATCGGGACCTCGCCGAGGTGTCGGGCCTGTCCACCCGGCGGGTGGACAGGACCACGTTCTTCCTCGGCTCCGCCCTTGCCGGCCTGGCCGGCGTGGCGGTGAGCTTGGTCGGCTCCGTGGGCAGCCAGGTGGGCACCGGCTACATCGTCGACGCGTTCCTGGTGGTGATCGTGGGCGGGCTGGGCAAGCTCCGCGGCGCCATCGTCGCCGCTCTGGCGCTCGGGCTGCTCAACGCGTTCAGCGAGTTCTGGACCTCGGCGAGCATCGGCAAGGCGGTGGTCTTCGTGGCCGTCATCGCCTTCCTCCAGTTCCGGCCGAACGGCCTGGTGTCGTTCCGCACCCGGGGGCTGGTGGCATGACGGCGCCCACCACCTCGGCCGGCGACATCGACGCCGGCATCCCACCTGAGTCGCCTGCGGCGCCCGACGCCCGCTGGGGGCGGCCCCGGACCCCAATGTCGCTCCTCGGTCCGCGGGGTGCGAGCCCTTGGGTCGGGCGCCTGGTGTTCGTGGCTGCCGTCGTCCTGCTCTTCGCCGGACCCGAGCTGATCGCGGACCCCACCCGCCTACGCCAGTGGGCGGAGTACCTCTGCTACGCAATGATCGCCGTCGGTGTCGACCTGGCCTGGGGCTACGGCGGCATGCTCGTCCTCGGCCAGGGCGTGTTCTTCGGGCTCGGCGCCTACGCCATGGGCATGCACCTTTCGCTCGAGCAGACGGGTCCGGGTCAGCTACCGCAGTTCATGTCGCTGTACAGCGACTACAGCGAGCTGCCGCTGCTCTGGAGGCCGTTCGAGCACCTGTGGTTCGCGGCCGCCGCCGCGGTAGTTGTCCCGGTTCTGGTCGCCGCCGCCCTCGGCTGGCTGGTCTTCCGCCGCCGCATCCGTGGACCGTACTTCGCCATCCTCACGCAAGCGACGGCGCTGGTCTTCTGGCTGCTGCTGGTGGGCCAGCTCCAGCTCACGGCGGGCACCAACGGCCTCACGAACTTCTCGGAGATCTTCGGCCGGAGCAAGTACGAACCGGCCACCAACGAGTTCCTGTACTACCTGGCCGCCGGTGGGCTGCTGGTCGTCGTGGTGCTGGCGTGGCAGCTGGTGCGCAGCCGGTACGGCCGGCTACTGATCGCGACTCGCGACGGCGAGGACCGGGTGCGATTCCTCGGCTACGACCCCGCTGTCACCAAGACGGTGGCCTTTGCAGTGGCCGCAGGCATGGCCGGCCTGGCCGGTGCGCTCGTTGCACCGATCATCGGCATCGTGGCGCCCAACCAGTTCGCCGTGCTGCCGTCGATCATCATGATCGTCTGGGTCGCCGTGGGGGGCCGGGGAACCATCATCGGCGCCCTGCTCGGTGCGCTGGCGGTCAGCTACCTGAAGACCCATGTCAGCGAAACCCGGCCCGACGACTGGCAGTACTTCCAGGGGCTGCTGTTCGTAGTCGTGATCGCCTGGGTGCCGGGCGGCCTCGTGGGGGTGGCTCGTGGCAGCTGGCTCCGCGGCCGGCGGCTGCTGGGCTCCCGTGGCCAGGGCGGCGACGTGTCGCCCACGAGGCCGACGCGGGGCACCACAGAGGTACCGGCATGAGCACTACCATCGAGACGCCTGCACCGGGCGCCGCCGCCGAGCAGGCGACGACACCCGTGCTCGCCCTCGAGGACCTCGTCGTGTCCTTCGACGGGTTCCGGGCCATCGACGGCGTGACCCTCGAGGTAGCCGCCGGCGAGCTGCGGTTCCTCATCGGTCCGAACGGCGCTGGCAAGACCACCCTTGTCGACGTGGTCACCGGCCTCACCAAGGCCACCGAGGGCCGAGTCCTGTTCCAGGGCACGGACATCACCGGCGAAGCTGAGCACCGCATCGTGCGGCACGGCATCGGCCGGAGCTTTCAGACGCCCACGGTGTTCGAGGCCCTCACCGTGGTCGAGAACCTTGACCTCGCCGCCTCCTTCCGCCGCCGCCTGCCGGCGTTGCTGCGCTCCCGTCGGGGGGTCAGCGACGACATCACGGCCACCCTCGAACGCATCGGCCTGCAGGCGACCGCCGACCAGCTGGCGGGCACGCTCAGCCATGGCGAGAAGCAGTGGCTGGAGATCGGGATGCTGCTCGTCCAGCAGCCCCGGCTGCTGCTGCTCGACGAGCCGGTGGCCGGCATGAGCCCGGACGAGCGCATGGCGACGGGAGAGCTGCTCCAGTCGCTCGCGGGTGAGCACACCATCGTGGTCATCGAGCACGACATGGCGTTCCTACGGGCCTACGCCCAGCAGGTCACCGTCTTGCACGAGGGCCGGGTGCTGTCCCAGGGCGATGTGGACTACGTCCAGCACGACCCCTCGGTGCGGGAGGTATACCTCGGCCGGGCGCGCGACGAGCGCTCGGGCGGTGTCCACCTCGACGTGCCGAGCCTGGTCCAGAAGGGCGACGATGGGCGGTGAGCTGGCGGTCGACGGGCTCTGCGTCGCATACGGGCGCACCGAGGTTCTCTTCGACGTGGACCTGCTGGTGCCGTCGGGCTCGCTCGTGTGCTTGATGGGGCGCAACGGGGTGGGCAAGTCGACGCTGCTCAACGCGGTGGCCGGCCTCCTGCCGCGCACCAGCGGGTCGATCCGCTTCGACGGCGCCGAGGTCAGCGGCGTGCGGGCGCACAAGCGGGCCCGCATGGGCATCGGCTACGTGCCCCAGGGGCAAGCGGTCTTCCCCCAGCTCACGGCGATGGAGAACCTGCTCGTGGTCCTCGAGCGAGCCGGGCGGTCCGACCGCAGCGTCCTCGACGAGGTGCTCGACATCTTCCCGGCGCTCGCCACGCTGCTCGACCGGCCCGCTGGCCTCCTGAGCGGCGGGCAGGCCAAGCAATTGGCGATCGCCCGGGCGCTGGTGACCCGGCCCAAGCTGCTGGTACTCGACGAGCCGACCGAGGGCATCCAGCCGTCGATCATCCACGAGATCGAGGACACGATTGCCGCGCTACACGCCACCACCGGCATGACCATGCTGTTGGTGGAGCAGTACGTGGAGTTCGCGCTGCGCCTCGCCGACCGGTACGCCGTGATGGACGGCGGCCACATCGTCTCAGCCGGTACCACCACCGATGTCCAACTGACCGCCTTCAACGATCTCCTGGCGGTCTGACATGCGCCTCACCCCGCACGAGCAGGAGCGGCTGCTGATCTCCGTGGCCGCCATGGTGGCCCGCGACCGCCGGGCCCGCGGCCTGAAGCTCAACCACCCCGAGGCGGTGGCGCTCCTGACGTCCTGGGTGCTCGAGGGCGCCCGCGACGGGCGGTCGGTCGCCGAACTGATGGACGCCGGTCGCCGTGTGCTCACGAGTGAGGACGTCATGCAGGGCGTCGCCGGGCTGGTGCCCGAGGTGCAGGTCGAGGCCACGTTCCCCGACGGCACGAAGCTCGTCACCCTGCATGGGCCGATCGCATGAGCGACGCTCCGATCGTGCCTGGAGAGGTGCTGTGCGGGGCCGAGCCGGTCGAGTTGTTCGCCGGCCGCGCTCAGCTCCGCCTCGCCGTCGTGAACGCAGGTGACCGGCCCATCCAGGTCGGTTCCCACTACCACTTCGCCGAGGCGAACCCGGCGCTCGACTTCGATCGGGGCGCCGCCCGCGGCTTCCGCCTCGCTGTCCCGGCGGGGACGTCCGTGCGCTTCGAGCCCGGCATCGAGCGCGAGGTGCGCCTGGTGGCGCTCGGCGGGGCACGGGTGGTGGCCGGCCTCCGCAGTGAGGTCGCCGGCCCACTCGATCCCCACGCGCAGCAGGACGACGACAGGAGCGACTGAATGCAGCTCGACCGCCGCCGCTACGCCGAGCTCTACGGCCCCACCACCGGCGACCGCATCCGCCTGGCCGACACCGACCTGCTCATCGAGGTCACCGAAGACGCATGCGTCGGCGGCGACGAGGCCGTCTTCGGTGGCGGCAAGGTCATCCGCGAGTCGATGGGCCAGTCCCGGGCCACGCGGGCCGACGGCACGCCCGACCTGGTCATCACCGGCGTCGTCGTGCTGGACCACTGGGGCGTGGTGAAGGCGGACGTCGGCGTGCGTGGCGGGCGCATCGTCGCCATCGGGCGGGCCGGCAACCCCGACACCACGGACGGCGTCCACCCCGGCCTGGTCATCGGGCCGTCGACAGAGATCCTGGCCGGCAACGGCAAGATCCTCACCGCCGGCGCCGTCGACTCCCACGTCCACCTGATTTGCCCGCAGCTCCTGGAGACCGCACTCGCCTCCGGCGTCACCACGGTGGTCGGTGGTGGCACCGGACCGGCAGAGGGAACCAAGGCCACCACCGTCACGCCGGGTGCCTGGAACATCCAGATGATGCTGGCTGCGCTCGACCACTGGCCCGTGAACGTGGCGCTGCTCGGCAAGGGCAACACGGTGTCAGCGGATGCGCTCCGCGAGCAATTGGTAGCCGGGGCGGCCGGATTCAAGCTCCACGAGGACTGGGGGACCACCCCCGCAGCCATCGACGCCTGCCTGCGGTCGTGCGACGAGCATGGCGTCCAGGCGGCCATCCACACCGACACGCTGAACGAGGCGGGCTACGTCGACTCGACCCTGGCCGCGATCGCCGGCCGCTCGATCCACACGTACCACACCGAGGGTGCGGGCGGCGGCCACGCCCCCGACATCATCACCGTGGTCTCCGAGCCCAACGTGCTGCCGTCGTCGACCAACCCGACGCGCCCGCACACCGTAAACACTCTCGACGAGCACCTCGACATGCTCATGGTGTGCCACCACCTAAATCCGACGATCCCGGAGGACCTCGCCTTCGCCGAGAGCAGAATCCGCCCGTCGACCATGGCCGCCGAGGACATCCTCCACGACCTCGGAGCCATCTCGATCATCGGCTCGGACAGCCAGGCGATGGGCCGCATCGGCGAGGTGATCTTGCGTACGTGGCAGACGGCGCACGTGATGAAGCGGCGGCGGGGCGCGCTCGCCGGTGACGGTGGAGCCGACAACCTCCGGGCTCGCCGCTACGTCGCCAAGTACACGATTTGCCCGGCGGCTGCCCACGGGCTCGACGGCGAGGTCGGGTCGGTGGAGCCCGGCAAGCTGGCCGACCTGGTGCTGTGGGACCCGGCGTTTTTCGGCGTGAAGCCCGATGTCGTGCTGAAGGGCGGCGCCATCGCATGGGCGCAGATGGGCGACGCAAACGCATCGATCCCCACCCCTCAGCCCGTGCTGCCCCGTCCCATGTTCGGCGCCTCGCCCGCCGTGGCAGCCGCCACCAGCGTCGCCTTCGTCGCACCGATCGCACTCGAGGAGGATCCCGACCTCGGTGAGCGGCTCGGCCTGCGCCGGCGCCTCGCACCGGTGCGCGACTGCCGCAGCGTGGGCAAGGCCGATCTGCTCGAGAACACGGCCTGTCCCGACGTGCGGGTGGATGCGGACACCTTTGCCGTGACCATCGACGGCGAGCTGGTAGAGGCCGACCCGGCCGTCGAGCTGCCGATGGCCCAGCGGTACTTCCTCTTCTGATGCGCGCTCCCGACCACCGTGTGGCACTCCACGCCCTGCTCGTCCTCGCCGACGGCCGGCTGCCCGTGGGCGGCCACGTCCACTCGGCCGGCGTGGAGGCCGCGCTGCGCGACGGCCGCCTCGCGGATCTCGACGCCCTCGCCGACTTCGTGGTGGGGCGCCTGCACACCACGGCGCTGGCCGAAGCGGCGATCGTCGCCGCCACCGTCCGCCACCTCGTGGAGGTGGCCGGACCGCCGGTGGACGTGCTGGGGATGCTCGACGGCGAGGCTGGTGCGCGGCTGCCCGTGCCGGCACTGCGGGTTGCGTCCCAGCGCCTCGGTCGACAGCTCGCCCGGGTGGCGGGCCGGTGCTGGCCCGATCCGGTGCTCGGTGCGCTCGGGGACGTCCACCCCGACGGCTGCCACCAGCCCGTCGCCCTCGGTGCCGTCGCGTTCGTGGTCGGTGCGGACGCGACCGAAGCGGCGATGCTGAGCCTGCACCACAGCGCGCAGACACCCGTACAAGCGGCGCTCAAGTTGGGTGGTCTCGACCCGTTCGGCCTTGCCGCTTTCGTTGCCGGCTTGGCGCCCACCATCGCCGAACTGGCCAATCTCGCGGCCCACTACGCCGCCGGGCCACTGGCTGACCTTCCCGCCGACACCGGCCTGCTCGTCGAGATCGACGCCGTCGCCCATGACCGGCGCACCGACTGCCTGTTCGCCACCTGACCGCACGGAGGAACCGATGGGATGGAACCACGACCACAACCACGACCACGACGATGCCGACCAACCGCTGCGCGAGGGCCGAGCACTGCGGGTGGGCGTCGGCGGCCCGGTCGGCACCGGCAAGACGGAACTCGTCTCCTGCCTGTGCCGCGCCCTCGCCGCCGACGTCGGCCTCGCCGTCGTGACCAACGACATCTTCACGACCGAAGACGCGGCGATCCTCCAGCGGAAGGACGTGCTTCCTGCCGAGCGGATCGTGCCTGTGCAGACGGGGTGCTGTCCGCACACGGCGATCCGGGACGACATCAGCGAGAACCTCGATGCCATCGAGCAGCTGGAACGGCGGTTCCATCCGGAGCTGGTGATCCTCGAGAGCGGCGGCGACAACTTGACCGCCACCTTCAGCCGGGCGCTGGTCGACCTGCAGATCTTCGTGATCGATGTCGCCGGGGGTGACAAGGTCCCCCGCAAGGGTGGCCCCGGCATCACCACCTCTGACCTGCTCTTGGTGAACAAGACCGACCTGGCGCCGCTCGTGGGAGCCGACCTCGAGGTCATGCGCCGTGACGCCGATGCCGGCCGGGACGACCGGCCGACGCTGTTCGTGTCCCTGCGGGAGGACCCTCTGGCGACGCCGGTGGTGGTCTGGGTGCGCGACGCACTGGCAGCGCACCGCCGGCCGGCGACGGCGGCATGACGTCGCCGGCCTCCGCTCAGCCGTCCGGGCATGGGCACCGGGCCCGGGCGCGCGTTGCGGCCGAGTTCATCGCTGGTCGCACCCGGTGCTCAACGCTGCGCAACGATCCGCCGCTCACGTTCCGGGAGACGAGCGGTGGCTTGATCTGGATCGGTACGGCGGCGGGGCCGGTCGGCGGCGATCGCCTGGCCCTGGAGGTGGAGGTCGGACGTGGCGCGCACCTGCACGTCACATCGGCGGCTGCGTCGCTGGTGCAGCCGGGTCCTTGGGGCGAGCGCTCGCGACTCGACCTCGACCTCTCGATCGCTGCTGGTGGGTCGCTGCACTGGGCGCCGGAACCCACCGTGGTCTTCGCCGGTGCTGACCACGACGCCCGTACGCGGGTCACCGTGGGAGCCGGCGCCGACTTGGTGCTCGTCGAGGTCCTCGTCCTCGGACGGTGCGGTGAGGCGCCAGGACGCCTGCGGTGGCGTATCGATGTCGACGGTGATGTCGGGCCGGTGTTGCGCACCGGCCTAGACATCGGGGCGCCCGGGTGGGACGGCGCGTGCGGGCTCGCCAACCACCGGACCACCGGGCAGGTGCTCCTACTTGGCGTGCCGGCGCAGCGCTGGGCCGATGGCGGCGCCAACGCGGTGGCCGTGGCCTGCGCCGACCAGGAGGTGCGCTGGGCGGACATGGCGCTCGCCTCGGGTGGCGTCCTGGTGTCCGTGCTCGGCACTGGTGCGCCGGCCGTTCAGGCGGTCGTGGGAACGGTGACGGAGCTCGCCCGCCCGGACACCGGTCGGGCCGCCGGCTCCACGACCGGCCCGACGGTCCGCCCGCCCGTGGGCGCAGGTGTGGCCGAGATCGTCGGACGGCGCCGTAGCCTTTGACGACGCGGGCCGCGAACGTCTGCGTCGTCGGGTCCGGTGGTCGGAAGATGCGCTCATTGTCGTGCCCCCGCGGACGGTTGAGGTCGTGATGACCGGGCGACCCCGACATCCCAGCTCCACCGGTACCCCGCCCGAGGACTGGACCCCGATCTGTACCTGATCGGCCGCGAGGCACCGCTGGTCGACACCCAACGCCGTAGGAACGCCGCCGACCCCAGCAGACCTCGAGGAGTCCACGGTGTCATGCTCTCGGAGCCGCACTCAACGGTGTGCTCCTTTCAGCAGGCCGTGGCCATGTTCTGGGACTATTCGGTCGACGGCCGTTACGGGTGGGGCGTTGCCTGCGAGAAGCGCTTCGGCACGCGTCCCGTGCAGATCTCCCGAATGGAATACCGTGGCCCACGCCGCGGTCTGGTGTTCCCCTGGGCCCGGGGCTCGAACTACCGGTGCAACACCTTCGAGCCGGCCGCCACCGCTGCAGACTGGCCCCGCACGCCGGACGGGCGCCGGGCGTGGACCTTCCGCTCACTGCGCCACGTCTTCGCCACATGGGCCCTGGCCCAGCCCGGTGCCCGCATCGAGGATGTGTCCCGGCTCCTCGGGCACTCACAGCGTGCAGGTGACCCAGGACCTGTACATATCCCCCGACCGGGAGCTCCGTGAGCGGTTCTACCGGGCGACGGCCTGACATCGTTCCCATGAAGGCGGGCTTTCGCCTTGCTCCGCCAGGCAGTACGCGCCTGAACCTGGGCTAGCATCGACTCTCTCGTTCTCCCACATTTTCCCCCAACGGGCCCGGTTCCCCCAGGTTTCCCCCAGGGTTTCGGCCCCGTAGGAACCGAACTCGACACATCGAAAGGAGGGATGGCCGAACCAAACGCCCAGGTCAAGCCGGGTATCGGGAGGAAACCGCAGTCCAGGGGACGTAGCTCAGCTGGCTAGAGCACCTGCTTTGCAAGCAGGGGGTCGTGGGTTCGAGTCCCATCGTCTCCACCGCGAGAGTCCTGATCAGAGGCATCGCAGCTCCGTGAGACCGTGAACGTAGCCTTTTGCTCGCTGGCTACGTCGAGGTGGTTGGGAGCGCAAGATGGCACAGCGGCCGACGGTCCGCTGGAACGAAGGGGCGCAACGCTGGATGGCCTGGGTCCGCTTTCCCGACCGGGTCCAGGCGCAAGGTCGAGCGGATAACCCAAGGCCGACGCGCAGCGTGACCTCGACCAGCTGGTGGCATTGCGGGCCCAGTCACAGATCGCCAACGCGCGTCAGCTCCTCGGCGCCAGCGTCCTGCCGGCGATCGGCCGGCTGCGGGTCGACCCGCACCTCGACCGAGCGGCTGGAGGGGCTTTTCGCCGGGATGGTCCATGGAATTCGTCGCCATGAGAGCCAGCTAGACCGTCGCCATGCCACCAGGTGCTCGACGCGGAAGGCCTCCTCAGCGGTCTCCTCGGCCGGACATCGAATAGCCCGCAGCGGGCGTCCCCGGCGGATTGAAGACCCCGGGCTTCGCGTGCGGGTTGGGCACACATACCTCACCCTCCAGGCCGTCGGGGTCGCGGAAGAACAAGCTCAGGGTCCTGCCGAAATCGGTCACGAACCCGTCGGTGGCCCCATGCTCCATGAGACGACCACGGATGGTGTCGAAGGCGTCCAGCGAGGCGGCCTGGAGCCCGAGGTGGTCGATCCGACCCCGACCAAACATTGGCGTTTGCCGCTGCGCCTCGCTGTTCCCCCGTACCTCGAACACGTTGAGCTCGGAGAACGGGCCGATGTCGACGAAGGTGAGGAGCCCGTCCTCGCCCGCTGGCATCTGCCCGCTGACGGTCGCATCGAAGACCTCTTGGAAGAAAGCGACCAGGCGGTCAGTGTCGGTGGTCAGGATGGCCACGTGATTCACCCCGTCGAGCAGCATGCTCGGCAGCGTACGACGATGCATGCTGGTTCGCATGGCCGACCTGGTTGGACTCCACCACGCTGCTCTCACCGACGTCGAGCGCACGCCCGCTGGTACCACGACGTGCTGAGCATGGAGGAGGCGTTCTCCGAGGAAGCTGAGACCCGCCGGGCCGTGATCATGCGCTCCCCGGCGCGGGCGCGGTGTTCGGCGTCGTGCAGCAGGTCGCTCCGACGTGGCGCGCCGCGACGACGTATCCTGGCGGTGCTCCGCGCAGCACGGGGCACGTGGCCCGTTGCGTTTACTGTTCCGAGGTGGGATCCAGCACTGCGGTGACCTCGGTGATCGCCGTGGCGGGGAATCCGGAGATCTCGGCGTGCTCGCGGACCGCGTTCTCGTCCTCGGCGAGAAACACGCAGAAGGTCTTGTCAGCGGCCACGTAGGAGTGCTCCCACTGCACGCGGGGAGCGAGGGCGGCCAGCGCAGAGTTCGACGCCGCCGCCGCCCCCGACAGCGCCTGTGCCGACGAGCTGCCGATGTCGGGGATCTCTCGCTCGATCACGTATCGCCTCAAGGCCATAGTGTCTTCCTCTCACTGGTCTGTTCCTTGGCCTTGGAGGCGGTGCAGGCCCAAGCCGGGCACCGCTCCATCGAGTCGACTCGGATCTACCTCCACCTGGCCAACGACTGGCTGGCCGGTGAGTACCGCAAGGCGGCCGAGGCCATCGACGCACAGGTGCTGGCCGACGGGGCATCGGCATGAGCCCGGTCCCGGCTCCCCTGGTCGTGCCGATGGCCGAGGAGCAGCGGTGGGCGGCCATCGTGGCTACGGCACCGACGATGGCGGCCACCATGCTGGCCTACCTCGACCAGATCGCCGTGTCGCTGCGGCCCCGCTCGATGGAGGCGGCCGCCAACGCGCTGCGCAGCCTCGCTACCTAACTGGTCGGTGAACCCCGCCTGCGCCGTCTCAAGGGCCTGCGCCGGGACCACGTAGAGGGCTACAAGCTGTGGCTGGCCCAGCGCCCGGCGGGACGGGGAAAGACGATCTCGGCGCGGACCGTCCGCCATCGCCTGGGCATGCTGCGAGTGTTCTTGGAGCGAATCATCGACTGGGGCTGGGACGACGCCCCCAAGTCATGCCCGATCCTGCAGGCCGACCTGCCCCGTGTCGACGACCCCCTTCCCCGCTTCCTCGATGATGCCCAGGCCGCAGCCTTGATGAGAGCTGCGGCGGTGGCGGAGCCCCTCGACCGCCTGGTGGTCGAAACTCTGGCCCGAACCGGACTGCGGGTCGGCGAGCTATGCGCCTTGGAGGCCAACGCCGTGGTCCTCATCGGTGCCACCCAGTGGCTGCGCGTGCCGGTCGGCAAGCTTCGCAATGACCGCTACCTGCCGCTGCATCCGGTGCTGGTCGAGCTTCTCGACGCCTGGCGGACCGACCACGCCCACGACGCCTTGCTGATCACCCGTCCCGACGGCCGACCCCTCACCCGTGACGTCGTCGGGCGCATCGTGCGGCGCGTGGCCCGCTCCGCCGGCATCGTCGGCGCCGTCACGCCCCACCGGCTGCGCCACACCCTGGCGACGCAGGCGGTCAACCGGGGCATGAGCCTGGAGGCCATCGCCGCTCTGCTGGGACATTATGCGGGTGATCCTGTCAAGACCGAACATCAGTTGGCATCAGGATGCCTCGGTGTCGAGTCGGGCGAGGAGCCCGTCGAAGATCTTCTGGCGACCCAGCTGTCCCTTGGCGGTGGCGTCATCGCGTTGTCGTTCGAGGGTGGGGCGGAACTCGATGGTGGTCTGGAAGAACGTGCAGGATTCGCAGATCGACTCGAAGTGGCAGTCGAGCCGACGGGGCGGGCGCAGTAGCCGTTGCCGAGCATCCGCTGGTGCATCTCGGCGCGGAGCTTGCGCAGGCTGGCGCGTCGGACCCGCCCGCGGCGGCCGAAGAGCAAGGCCACTCTCGTGCACTCCCCAGGAAGCCCGCATGAATGTGCGGGTTGTCCGTGGCGGAACCGAAACGCACAGTAGCGGCATGGACAACAACGCTGACATCGTGCGCCGGTTCACCGAAGAGGCATGGGGCAAGGGCGACCTTGCCGTAGTTGACGAGTTGGTCGCCCCCGACGCCGTGCCGCCCCACGCAACCGACGTTGGGGGCCCTGAGGGCTACAAGCAGGAGATCATGCACATTCGCAACGGCATCTCTGACTACCGCACGGTGGTTGAAGATGTCTTCGGCGTCGGCGACCGCGTGGCCATCCGCTGGAGCACTACCGGTCGTCACACGGGTATGCTGTTCGGCTTGCCGCCGACGGGCAAGGAGGTCTACATACCGGGTGTGGACATATTCCGGCTGGTCGACGGCAAGATCGTCGAGCACTGGGGCGAGGATGCGATGCCGTCGCTTCTCAGCCAGATCGGCGCATTCCCGGCGGGTTGACGCGACGGTGCAGACTGCGTGGGTGACGTCCACGGCGACCGCGAGAGCAGCACTCATCGACATCACTCGCCAGGGCCTCGAAATTCGGGCCCTCTTCGACGCGGCGACGGAGATACTTCAGCCCGCCCTGGGCTCGTGGGCCTATTGCTGGGAGACGCTCGACCCCGTCACGTTGCTGCCCACCAGCGGCCTGACCCACAACCTGCCGCCGGAATCGGCGCCCGCGTACTTCGAGAACGAGTACGGCCACGAGGACTTCAACAAGTTCGAGGATCTCTTCGCCTCCCGCATGGCGGCGCGCACGCTCTTCGACGCCACTGCCGGGCAACCGCAGCGGAGTCGCCGCTACTGCGAGCTGTATCTTCCGAACGGCCTCGGTCCCGAGCTTCGCGCCGTCCTCGCCGACGGCCAAGACTGCTGGGGCGCAGTCTCGTTCCTACGCAAGGCGACCGCCGATGAGTTCCCGTCACACGCGACTGCGTTGGTGGCCCAGGTTGCCGGCCACCTGGGATGGGCCATCCGGAGGACGTTGCTCCTGAACGCCGGAGCACGCAGCGTGGACGATTCACCCGGGGTCGTCGTCGTCGACAGGGCAGGCAGGATCGTCTCGACCACGATGGCCGCAGACCGGTGGCTGGACCTTCTCGAGGACCGGCGCCACAGCGCCGGGCGGGACCGACTCCCGGTCGCCGTCGAAGCCGTGCTCGCCCAGCTCGCTCGGGGAACGGATGCGCCGTCTCCGCGCGCCCGCGTCCAGGCCAGCGACGGGACTTGGCTCGTCGTCCATGGCGCGGAGCTACACGGCGGGGACGCCGGCCAACGTGTCGTCGTCATTGAGAAGGTTGCTCCCCGAGAGCTCGCCTCGGTGATCGTGCGCGCCTACGGCCTCAGCTCCCGCGAGCGCCAGGTTGCCGAGCTTGTCCTACGGGGCCAAGCCACCAAGCAGGTGGCCAGAGCGCTCGAGCTGTCACCGCACACCGTCACTGACTACCTGCGGTCCCTTTTCGACAAGGTCGGAGTTCGCAGCCGTCGGGAGCTCGCGGCCCGTCTGCTCGTCGATCACCATCTTCCCCGTATGTTCGGCGGAGCGGAGATCGGACCCGACGGTTGGTTCCTCGACGAGCCCCGCTCACAGGCTGAGCACCGACACTGATGCCTTCAGGCATGCTCGCCGATCTCGCCCGTCTCATCGATGCGCTCGGCCAGGTGATCATCCAGACCCGGCTGCGCCTGGCCGGCGAGATCCCGCCGGCCAAGACCAGACGGGTGTCGCTGCACGACTCCGACGCACGTCCGATCCGAAAGGGCAGTCTCGCCACCCCGACGTAGTTCGGCTACACCGGCCAGGTCACCGACAACATCGACGGCATCGTGTTGGACTATGAGCTTCAAGCCGGGATGCCACCCGATGCTCCACGCCTCGCCCCCGCCGTCGCCAGGGTGATGGTCGCCATCGGCGCGGCCCCTGACGCGGTCGCCGCCATCATTCTCTCGCCGTGGGAGGCTGGAGAGCCGACGGCTGCGGCGAGGAGCCGGTGATATGCACCATCCACTTCATTGCGCTCATGACCGCTTTCGGGCGGTGATGAGCCACGCCGAGGAACCGAAGGCGACGCCGCCGGCTCGCTCGTGAGCGTCGACGGCGGTACGCAGCCGGGCGAGTGCCTCAGAGCGACTGGATGGATCGAGATCGCGGGTCAGCCACTCGACGATGCCCATGGTCTCCAAAAACCCGTACGCGTCGTCGGCGTCTGCGCCGAACACCATCGCTTCGTCGATGGGCTCGAGTCCGATGGCATCGAACCCGGCGGTGCCGAGGATCAACCGCACCCGCGCCGGATCGGCGAGGGAGAACGGCGTGGGCGCCTCGGGTGGGGGCACGGGAAGTTTGCGGCCCATGGCGAGAGCGGCGCGAATTGCGGTCAACCACTCGTTGCGGTCGAGTTCTCGCCACACGAGGAGTGCGAGTATCCCGTCGGCACGGAGCCCAAAAGCGATGTTCGCGAACGAGGCGGCCGGGTCTGCGAAGAACATCGCACCGAAGCAGCTCACGACGACGTCGTACCCTTCTGGATCGAAGGGATGGATCTGGGCGTCGGCCTGCACGAACTCGACGTTGGTGAGCTCCTCCGCGTCGGTGCGGGCTCGCGCGACGGCGAGCATGGGGGCCGAGAGGTCGACGCCGAGCACGTACCCATCGACGGCGACACGTCCGAGGTCGCGGGTTGACCCGCCGGTGCCGCACCCGACGTCGAGCACGCGGTCGGCGCGGCCAATGAGGTCGCGGTTGAGGAGTCGCCGCCAGATCGTCGAGCCGATGCGTTCGAACCGATCGGCGTGGGCCGCCCAGTGCTCGCCCTCGTGACCGTTCCAGGCGGCGGCCTGCTCGGGGTTGGCGGTGTCGATGGTGACCAATGCTGGTGTGGTCACGAGGCGCTCCATTCGAGGATGACCTCGAAGGTCGGCTGGTGGTCGCGCGTGAAATCGGGGCCGCCGATGTCGAGGACTTGGGTGCGGTACCAGGTCGTGAATTCGTCAGTGCCGGTGGCCAGTTCAGCGTACGTCTTGTCGACGTCACCCTCGAAGAGGACGAGGATGGCGGGGCCGCCGCCAGGCATCTCCTGGATGGTCCAGATCTCGCGCTCGATGCCGCAGCGTCGCTCGAGGTCCTCGAGCTGCTGGCGCCGCGGACCGTTGAGCTCCAGAGCGAAGGACCGGGCGGCGTCGAGCTTGTCGGCGGAAAGGGGATACACAGCGTTGAACGTGGCCATGGCTGGCTCCTCGTGGTCGGATCGGGTGTGATGGGAGCAACCGTTACACGCGACCGGCCGGGGAGCATCGGGGGTGTCCCCTACCTCATGCCCCCATTTTTCCGCGTCGGGCGGCGTGCGCGGCGGCTTCCGCCCGGCTGCGCACCCCGAGCTTGGCGAGCACCCGGCCCACGTGGTGCTCGACGGTCTTGGGGCTGATGAACAGGCGGGCGCCGATCTGGCTGTTGGTGAGCCCGTGGCCGAGAAGCGCCAGCACGTCCTGCTCTCGCTTCGTGAGCTCGGCATGGCCCTTCGGGCCGGTACGCGCCGGTGCACCCAGCGCCCGCAGGAGCGCCGCAGCTTGGTCGGCGCTGTGGACCGCACCGAGCGCTGTGAGGTCGTCGAACGCAGCCGACGCCTCGGCGATCGCCACCTCGGGGCGGTCGTCAGCGGTGAGCCGCGCCAAATCCAAACGCGCGATTGCACGTTCGAACGGCATCTTAGCGTTGGCGAAGTACGAGACCGCCTCGTGCCAGCACGACCGAGGGTCCCCGCTGCTGGTGGCGGCGCACAGCTGTGCGCTGGCGACGGCTGCCAGCCCGCGCAACGCAGCCGTGGACTGCACCCTCGCGAGTGCGGCGAGTCGGTCGCTGCAGCGGGTCGCAGCGTCAATCTCGCCACCGGTCAGGTGAGCTTGCACCGATACGGCCAGCAGCGGCCCCTCGACGTAGTCAGGTCTCCCGCCGAGGGACAGGTAGCGGTCAACGAGCTCGACTGCGAGCCGGGGTCGGCCCGTCGCGAGGTGCAGCCGGGCGAGCGGGACGATGGCGTCCTCGTGGTGCTCGAGATCAGCCAGAAGTCCTCCGGCTTCCTCCAGGCGCCCCTGACGGAGGCGAAGGTCCGCCAGCCGGCACAGTGCCGAGTCCCGAAGGGCATCACGGCCCGCCAGTAGATCGATGGCGCGTCGAAGCTCGCTCTCCGCAGCTTCCCACCTCCCAGCATTGAGCAGGATGCCCGCGTAGTGGGCACGGCAGTGGCCACCGACTGCCACGAGGTTCCCTCGTCGGATGATCGGCTCAGCGGCCTGCAGCCACTGCTCGGCGCGATCCACGTCTTGGGTCCGCTCGCACGCGTTGAGCAGACCGCACAGACAGCCCTCGAGAACCGGCAGTTCCTGCACGCTGCCCCCGCAGATGGCAGCGAGCGCCCGATCCAGGTGCAGCATGCCTTCCCGCACCAGCCCGGAGAACACGAGCATCAAGCCAAGCGACGCGGTCGCCTCGCACTCGAGATCGTCGTCGCCGGCCTGTCGTGCCAGACCCATCGCCTCGGTGTACTGACGACGCTGTGTGTCGAGATCGTCGCCCCGGCGCGCCTGCTCGCACAGCCGCCACCCGATTGCGCTGTCATCCGCGACACGTTCCAGGAGCGCCATCGCCTGACCCGACCATCCCTGGTAGATGGCCCACTCGCCGAACACCCACCCCCGGAACCAGCCGACTGTACGCGCCGCTCGCGCGGCCGAAACGAGCTCACCCTCGTCGCGGTAGCTCCCGAAGGCCGCTTCGTAGAGCTCCAGTGCTCCGCGGTGATCCCCGGCCGCATGCCGAGCGCGGGCAGCCCCCTCGAGCGCCGCGCCCGACGTGACATCCGCCTGCCCGTCGCACCTCGGGTCCGATCCCACACCATCAGTGTCGCCCAGAGGATCGACGCTGCGTAGGGCGACATAGCTACCGCCTCCTGGAAGCCGCGTGAGTCGCCCAACAGACCGACGGCCCAGGCCGTCGAAAATGCGGCACGAACCGCCCGTAAAACTCGTCTCCGCCACCGGAGCGCTAGTGGGCTGGGGTGGGTCCCGGCACGGCCGGGTGGCGCGGTGGAGCCCGGCGGTGCCGCACCCGGCGGCGTCTGCCGCGCCGCTCGACGCGTTCGGAGGTTCCCCACCCTCGCATCCGGTGCAGCGTCTCGTGCCATGATCCTTTGGTGAGGGTCCTCCTAGCCACGACTGCGGGGGCCGGCCACTTCGGACCCCTGGTCCCCTTCGGCCGTGCCTGCCGGGAGGCTGGGCTCGACGTCGCCGTCGCCGCCCCGGGGTCCTTCCGACGGGTGGTGGAGTCGGCGGGCTTTCCCCTCCTCCCGTTCGACGACGTGGCGCCCGAGGTGATGGGCCCGGTGATGGCCCGGCTGCCGGGACTGCCCCGCCAGGAGGCCAACGCCGTCGTGCTGGGTGAGGTCTTCGGCCGCCTCGACGCCCAGGCCGCCCTGCCGGGGCTGGAAGCGACCATCCGGTCATGGCGCCCGCACGTGGTGCTCCGCGAGCCCTGCGAGTTCGCCTCGTGGGTCGCCGCCGAGGCGGTGGGGATCCCCCAGGTCATCGTCGGGATCGGCCTGCGCCGGATGCATGACGTCCTCATCAACCATGCCGCCGGAGCGCTCGGCGAGTTGCGTTCGCGGGCCGGCCTCGCCGACGAGCCGTCGCTCGACAGCCTCCGCTCGGCTCCCTATTTCACCCTCGTGCCGCCCACCTTGGACACCGACACCGATGCCCCGGTGCCGACGGCACTGTGGCGGTTCCGGGACAGCGCTTCGCGCCTGCCGGTGGCCCGGCTCCCCGTTCGGTGGGGTGACCCCGACCTCCCTCTCGTCTATGTCACCTTCGGGTCGGTGACGGCCGCTGTCGGGACCGTCGCCGCCATCTACCCGGCGGTCATCGATGCTCTGGCCGACTTCCCGGCCCGGGTGCTGCTCACCACGGGCGAGGGCATGGACGCGGTCTCGCTGGGACCGTGCCCGGCCAATCTCCACCTCGAGCGGTGGTGGCCGCAGGCCGACGTCATGGCCGCCTGCTCGGCGGTGGTCGGCCACGGTGGCTTCGGGACGACCCTGACCACCCTGGCGGCGGGCGTGGCCCAGGTGGTCGTGCCCCTCTTCGCCGCCGACCAGTACCTGAACGGGGCGCGCGTCGCCGAGATCGGTGCCGGCGTGTGCCTCGACGGCGAGGTGGCGGCCGCCCACTCGGTGCCGGGCGCCTTGCACCGGGTACTCGGCGACCCCTCCTTCGGCGCGGCTGCCCGGCTGGTCGCCGCCGAGATCGCGTCGCTGCCCGATCCGTCCGAGGCCGTTCCCGTCATCGAGCGGTTGGCGGCGGGCGCCTAATGCCGGGCCCAGGCGGGTAGGGCGTGGCCATGGCGAGCGAACACACGGTGGCCGACGACATCGTCTACGACCTCATCAGCATCCAGTATCACGCCCTCAAGGGGGCCGAGGTCTACGACCGCTACATCGACGACGCCCACGAGCACGACGATGTGGTGGCCTTCATCCGCCAGGTCAAGGAGGAGGACGACCAGCGGGCCCAGCGGGCCCACGACCTCCTCCTCCAACTGACCGGCGGGGGCGACGGCATCGGCTAGGGCGGCTGCGCCGGCCGGGGGTGGCCGGGCGCACCCGACGGTCAGACCCGGTCGGACAGCTCGGGCACGCCGCCGGCCTCGGCGCAGTGGGCGCAGCAGAAGATCCGATCCCCGGCCTGGACGCCGTGGCCGATGATCGTGCAGTCGCAGTGCTCGCACGCCGGCGCCACCCGGTGGATGGCGCACTCGAAGCTGTCGAAGGTGTGCACCTCGCCGCCGATGTGGACCTCGAAGGACCCGTCGTAGTCGTTCCCGCAGACATCGCAGACAGCCATGGCCCCTTGGCTACCCGAGCAGGGGCCATCGCCAACCTCGGCGTGGGGTGGGCTGGCGCACCGGGGGGAGCGCAGCCCGGAGGCCGACCGCCCGGGCGCCGCTCATTGCCGGTCGAATCGGCTCACCGTCTCCACATGAGGCGTGTGGGGAAAGGCGTCGACCAGCTCAACGGTGGCCAGCCGGTAGCCGGCCTCGGCCAGCAGGCGGGTGTCCCGGGCCAACGAGGCCGGGTCGCAGCTGACGAGGACGAGCCGGGGCGTGGCGCTGGCCCCGACGGCGCTCACGCCGGGCCGACCGAGGCCCGGGCGGGCCGGGTCGGCCACCACCAGATCCGGCGGGCCGTCCCCGGCATCGAGGCGCCAGCGAGCGACCTCGGTCTCCACCACCCGGGCATCGAGGTCGGCCAGGTTGGCCCGGGCGTCGGCCACCGCCGGGGAATGGCGTTCGACGGCGGTCACCCGGGCACTGCAGCGGGCTCCCAGCACGGAGGCGAACAGCCCCACCCCGGCGTAGAGGTCGACCAGGTGACCACCGCCGGCCAAGGCGTCACCGGCGGCGCCACCCACCGCCGCCACCAGGGCGGCGGCGGCCACCGGCCCGGGCTGGAAGAACGACTCGGCACCGATGCGGAACCGGCGCCCGGCCACCTCCTCGTGGACGACCGCCTGCCGCGTACCTCCGGGCTCGACCACGGCCACGCCGGCCGGGACCTGCACCGCTGCAGGGCGGGACGAGCGCCGCGCCCACACCAGACGCTCGCCGGAGGCCACCCCGGCCCTCAGTACCACCTCGTCGCTGCCCGGGTAGCGACCGTGCACCACCAGCTCCTCCAGCAGGGGATGGGCGGCCAGGCACGACTCGGTGGGCACCACGGTCGTGGCGCGCACAGGTGCCGGGCCCGGCGGTCGGCGCCGCCCCGAGGTCGGTGCCGGCCGGTTGTGACCGGCCCGGCCCGAGGCCGAGACCCCAAGGCGGGCGGTGGTGCGCAGGGCCGGCTCGGTCACCTCCCGCAGCGAGGGCACCGGCGGGTCGTCGATGCGGGCGATACGGCGCAGGGCGTCGATGACGATGTCGGCCCGGTAGCGGCGCTGGGCTCCGGGGCGGACGTGGAGCCAGCCACAGCCGCCACAGCCGGCCCGGCGGGCCGGGCAGGGCGGCTCGACGCGCTCGGGGGAGCGCTCGAGGACCTCGACGACCGACGCCTGGGCGTAGTCCGGCCGGGCCCGGCCGACCCGCACCCGCACCCGCTCTCCCGGCAGGGCCCCCTCGACGAAGACGACCCGCCCACCGTCGTCCCGGGCCAGGGCGGCACCGCCGGCCACCATGGCGTCGGGCACCACCACCAGTTCCTCCACCGGTCCCAGCTTGCCCGGGAAGGCGGCTTCCGCCCCAGCCCGCCGATCTGGTGGTCGGGAGAGGCCGGCGCCGACCCGTTCTGACCACCAGATCGGGGAATGGGGG
>Ga0247704_1000123_pt1 | contig 22456 bp, 21 predicted proteins | sample 41W_NmetaG_FD_189042 | JGI IMG/M metagenome (GOLD analysis project Ga0247704, IMG submission 189042) | Soil microbial communities from hillslope of Landscape Evolution Observatory, University of Arizona, Oracle, AZ, United States - 4-1-W_N | ecosystem: Engineered > Artificial ecosystem >...
CCGTCGGTGCCCGTGCCCGACCGGGGTACCTGAGCCGCCCCGCCTCCTGCGTTCTTGGACCTGACCGAGGCGAGCGCCTCCACCCGCTCCGGCCACCCCTCTGCCACGCGCGACGGGGTGCCGGCGCGCACGCGCACCGACGGCCCCCCCTGGCTGAAGATCGCCACCGGCTTCGCCCTGTTCCTGGCCGTGGTGGTGCGCTTCGCCACCGTCTCCCCGCTGTGGCTCGACGAGGCCCAGACGGTGGCCATCGCCAAGCTGGCGCTGGGCGACATCGTCGAGGGCCTGCGCCACGACGGGGCCCCGCCGCTCTTCTACTTCCTCCTCCACGGCTGGATCGGCGTCTTCGGCGACGGCGACCTCGCCGTGCGGTTCCTGTCCGGCCTCTTCGGCGTGGCCTGCCTGCCGCTGGCCTGGCTGGCCGGCCGGCGCCTGGGCGGCAGCACCGTCGGCTGGTCGGCCGTGCTGCTGCTGGCCGCCTCGCCCTTCGCCGTCCGCTACGCCACCGAGGCCCGCCAGTACTCCATGGTCATGGCGCTGGTCCTGGTCGGGTACCTGGCGCTCACCGAGCTGCTCGAGCGGCCGAGGTCGACCCGGGCCGCGGCCGGTGTCGCCGCCACCACGGGCGCCCTCCTCCTCAGCCACTACTGGGCCATCTACCTGCTGTTCGTGGTCGGCGTGACGCTCGTGGTCCTGGTCCGCCGCACGCCGGCGGAGTCGCCGATGCGGGCCGGGGCCCGCCGGGGCCTGGTGTCGATGGCCGCCGGCTCGCTGGCGTTCCTCCCGTGGGTCCCGTCGTTCCTGTACCAGCTCAAGCACACCGGCACCCCCTGGGGCGCGCCGGGCCGCCTGCGGTCGACCATCGACACGGTCTTCCACTTCTCGGGCGGGTACTGGGACCCCGGCCTGCTGCTGGGGATGATCACCTACGTCCTCATGGCCCTCGCCCTGGTCGGCCGGGCCGTCGACGGGCGGCGGGTGGAGCTGGACCTCCGCACCCGCCCGGGAGGCCGCCACCTGGCCGTCGTGGGGTTCGGGACGCTCGTCGTGGCCATCCTGGCCACGGTGATCGGCCGCTCGGCGTTCGCCGTGCGCTACGCGGCGGTGATGTTCCCCATGGTGGTCCTGCTGGCCGCCCTCGGGACCCGGGTCCTCCTCGACCGGCGGGTGCGCCATGGGGTGCTGGCCGTCGCCGTGGTGTCGGGGTTCTGGGCCATCGCCCCGAACGTGTTCGGCGACCGCACCTCCGCCGACCGCGTGGCCGCCGCCCTCGCCGCCGGTGTCCAGCCGGGCGACGTGGTCGGCTACTGCCCCGACCAGCTCGGCCCGTCGGTGAGCCGGCTCCTCCCCGAGGACTTCGCCGGCACCCAGCTCACCTTCCCCCGGGGCACGCCGCCGCACATCGTCGACTGGGTGGACTACGCCAAGGTGAACGAGGCGTCGGACCCGGCGGCCTTCGCCCAGCTGCTGCTCGACCGGGCCGGCGCCACGGGCACGGTGTGGATGGTGTGGGCCCCCGGTTACCGCACCTTCGAGGACAAGTGCCAGGGCATCCTGGGCAACCTCGACCTCGCCCGCCGCAACAACACCCGACCGGTGAAGCTCCCCAGGAACTTCGAGAAGCCCGGCCTCATCCGCTTCCTGCCCGGCTAAGGCCGGTCCCGCCAGAGGTACCAGCGCAGCTTCACCAGGTTGGCGACGGTGCGGGGGATGCGGCGCAGGATCGAGCTGCGGGACGGACGGAGCTCCTGGACGACCACCGGCACCTCGCCGGCCTTGAGCCCGGCCCGCTCGGCCCGCAGGATCAGCTCGGTGTCGAAGAGGTCGGTGCCGAACCGGCAGCGCTCGGCCAGGGGGACCAGCGGCTCCCGGCGGAGGACCTTCATCCCGTGGGTGTCCGACACGGTGAGGCCGAACCCGTAGCGCAGGACGGTGGAGAAGACCAGCGTCACCATGCGGCGCAGCCACGGCCGCGTATCGACCGCCCCCTCGCCCCGCTTGGAGCCCACGACCACGGCCGGCCCGGTGGGGCCGTCCATGAGGGCCACGGCCCGGTCGAGGAAGGCCAGGTCGTAATAGTCGACGTCGAAGAAGGCCACCACGTCGCCCTTGGCGGCCAGGAAGCCCATGCGCAGGGCCTTGCCGTAGTCGGGCTCGCCCAGCGACAGCGGCCGGAGCTCCGGCACCTCGTCGACCAGGGCCTTGGTCACGTCCGCGGTGGTGTCGGACGAGCCGTTCTCGACCACGATCACCTCGAACGGGCCCCGGGACCGCATGCCCTCGGCCACCTGGCGCACCGCCGACGCGATGAACGGCGCCTCGTCGTGCGCCGGCATGACGACCGAGATCACGTCGGGCTGCCAGGGATCACGCCAAACATCCTGGCCCAAGTAGGGTCACCTAGGTGCTGACGCTCGATTCCATCTTCAAGGCGTACGACATCCGGGGGCTGGTCCCCGATGAGCTGGACGCGGGCATCGCCCGGGCCGTCGGCGCCGCGTTCGCCCGGTTCACCGGCGCATCTCGCGTGCTCGTCGGGCGCGACATGCGCCCGTCGGGGGTCGAGCTCACCAAGGCCTTCGCCGAGGGCGTCACCGGCCAGGGGGCCGACGTGGTCGACCTCGGCCTCGTCTCCACCGACCTCGCCTACTACGCGGCCGGGTCGCTCGACGCCCCGGCGGCCATGTTCACGGCTTCCCACAACCCGGCCAGGTACAACGGCATCAAGCTGTGCCTGAGCGGCGCCCGCCCGGTGGGCCAGGACACCGGCCTGGCCGAGGTCAAGAAGCTGATCCAGTCCGGCGACCTGCCGGAGGCCGACCGGAAGGGCACCGTCAGCGAGCAGGACCTCATCGGGCAGTACGCGGCCCACGTGCGGTCCTTCGTCGACACCTCGTCGCTGCGCCCCCTGAAGGTGGTGGCCGACACCGCCAACGGCATGGGCGGCCTGGTGGCCCCCGCGGTGTTCGAGGGCCTGCCCTACGACCTGGAGATCATGTTCGGCGAGCTCGACGGCACCTTCCCCAACCACCCCGCCGACCCCATCAACCCGGAGAACCTCAAGGCCCTCCAGGCTCGGGTGCTGGAGGTGGGGGCCGACGTCGGCCTGGCCTTCGACGGCGACGCCGACCGGGTCTTCCTCATCGACGAGAAGGCCCAGCCGATCTCCGGGTCGACCACGACCGCGTTCGTGGCCAAGTGCGTCCTGGCCAAGAACCCCGGCGCGGCGATCATCTACAACCTGATCTGCTCGAAGTCGGTGCCCGAGATCATCGCCGAGAACGGGGGCCGGCCGATCCGCACCCGGGTCGGGCACTCGTTCATCAAGTCGGTCATGGCCGAGACCGACGCGGTCTTCGGCGGGGAGCACTCCGGCCACTACTACTTCCGCGACAACTACCGGGCCGACTCGGGCCTGATCGCGGCCATGGTGGTCCTCGAGGAGCTGTCCCGGGTGCGGGAGCCGCTGTCCGAGCTGCGCACGTCCCTGGAGCGGTACTCGGCGTCCGGGGAGGTCAACGTGGAGGTCGGCGACCCGCCGGCCACCCTGGAGCGGGTGGCCGAGGCCTACGCCGAGGCGGAGCAGGAGCGGGTTGACGGGCTCACCGTCGACCTGGGCGACTGGTGGTTCAACCTGCGCCCGTCCAACACCGAGCCCCTGCTGCGCCTGAACCTGGAGGCCGCCGACGGGGAGTCGTGCAAGCAGCACCTGTCCGAAGTGCTGGCGCTGATCAAAGAGGAGAGCTAGATGGCGCTCGATCCGATGCTGGTGGAGATACTGGCCTGCCCCGAGGACAAGGGGCCGCTCCTGTACTTCGCCGACGAGGACTCGCTGTACAACCCCCGGCTCCGGCGGCGCTACGCCATCCGTGACGGGATCCCGGTCATGCTCATCGACGAGGCCGAGACGGTGTCCGACGACGAGCACGCCCGGCTGACGGCCAAGGCCGAGGCCGAGGGCATCCGCCCCACCTTCGAGGCGGGATGAGCGGCCCGGGAGGCCGCTCCCGGCGGCATCCACTGGCCGCCGATCCGAGGATCGGCGGACCTGTGAGCGTGACCGAGACCGGGACCGGGACCGGCGTGCTGGACACCGAGGGGATGCTGGAGGCCACCCTCGGCCTGCCCGAGCAGGTGGCGGCCGCCGTCGAGGGGGCCCGTGACCTCGACGGCCTCCCCGACCGGGAGGAGATCGAGCAGGTCGTGGTGCTGGGCATGGGCGGCAGCGGCATCGCCGGCGACGTCCTCATGGCCTCCGCCGGCCCCTACCTGCCCCTGCCCGTGCTGGTGTTCCGCAGCTACCACGTGCCCGCATTCGTCGACGAGGGCACCCTCGTGTTCGCCATCTCCTTCTCCGGCGACACCGAGGAGACGGTGGAGGCGGTCACCGCCGCCGCCCTCCAGGGCGCCCGGGTGGTCGCGGTCACCCGCGGCGGCGAGCTCGGCCACCTGGCCGAGTCGTGGGGCGTGCCCGTCGTCGAGGTGCCGGAGGGGATCCCCCAGCCCCGGGCCGGGCTCGGGGCGCTTGCCATCCCGCCCCTGATCGTGCTGGAGGACATCGGGCTGTTCCCCGGCGCCAGCTACTGGGTCAACGCCGCCATCGAGCAGCTGCGGGCCCGGCGGGACCAGCTGGCCAAGCCGGGCGGCCTGGCCGAGCAGCTGGCCCGGCGCATCGGGCGGACCATGCCGCTGATCCACGGCGGCGGCGGGCTCGGTGCGGTGGCGGCCGAGCGGTGGAAGACCGACGTCAACGAGAACGCCAAGTGCCCGGCGTTCTGGAACATGCAGTCCGAGCTGTGCCACAACGAGGTCTCCGGATGGGGCCAGCACGGCGACCTGACCCGCCAGATGTTCACGCTGGTGAATCTGCGCCATGATTTCGAGCACCCGCAGGTGATGCACCGCTTCAAACTCACCGCCGACCTGCTCGACGAGGTGGTCTCGTCGGTGGAGGAAGTGCGGGCCGAGGGGGAGGGCGAGCTGGCCCAACTCCTCGACCTCATCCTGGTCGGCACCGTCACCTCGCTGCACATGGCCTTCCAGGAGGGCATCGACCCGGGCCCGATCCCGGCGCAGGAACAGATCAAGAACGCCCTTGCCACGTCGGCGGGCGAAGACGAAGGAGCCTCTGAGTGACCACCGAGAACTACGACATCGCCGACGCCGGCCTGGCCGAGCTCGGCCGCCAGCGCATCGCCTGGGCCGACAGCCACATGCCCGTCCTGGCCAGCATCCGGGAGCGCTTCGCCAAGGAGCGCCCGCTCGACGGCGTCACCATCGGGGCCTGCCTGCACATCACCACCGAGACGGCCAACCTCCTGCGCACCCTCAAGGCGGGCGGGGCCACGGTCGTCGCCTGCGCCTCCAACCCGCTGTCGACCCAGGACGACGTGGCCGCGTCCCTGTCCCTCGACGAGGGCATCGCCACCTACGCCATCAAGGGCGAGGACACCGAGACCTACTTCCGCCACATCGACGCGGTGCTCGATGCCCGGCCCCAGATGACGATGGACGACGGCTGCGACCTGGTCTCCCGCCTCCACCGCGAACGGCCCGACCAGGTCGACGAGGTCCTGGCCGGCACCGAGGAGACCACCACGGGCGTCATCCGCCTGCGGGCCATGGAGGCCGACTCGGCCCTCAAGTTCCCCATCGTCGCCGTCAACGACGCCGACACCAAGCACATGTTCGACAACCGCTACGGCACCGGCCAGTCGACCCTGGACGGGGTCATCCGGGCCACCAACGTGCTGCTGGCCGGCAAGACGCTGGTCGTGGCCGGCTACGGCTACTGCGGCAAGGGCGTGTCCGACCGGGGCCGGGGCCTGGGCGCCAACGTGGTCGTCACCGAGGTGGACCCGCTGCGGGCCCTGGAGGCGGTCATGGACGGCTTCCGGGTCATGCCGATGAGCGAGGCCGCCCGCATCGGCGACATCTTCATCACCGTGACCGGCGACCGTGACGTCCTCCGGGAGGAGCACTTCCGGGTGATGAAGGACGGCGCCATCCTGGCCAACTCCGGCCACTTCGACATCGAGATCGACCTCGAGGCCCTGGGCAAGATCGCGTCCGAGCGCCGGATGGCCCGCCCCATGGCCGAGGAGTTCCTCGTCGACGGCCGGCGGGTCCTCGTCATCGCCGAGGGCCGGCTGGTCAACCTGGGCGCGGCCGAGGGCCATCCCGCGGCGGTCATGGACATGAGCTTCGCCAACCAGGCCCTGTGCGCCGAGTGGGTCCTGGCCCAGAAGGGCAGCCTGGAGGCCAAGGTCTACGACGTCCCCCGCGACATCGACAAGGAGATCGCCCGGCTCAAGCTGGAGACCATGGGCGTCCAGATCGACGTCCTCACCCCCGAGCAGGTGGAGTACCTGAGCAGCTGGACCGTCGGCACCTGACCCACCCCCCTCGAACTGGTGACAGAAATGGGGGTCGGGACCCCCGGATCTGTCACCAGTTCGGGAGTGTCGCAGCCCGTTCGTAGTGTTCCTGCGATGTTCCTGCCGACGACCTGCCCCGTGTGCGGCGCCCAGGGGCCGGCGCCCTGCGGGCGGTGCGCAGCCCAGTTGCGTCGGGCGCCGGCCCTGCCCCCGCCGGTCGGGGTGGCGAGCTGCGCGGCCATGCTGGCCTACGGCGGGGCGGGGCGGGAGCTGGTGGCCCGCCTGAAGTACCGCAACGCCCGCGCCTCGGTGGGCTACCTGGCCCGGGGGATGGCCGCCCTGGTCGTGCGCGGCGAGGTCGATGTCGTGACCTGGGCGCCGACCACGCCCGCCCGGCTGCGGGCCCGGGGGTTCGACCAGGCCCGGCTGCTGGCCCGGGGCGTCGCCCGCCGGCTGGCGCTGCCGTGCCGGCCGCTGCTGCGCCGCCTGCCCGGTCCGGGCCAGACCGGCCGGGACGCGGCGGCCCGCTACGCGGGGCCGGAGTTCGCCCCCCGCCGGAGCCTCCGCGGCGCCCGGGTCCTCCTGGTCGACGACGTGGTGACCACCGGCGCCACCGTCTCCGCCGCGGCCCGGGCCCTGCGGTCGGCGGGCGCCGGCGAGGTGCGGGTGGTAGCCGCGGCCCGGACGCCACCGAGCCGTCGCCACGTACACTCGGCCATACCTGCAACCGGGAGCGAGACTTGGAAGTAACAGTTCGTGGTCGCAATGTCGAGGTCACCGACCGCATGCGTGCCGCCGCCCAGGAGAAGATCGGCCGCCTGTCCCGCCACCACGAGGGCTGGGAGCAGGCCGAGGTCCACTTCTCCGAGGAGAAGAACCCCCGGATCTCGGCCAAGGAGGTCTGCGAGGCCACGCTGCGGGGCCACGGCCGGATCATCCGGGCCAAGGCGGCGTCGGCCGACTCCTTCACGTCGCTCGACAAGGTGGTCGACAAGCTCGAGCACCAGATCGACAAGCTGAAGAGCCGCCTCATCAGCCGGTCCCACCCGAAACGCCACCAGGTAGACTCGGGTGTGCCCGAGGCGGGTGCCGACGACGAGGAGGCCGATCAAGCGGGGCACGGCCCGCCGCGGATCGTGAAGACGAAGCAGTTCGACATCAAGCCGATGACCCCGGAGGAGGCGGCTCTGCAGATGGACGTGCTGGGCCACGACTTCTACTTCTTCACCAACGCCGACACGGGCGTGGCTGCGGTCGTGTACCGCCGCAACGACGGCGACGTCGGTCTGATCGACGCCACCTAGCGGCCTGATCGTGACGCTGGCTGGCCCAGGCGGTGCGGATCCGATCCGGGTGGTCGTCTCCGACGACCACGAGCTGTTCCGCCGTGGGCTGAAGATGGTGCTGGAGGCCGAGGACGACATCCAGGTCGTGGCCGAGGCGGCCGACGGCCAGGAGGCGGTGGCCCGGGTCGAGGAGCACGTGCCCGACGTCGTCCTGATGGACGTGCGCATGCCCCGCATGGGGGGCATCGAGGCCACCCGCCTGATCCGCCAGCTGTTCCCGTCCACCCGTATCATCGTCCTCACCGTCAGCGACGAGGAGGACGACATCTACGGCGCGGTCAAGGCCGGCGCCAACGGCTACCTGCTCAAGGAGGTCTCGATCGAGGAGGTGGCCGACGCCGTGCGCGCCGTCGTCGGCGGCCAGAGCCTGATCTCGCCCCAGCTGGCGTCGAAGCTGCTGGCCGAGTTCTCGGGGCAGCCGAAGCTCGCCGAGGGTCGGGGCGTTGACGATCACCTGGCCACGTCGCCCAGGCTCACCGAGCGGGAGATCGAGGTCCTCAAGCTGGTCGCCCTCGGCCACGAGAACGCCGAGATCGCCGAGCAGCTGGGGGTCTCGGAGAGCACGGTGCGCAACCACGTGGCCAACATCCTCACCAAGCTCCAGCTGCGCTCCCAGATCGAACCCGCCACCTGACCGTGGCCAACTTCCGGGGCATGCGAAAGCAGCGGGCCACGCCCCGCGGCACCTACACCGAGTGGCGGTGGCCGCCGACCACATCCTTCGCCCGCACGCTGCTTCGGGGGTACACCAGCTTCGAGCACGTGCTGGTCCCCGAGGTGGACCCCGGGCCCGACACCACCTACTTCTGGGCCCACCAGTTCCGCCTGATCGGCGGCGAGGGCGGCTACATCGGCCTGCAGACCAAGGGCAACCGGGCCGATGGCAGCCTGGGCAAGATGGCCATCTTCTCGGTCTGGGACGCAGTCGAAGCCGAGGGCCCGGGCACGATCCGCTTCGACGGGGAGGGCACGGGCTGGAGCTGCCGGATCCCCTACCAGTGGGAAGCGGGCCGGGCCTACGGGCTCAAGGTGTACACGCCCGGAGGCGGCTGGTGGGGGGCCAAGGTGCGCGACGAAGCCACGGGTGTGGTCAGCGAGCTCGGCGGGATCCGGGTCCCCGAGCACTGGCGGGGCCTGGACACGTGGTCGGTCATGTGGACCGAGTACTACGGGCCGCCGCTCAACAGCTGCGCCGACCTGCCGTACTCCAGCGTGATCTTCGGCGCCCCGACGGCGGAGGACGGCGAGGTGAAGCCGGCGGGCTCCCACAGCCACCTGGGCGACGGCACGTGCGAGACCTCGCACATCGAGCATCTGGCCGACGGCGTGCGTCACCAGATGGGCATGCCCCGGTAGGTGGCGCTCTGGGGCGTCCACCGCCACAGGGCGCCGGCGTCCGGCGCCGAAGCCGACCTCGAGCTGGCCGGCACGCTCCACAACCTCGACGCCGCATACAACTACGCCGACTGGATCTACGGGCTGGTCGTCCCCTACCTGGGCGAGCGGGTGCTGGAGGTCGGAGCGGGCCACGGGACGCTCACCGACCGCCTGGCCCGGGGTCGCACGGTCACGGCCACCGACGTCTCCCCCCGCTGCGTCGCCCTCCTGGACGAGCGCTACGCCGGCCAGGCGAACGTCACCGTGGTCCGGGGCGACGTGGACGACGCCCCCACGCTCGGCCGCTTCGACGCGGTCGTGCTGGTCAACGTGCTGGAGCACATCGCCGAGGACGCCAGGGCCGTCCGGTCGCTGGCCCAGGCGCTGGCGCCGGGGGGCCATCTGGTGCTCCTCGTGCCCGCGCTGCGCTCGCTCTACAGCGACTTCGACCGGCGCATCGGCCACCACCGCCGCTACGAGCGGGAGGAGCTGCGGGCCCTGGCCGCCGGGGCCGGCCTCGAGGTCGTGGACCTGCGGGCCATGAACCTGGTGGGCGCCGTCGCCTGGTGGCTGCTGGCCACCAAGCTGGGGCTCACCCCCACCCGGCGGTGGGCGGCCCTCACCTTCGACCGGCTGGTGGTGCCCGTCGTGTGCCGGCTCGAGCGCAGGTGGCCGCCCCCCTTCGGCCAGTCGCTGCTTTGCACGGCGCGGGCGCCCCGATGAGCACGGCGCGGGCGCCCCGATGAGCACGGCGCGGGCGCCCCGATGAGCATCCCGCCGGAGGGGCCGCGGGTGCTGGTGGTGATGCCGGCCTACAACGCCGGGCGGACCCTGATCGACACGTGGGGCGCCATCCCGCCCGACCTGGTCGACGAGGTGCTCCTGGTCGACGACGGGAGCCGGGACGACACGCTCAAGGTGGCGGCCAGCCTGCCCATCCGCACCATCAGCCTCCCCCACAACGTGGGCTACGGCGGGAACCAGAAGATCTGCTACCTGGAGGCGCTGCGGCTGGGCGCCGAGGTGGTGGTCATGCTCCATCCCGACGGCCAGTACGACCCCGCCCTCCTGCCCGACCTGGTGGCCCCCATCGCCGGGGGCGATGCCGACCTCGTGCTCGGCAGCCGGATGCTCATCCCCGGCGGGGCGAGGGCGGGCGGCATGCCGCTGTACCGCTACGTGTCGAACAAGCTGCTCACCGCCATCGAGAACCGCATGCTCGGCACCGCCTTCAGCGAGCTGCACACGGGGTACCGGGCCTACTCCCGGAGGTTCCTCGAGACCATCCCCTTCATGCGGAACTCCGACAGCTTCGTGTTCGACACCGAGGTGATCGCCCAAGCGGTGGCCTTCGAGCAGCGCATCCGGGAGGTGCCGATCACGACCCGGTACTTCGCCGAGGCCTCATCCACCTCCATGCGGGCCAACGTGCGCTACGGCATGGGCACCCTGGCGGTGATGGCCCGGTTCCGGCTCGACCGGGCCCGGCTGCTGCCGTGCCGCCTGTTCAGGGACTGATCGCCGGGTCGGGGATCAGGGCGGCGGCGCCACCCGCTGGGCCACCACGATGTCGTCCCTGTCGAAGCGAACGGTGAACTCGCGGGCGAACAGCTCCTCGGCGAACCGCTTGTCCTCCGCGCTGAGGACCTGGCGGTCGAGCACAACCCACTGGACCAGCGCGGGGTCGTGCAGGTTCTCGCCGTCCACCCCCCAGTTGATGTTCTTCCACGGCACGGGGAACTCGTAGATCTTCTCCCTGTGGCTCAGCTGGGGCACGAAGAGGTAGACGGCGCTGGTGGGCGCCCGGTCGGGCACCACGCGCATGGCCTCGGCCTTGACGACCCGGCGGGCGTCAGGCCCGAACGGCCAGTATCCCGAGCGGTACTTGGTGCTGACCGGCGAGGGCCCCCAGGCCACCGTCGACGCCAGCGACGTGGCCACCACGAGGCCGACGAGGAAGGCCCGGGCGGTGGCCGTGCGGGCCAGGTAGGCGATGGCCTCCACCGTGGCCAGCACGATGGCGGCCAGCACGAGGGCCGACCAGTGGTACTTGAAGTCGCGCAGGTAGGGGAGGGTGGTGAGGACGTTCACGCCCAGCATGGGCAGGCCGATCGCCAGCGTCGGCAGGGCGGCCAGCGGAAGGAAGGCCACCGGCGTGAACATCATCCTGTAGTAGCTCATGCGATCCGGCGCGGTGGCCACGTCGATGAAGTCGCCGGGATGGGTGACCACGTGGCCGACCACCTCGGTGGGGCTGTCGCCGAAGTCGCCGAAGAGGAGGTCGTAGAACGGCCCGATCCCGTTGAAGAAGGGGATCAGCACCCGGGTGGCGACGGCGAACCAGGCGGTGGCGGCCACGGCGACGATGGCGCCGATGCGGCGGTCGCCCCGGGCGGCGATGAGGATGCCGATGACGATCAGGGCCAGCGACACGTCCTCCTTGCACGCCGCGGCCAGGACGGCGGCGACCACGAACCACCTCCACCGCTTGGCCCGGGCCGCCCAGTAGGCGAACAGCAGGGGGGAGATGGCGAGGACGTCCGGGTGGAAGTACTCCCAGGCGAAGAACTGGTACGCCGGGTGCAGGAGCAGGATGCTGCTGAGGGCGACCGCCGGCCACCGCTCGCCGCCGAAGCGGTCGCGGGCCAGGAGGTAGACGGCGACCGCACCCGACGCCTGGGCCACCACCTGGACGACCAGCAGGAAGATCGGGCCGGCGCCGAGCCAGTAGAAGGGTACGAGAAGCAACAGGCTGACGTTCATGTGGTGGCCGAACAGGTCGAGGCCCCGCACGGTGACGAACGGATCCTTGAAGCGGGAGAGCAGCCAGATGCCCTGGTCGTAGATGCCCAGGTCGAACCCGTAGGTGGAGAAGTGCTTGTGCCGCAGGGCGCCCAGAAGGATGAAGGTCAGCGACCAGACCGCCACCATGCCGAAGAGGACCCACCGCACGGGATCCCGGCCCTTGACCCAGGCGGCCAGCGCCTGGAGGTCGCCCCAGTCCGGCTCCTCCTCGGGCTCGGCCGGGGGCATCTTCGCCGGTGCGGGCAGGACCACGGCGACATTCTGGCCCGGCCGAAGCCGAGCGGACCGCCGCCGGCGCGGCGGAGCCGCCGGGCGAGCACCTACCGGCGGCGGCCGGCCGAAGCCGAGCGGACCGCCGCCGGCGCGGGCGGAGCCGCCGGGCGAGCACCTACCGGCGGCGGCCGGCCGAAGCCGAGCGGACCGCCGCCGGCGCGGGCGGAGCCGCCGGGCGAGCACCTACCGGCGGCGGCCGGCCGAAGCCGAGCGGACCGCCGCCGGTAGAGTGGAGGCCATGTCGTTTCTGACCAAGGTCCTGCGCGCCGGCGAGGGCAAGAAGCTGAAAGCCCTGCAGACGTTGGTGCCCGACATCAATGCCCTTGAGCCGGAGATCCAGGCGCTGTCCGACGACGCCCTCCGCCACAAGACCGTCGAGTTCCGCGAGCAGCTGGCCAAGGCGGCCCCCGACGAGGTCGACGACGTCCTGAACGACCTGCTCCTGGAGGCCTACGCCGTGGTCCGGGAGGCCGCCCGCCGGGTCATCGGCCAGCGCCACTACGACGTCCAGCTCATGGGTGGGGCGGCCCTGCACTTCGGCTGGATCGCCGAGATGAAGACCGGCGAGGGCAAGACCCTGGTCTCCACCCTGCCCGTCTACCTGAACGGCCTCTCCGGCCGGGGCGTCCACGTCATCACCGTCAACGACTACCTGGCCAAGCGCGACTCGGAGTGGATGGGCCGCATCCACCGGTGGCTCGGCCTGGATGTCGGGCTGGTCATCGCCGAGAACCAGGAGCCCGAGCACAAGCGGGCCCAGTACGCCTGCGACGTCACCTACGGCACCAACAACGAGTTCGGCTTCGACTACCTCCGTGACAACATGGCCATGTCCAAGGAGCAGATGGTCCAGCGCGGCCACCAGTTCGCCATCGTGGACGAGGTCGACTCCATCCTGGTCGACGAGGCCCGCACGCCGCTGATCATCAGCGGCCAGGTCCAGGACGCGGCGGCGCTCTACTACAAGTTCGCCGGCATCGTGCGCACCCTGCAGCGCGACATGGACTACGAGGTCGACGAGGAGAAGCGCACGGTCGTCCCCCTCGAGGCCGGCATCGAGAAGGTGGAGCGAGCCCTCGGCGTCCAGAACCTCTACGACGAGCTGTCGTCCAACTACGTCCACCAGCTGCTGGCCGCCCTGCGGGCCAAGGAGCTGTACAAGCGCGACGTCGACTACGTGGTCCAGCACGGCGAGGTGAAGATCGTCGACGAGTTCACCGGCCGCATCCTCGAGGGCCGGCGGTGGTCCGAGGGCCTGCACCAGGCGGTGGAGGCCAAGGAGCGGGTCCGGATCAAGTCCGAGAACCAGACCCTGGCCACCATCACCCTGCAGAACTACTTCCGCATGTACAAGAAGCTGGCGGGCATGACCGGCACGGCCGAGACCGAGGCCGCCGAGTTCGCCCACACCTACGACCTGGCCGTGGTGCCCATCCCCACCCACCGCCAGATGGTCCGCAACGACCAGCCCGACCTCGTCTACAAGACCGAGGAGGCCAAGTTCGGCGCCGTGGTCGACGACCTCGTCGAGCGCTACGAGGCCGGCCAGCCGGTGCTGGTCGGCACCGTGTCGGTGGAGAAGTCCGAGCGGCTGTCGCGCATGCTCGACAAGCGGGGGGTGGCCCACTCGGTGCTCAACGCCAAGCACCACGAGCGGGAGGCCATGATCGTGGCCCAGGCCGGCCGCCTGCACACCGTCACCGTGGCCACCAACATGGCCGGGCGCGGCGTCGACATCATCCTCGGCGGCTACGCCGAGGGCCTGGCCCACCTCGACGTGATGGCCGAGGGCCTGCTGGCCGACTCCGAGGAGGGCAAGGCCCGCTTCGAGGAGCTCTTCGCCAAGTACAAGGACGAGTGCGAGGCCGAGGGCGAGAAGGTGCGCGAGCTCGGCGGGCTCTACGTCCTGGGCACCGAGCGCCACGAGAGCCGGCGCATCGACAACCAGCTGCGGGGCCGGGCCGGCCGCCAGGGCGACCCGGGCGAGAGCCGGTTCTACCTGTCGCTGGAGGACGACCTCATGCGCCTGTTCGCCACCGGCGCCATGAGCTGGGTCATGGGCAAGGCCCTGCCCGACGACGTCCCCATCGAGGCCAAGATGGTCACCAAGGCCATCGAGAAGGCCCAGGCCACCGTCGAATCGCGCAACGCCGAGATCCGCAAGGACGTGCTCAAGTACGACGAGGTGATGAACCAGCAGCGCAAGGTCGTGTACCGGCGCCGCCAGGCCATCCTCGAGGGCGCCGACCTGCGCGAGGAGGCCATGGAGCACCTGCAGGAGGTCATCGGCCGCGAGGTCGACATCTTCTGCCCCAACGACTTCGCCGAGGACTGGAACCTGGAGAACCTGCTGCACGACGTGGGCGCCTACTACCCGACGGCCTTCACGGTGGAGGAGCTGAGCCAGGCCAAGAGCCCGCAGCAGATCCGCGAGAGCCTGGTCAGCGAGGCCGTCCAGTACTACGAGCAGCGCGAGGAGTCGCTCGGCACCGAGGTCATGCGCGAGATCGAGCGCCGGGTGATGCTCTCGATCATCGACCAGCGCTGGCGCGAGCACCTCTACGAGATGGACTACCTGCAGGAGGGCATCAACCTCCGGGCCATGGGCCAGCGCGACCCGCTGACCGAGTGGCAGCGGGAGGGCTACAACATGTTCACCCAGATGATCGCGTCGATCTCCGACGACTTCATCCGCTACGTCATGCACCTCGACGTGGTCGTCGAGCAGCAGCCCGGGCCCGACATCGGCAACGTGCGGTACTCGGCGCCCGAGGACCCCTCCGGCGGCGGGTCGGGCATGGAGGCGGCCGCCGCCCGCCACGCCGCCGAGGAAGGGGAGCCCGCCGCCGCCCCGCCCGAGGAGGTCACCCACGCGCCCGTCGTGAAGTCCGAGCACGAGAAGCTGGGCCGCAACCAGCCCTGCTGGTGCGGCTCGGGCAAGAAGTTCAAGCTCTGTCACGGCAAGTGACCCGTCCGATGCTGCACGGCAAGTGACAGGTGCGCGACCTCTCGGCTGACCTGGCCGAACTGCGGCGCCGCCTGTCTGAATCGGCCCGCGACCTCGACGTCGAAGGGAAGCGGGCCCGGCTGGGCAAGCTGGAGGCGCTGGCCTCCGACCCTGCCCTCTGGGACGACCAGGCCGAGGCCCGCAAGGTCACCTCCGAGCTGGCCCTGGTCAAGGACGACATCGACCTGATCGACGGGCTGGAGCGCACGCTGTCCGACCTCGAGGTTCTCTACGAGCTGGCCCGGGAGGAGGACGACGACTCGGTGGCCGCCGAGGTGGAGGCCGGCGTGGCCGCCCTGACCTCGCAGCTCGACACGCTCGAGCTGCGGTCGCTGTTCTCGGGCGAGCACGACGAGCGCGACGCGGTGTGCGAGGTCCACTCCGGCGCCGGCGGCACCGACGCCCAGGACTGGGCCGAGATGCTGCTGCGCATGTACCTGCGCTGGGCCGAGCGTCGGGGCTTCAACGTGGAGCTCGACGAGGTCACCGCCGGCCAGGAGGCGGGGATCACCTCCGCCACGTTCATCGTGCGGGGCCGGTACGCGTACGGCCTGCTGACCGCCGAGAAGGGCGTGCACCGGCTGGTCCGCATCTCGCCGTTCGACTCCCAGGCCCGCCGGCACACCGCCTTCGCCAGCTTCGAGGCGGTGCCGTACCTGGAGGAGGCGTCGGACGAGGTGGACATCGACGAGAAGGACCTGCGCATCGACACCTACCGGTCCTCCGGCGCCGGCGGCCAGCACGTGAACGTCACCGACTCGGCGGTGCGCATCACCCACCTGCCCACCGGCATCGTGGTGTCGTGCCAGAACCAGCGCAGCCAGCACCAGAACAAGGACGTGGCCATGAAGATCCTGGCCGCCAAGCTGGCCGAGCGGGCCCGCGAGGAGCGCCGGGCCGAGCTGGCCGCCATCGCCGGCGAGCAGCGCGAGGTGGCCTGGGGCAGCCAGATCCGCACCTACGTGCTGCAGCCCTACCAGATGGTCAAGGACCTCCGGACCGACCACGAGTCGGGCAACGTGCAGGCCGTGCTGGACGGCGAGCTGGACGCCTTCATGGAGGCCTACCTGCGCTGGCGCAAGCGTCCCTCCTGACGTCTTGAGCGACTTCCCAGCGCCTTCAGGTGTGTCTGCGGTACTGGCGCCGGACAGAGACCGTCGTTACCATTACCGCTTGTGCTTCCAGCCGGTAGTGGCGTGGGGCCCGGCCGCCCCGCTCCGAGGACCGCTCGGGCGCTGGGGGGGAGTCGCACAGACCTCGAGAAGGGACTGGCCCTGTGATACGTCTTCGGAACGTCTCTAAGACGTACAAGGGCAACGTGGTCGCCCTCAAGGACCTCTCGCTCGACATCGCCAAGCAGGAGTTCGTGTTCGTCGTCGGTCCGACGGGGTCGGGCAAGTCGACGCTCATCCGCCTCCTCATCAAGGAGGAGAAGCCCGACGGCGGCCGCATCTGGGTGGCGGGCAAGGACATCGGCCAGCTCAGCTCCTGGAAGGTGCCGCTGCTGCGCCGCAACATCGGCTGCGTGTTCCAGGACTTCAAGCTCCTGCCCAACAAGACCGCGTACGAGAACGTGGCCTTCGCCCTGGAGGTCATCGGCCGCCCGGCCCACGTGATCCGCCAGCAGGTGCCGCAGGTGCTCGACCTGGTCGGCCTCAGCAAGAAGCGCGACCACTTCCCGAACGAGCTGTCGGGTGGTGAGCAGCAGCGGGTGTCGATCGCCCGGGCCTTCGTGAACCGGCCGCTGATCCTCCTGGCCGACGAGCCCACCGGGAACCTCGATCCCAGCACGTCGGTGGGCATCATGCGCCTGCTCGACCGCATCAACCGCACGGGCACCACCGTGGTGATGTCCACCCACGACTCGAGCATCGTGGACACGATGCGCCGGCGGGTGATCGAGCTGGACCGCGGCGTGCTGGTGCGCGACCAGGCCCGCGGCGTCTACGGGGTCAACGCATGATCCTGCTCCGGGCACCCGGGTGCTTCGCACCCGCCACTCCCGTTGGCCACGGAGGCTGGCCGTCGCTGCCGGCGGGGACCCCAACCCCGCCGGCCCGTAACTCGTCGATCGTTGAGCACTAGCTGATGGCCGTCAACCTCGAGTACGTCTTTCGCGAGACCGCGTCCAACCTCAAGCGCAACCTGTCCATGGCCTCGGCCGCCCTCCTCACCGTGGCCGTGTCGCTCACCCTGGTCGGTGGCGCCCTGCTGGTGAAGCGGGGCGTCGACCGGGCCACGGTGCAGTGGAAGGGCAACGTCGAGCTGTCGATCTTCATGAAGGCCGAGGCGTCCCAGGCCGAGCTGGAGGCCGTCGACCGCCAGCTCAAGCAGATGCCCGAGGTCAAGAACTACCGGTACGTGAGCAAGCCGGAGGCCTTCGAGGAGTTCAAGCAGATCTTCGCCAACGAGCCCGACGTGCGAGACAGCCTCACCGTCGACCAGATCCCGCCGTCGTACCGGGTGGTGCCCAAGGAGGCGGAGCAGACCAAGCTCATCGGCCAGCGGTTCGAGGACACGGCCGGGGTCTTCCGGGTCAGCTACGCCAAGGAGGAGGTCGACGCCCTGGTGTCGGTCACCAACTTCCTCCAGATCATGCTCTGGGGCATCGCCATCGTCCTGCTGGCCGCCGCCTCCCTGCTCATCCTGAACACCATCCGCATGGCCATCTTCGCCCGCCGGCGGGAGGTGGCGGTCATGAAGCTGGTGGGGGCCACCAACTGGTTCATCCGGGTGCCGTTCATGCTCGAGGGGTTGCTGCAGGGGCTGGCCGGGGCGGCCATGGCCTTCGGCGTGGTGTGGATCGGGCGCGACCTCATCCAGGACCGCATCGCCGGGGCCCGCAACGACATCCAGCTGTTCAAGCAGTTCCTGGTCACGGGGGCCGACGTCACCGGGACGGGCATACTCCTGCTGGTGGTCGGCGTGGTGGTGGGGACCGTCGGCTCGGCCCTGGCCGTCAGCCGCTTCCTCGACGTGTAAAAGGGCCATTCGTCCCTTGCCAATGTGGCTCGTGTGGCTACTGTGGCCAAAGTGGTGAAAGGGAAGGTGGGGCGGGGGGTCGTCGCAGCGTTCATGGCCGTCGTGGCCGCCCTGCCCTCGTTCGCGTCCGGGGCCGGGGCCCAGACGGCGGCCGACAAAAACAGGGTCGACCAGCAGATCGACGCCACCAAGAAGCAGGTCGACACCGCCTCGGCCGAGGAGCAGCGCCTCCTCGGGCTGATCGAGGAGTCGAACGCCCGCAAGTCCGTCCTCGACGGCAAGGTGGCGTCCTTCGACCGGGAGATCGCCACCGTTCAGCGCCAGCTCGACGTGGCCCAGTCCAAGCTCAACGCCCTGGAGGCCCAGCAGCGGGCGACGGAGGTCCGCCTGGAGGAGGCCCGGGCCGCCCTGGTCGACGCCAAGGCCGAGCTCAGCCGACAGGCCATTGCCGCCTACACCGGCCAGTCCGAGGCCGCCACCTACGCCTCGATGCTTCTGCACTCCTCCAGCCTGAGCGACCTGGCCTCGAAACGGTCGTACATGCGGGCCGTGGTGGGGTCGCAGGCGGAGGCCATCAACGCCACCGAGCGCCTGCGCGACGAGGTGTCGGACCTGGGCAAGCAGCTCGACGCCTCCAAGCGCGAGGCCCAGGGCCAGCGCGACCTGGTGGCCGGCCAGCGGGCGTCGCTCCAGGTCAGCCGGGACGCCCAGGCCTCGGCCCGGGCCGAGGTGGCGGCCGAGATCGCCCAGACCGACAAGCTGCGGGCCGAGGCCCACGCCCGCAAGGACGAGTTCGAGGCCCAGGTCCAGCGCCTGGAGGCCGAGTCGGCGCTGATCGCCGAGACCCTGCGGCGGCGCCAGGCCGAGGCGGCCGCCGCGGCCGCCGCGGCCCGGACGAGCACGACCCTGGCCGGCGGGGGCGGCGGAGGGTCGACGGCCACCGCGCCGGCCACCGCCCCCGGCCGGCTGGTCCACCCGGTCCCGGGGGCGCCGATCACCTCGCCGTTCGGCTCCCGCGTCCACCCCATCTACGGCACCGTGCGCATGCACACCGGCATCGACTTCGGGGCCGACTCCGGCACCGCCATCCGGGCCGCGGCCGACGGCGTGGTCGTCAGCGCCAGCTGGTACGGCGGCTACGGCAACGCCACGATCATCGACCACGGGGGCGGGCTGGCCACCCTGTACGGGCACCAGTCGTCGATGGGCGTGTCGGCCGGCCAGAAGGTCACCGCCGGCCAGACCATCGGCCGGGTGGGCTGCACCGGCGACTGCACCGGCCCCCACCTCCACTTCGAGACCCGCGTCAACGGCGACCCGGTGAACCCGGCCAACTACCTGTAGCCCCCACCAACCCCGCCCGCTGATGGCGGGCGGCCAGGCGCCCTCGCAGCGCCCGGCCGCCCGGACCCGTTCAGGTCAGAGGCACTGGACGTCGACCCAGATGGTGAACTCGTGCGGGGTGTTGGACACCTTCACGTGGACGGTGCGGGGGCCCTTGCCCGCCGCCGAGCCGCCGACGGTGACGGCGCCGACCTGGCACCCCGGCTGGTCCTCGACCTTGATCTTGTGCGTGCCGACCTCGACGTTCTCGACGTGGGCCTCGTGGAACACCAGCAGGTCGGGCGCCCAGTAGGACCACTTCTCGTTCGACGCGCCCAGGGGGTCGATCCAGGTGACCTTCAGGCCGTCGATGTACTGCCCGGAGCTGTCCTTGAACCGGGTGTCGATCTCCTGGGGCACGAAGTTGCGGACCTTGAAGTTGTCGGTCTTGCTGGCGGCCGGGATGAACCCGTGGACGGCCAGGTTGGGCTTGTAGCCGCAGTCCACCACCGACAGCCCGTCGGCCTGGCCGAGGGCGGTGCAGCCGGCCAGGTAGTTGGCCTCCAGCGTCGCCCACACCTTGTAGACGCCGCCCCGGTTGGGCGTGTCGTCGTACGGCATGAGCTGGACCGTGACCGCGCCATGGTCGATGTCGATGCCCGTGGCGTGCTCGCACCCGCCGGCGGCGACCACACCGCTGATGACGCCGCCGGTCACTGTGAACCGCCGGCAGGCCGCGACGTCGGTGGACAGCAGGTTCTTGCCCGAGGGGTCGGTGACCTGGAACACGTAGGTACCGTCGTCGAGGCCCGCCGCGGTGGCGGGCGCGCCGGGGCCGGGGCCGCCGTCCAGGTACACCGCCTCCTTGTTCGGATAGTGGTTGAAGTTGACCTCGGACCCGTCCTCGACCGTGGTGAAGATGGCGCCGGAGGGCGCCGTGCCTCCGGCGGCGTTCGCCCCGATGACGCCGACCCCACCGATCAGTGCGACGGCGGCCGCCACCGCCACCGCCCGTACGACTCTGCCCATGCCTGCTCCAGAAGTCTCGAGAGCGCCCGTGGTGACGCCATGGGCCATCGTGCGGGAGGTCGATCAAGCAGGCCCCACGACGCCAACAAATCGCGGCCAAGGCCGCGGTGGGTCAGCCCCGCTGCCGCAGGCGCATGATCGGCGAGGGCGGGGGGCCGATCCACTCCTCGACCAGCTCCTGGCCCCGCTCGGCCCACTCCTCGGCGGTGAGGGCGTAGCGGATGTGGTCCTCCCACCGGCCGTTGATGGCCAGGTAGCGGACGGCGACCCCTTCGTCGCGGAGGTTCAGCTTCTCGACCACACGGCGGCTGGCCCGGTTGCGGGGGATGATCGCCACCTGCATGCGGTGCAGGCGCAGGTCGTCGAAGGTGAAGCGGGCCACGGTGACCAGCGCCTCGGGCACGTACCCGTTGCCGGCCTGGGCCTCGTCGATCCAGTAGCCGACGTAGGTGTTCTGGAACGGGCCCCGCTGCACGCCGGACAGGTTGATCTCACCGGCGAGGTAGTCGTGCACGAAGATGCCGAACCCGTAGCCGGTGCCCAGCTGCCACTCGCGCTCGCGGGCGCCGCAGCGGGCGTTGAACGCCGGCTTGCTCTCGGTGTCGTCGGGCTGGCCGGGCGGCGGCTTGGGCTCCCACTTGGCCAGCCACTCCCGGTTGCGCTGGCGGACCTCGCGCCACTGGTCGAAGTCGGCGAGGACGAGCGGCCGGAGGACGACCCGGCGGCCGCGGAGCTGGGTGGGAAGCGGGCCGGGCGCCACGGTGCGGACGTTAGCCACGTTCGGCCAGTCAACGCAGCGACAGCACCAAGCCGTCGAGGATGTCGGACTCGCTGACCAGGCACTCGTGCAGGTCGAAGTAGCGCATGATGGCGCACACGATGATGGCCCCGCCGACGATGACGTCGGCCCTGGCCTCCTCCAGGCCCGGGTTGTGGATGCGCTGGCGGCGGCTTTCCGTGGCCAGGGTGCGGAACACGTCTTCGGCCGCGGCCCGGGTGAGCACGAAGTGGTGGATCCTGTCCCGGTCGTAGACGGGCAGGCCGAGCTCCACCGCGGCCATGGTCGTGACCGTGCCCGCCAGGCCCACGAAGCGCCGCACGTCGGCCACGGAGGGGATGACGCGCAGCACGTCGTCGAGGTGGCCCCGGACGACGTCGAACGCCTGGCTCAGCTCCTCGGGGGCCGGCGGGTCGGCGTGGAGGAACTTCTCGGTGATGCGGACGCAGCCGATATCGGCGGACAGGACTCCGTCGGGCTCGGGCGGGGTGCCGACCGCGAACTCGGTGGAACCCCCGCCGATGTCGGCCACCAGGAAGGGCCCGCCGGCCGGGTCGAGCTCGGCGGTGGCGCCGAGGAACGACAGGCGGGCCTCCTCCTCGCCGCCCAGCAGCTCGGGGGTGACGCCGACCGCGGCGGTGGCGGCGGCGAAGAAGTCGTCGCGGTTCGACGCGTCGCGGGCGGCCGAAGTGGCGGTCATGCGCACCCGGTCCACCCCGTGGCCCTCGAGCACCTTGGCGTACTCCTCCAGGATGGCCACGGTGCGGGCGATGGCGTCGGGGTGGAGCCGGCCCGTGGCGTCGACCCCCTGGCCCAGGCGGGTGATGCGCATGAGCCGCTCGAGGGTCCGACCGTCCTCGCCGGCGACGAGGAGGCGGGTGGAGTTGGTCCCGCAGTCGATCCCGGCCAGCGTGGTCATCGAAGGTGCTCCTCGACCCAGCGGCCGATGGGATCGTCGCCCCCGGCCAGGTACCAGGCGTAGTGGGCGTGCAGGCACTTCACGCCCGTGCGGGTGCCGGCCACGCCGCCCGAGGGGCGGGGGCCGGTGTGGCCGGGGGGCAGGGCGGCGTCCCGCTCGGCCGCGTAGCGGGCGTGGGCCGCGGCCACCTCGGCGGGGTCGACCTCGGCCTCGGCCGCCCGCACCCCTCCGCCGGCCTCC
>Ga0247704_1000124_pt1 | contig 22427 bp, 26 predicted proteins | sample 41W_NmetaG_FD_189042 | JGI IMG/M metagenome (GOLD analysis project Ga0247704, IMG submission 189042) | Soil microbial communities from hillslope of Landscape Evolution Observatory, University of Arizona, Oracle, AZ, United States - 4-1-W_N | ecosystem: Engineered > Artificial ecosystem >...
TGGCCGCCAAGCTCCTCTGGGAGGCCCGCCTCGTCTGGCGCCCCGGCCCCGTGGTCCACGCCCCTGCCCGCTTCGCCTTGGGGGTGTCCGCCCTCGGCCTGGCTCTGGCCGGCGCCGGCGCCGGCCTGGCCCTCGCCGCCGTGCTCGCCGGCGAGCTGATGGAACGCGAGCGCTTCTTCACCACCGCAAGCTGGACGGGGATGCCCGGCCCCAAGTCGTAATGGCTTCGATGGTGTGTGGCTTCTGCTCGGTGGGGTGCTCCCTCGACGTCAACGTCACCGACGGCGTCGCCGTCTCCCTCAAGCCGACCAAGGACTACCCGGTGAACCTGGGCATGGCCTGCCCCAAGGGCTGGGAAGCGCTGACCCCGCTGCGCGCCACCGACCGAGCCACCACCCCGCTCCTGCGGACGGCGAAGGACCAGCCCCTGAGGCCGGTCGACTGGCCCACCGCGCTCGACGCCATGGTCAGCCGGTTCAAGGCCGTCCAGGCCGCGCACGGCCCCGAGTCGGTGGGCTTCATCTCGACCGGCCAGATCGCCAGCGAGGAGATGGCCCTCCTCGGGGCCCTGGCCAAGTTCGGCATGGGGATGGTCCACGGCGACGGCAACACCCGCCAGTGCATGGCCACCGCGGTCGTGGCCTACAAGGAGTCGTTCGGCTTCGACGCCCCGCCCTACACCTACGCCGACCTGGAGGAGTCCGACGTCATCGTGCTGTGGGGGTCCAACCCCTGCATCGCCCACCCCATCCTGTGGGAGCGGATCTGCCGCAACCCCCATCACCCCGAGGTCATCGTCGTCGACCCGAGGGTCACCGAGACGGCGGCAGCCGCCACCCAGCACTACCCCCTGCTGCCCAAGTCCGATCTCACGCTGGCCTACGGCCTGGCCCACCTGCTCATCGCCTGGGGCGCGGTCGACAAGGATTTCATCGAGGCCTCCACCGAGGGCTTCGAGGGATTCGCCGCCCACGTGGAGGCGTTCACCCCCGAGCGGGCCAGCGCCGCCACCGGCCTGCCGGTCGACGCCCTGGAGTTGATGGCCGACACCATCGCCTCCGGGAAGCGGGTGTCGTTCTGGTGGACCATGGGCGTGAACCAGAGCCACGAGGGCACCCGGCTGGCCCAGGCCATCATCGACCTGGCCCTGCTCAGCGGCAACATCGGCCGGCCCGGCACCGGCGCCAACTCGATCACCGGGCAGTGCAACGCCATGGGCTCCCGGCTGTGGTCGAACACCACCAACCTGTTCGGCGGCCGGGCCTTCACCGACCCCGCGGCCCGGGCCGAGGTCGCAGGGATCCTCCGGATCGAGGAATCCTGTATGCCGGACCGGACGGGCTGGGCCTACGACCAGATCGTCGCCGGCATCGGCGAGGGCACGATCAAGGCCCTGTGGGTCGTGGCCACCAACTCGGCCCACTCCTGGATCCACCAGGACCAGCTCCGTGACCTCCTGGGCCGTCTCGACACCCTGGTCGTCCAGGATCTCTACCCGACCACGGAGACGGCGGAGCTGGCCGACATCGTCCTGCCCGCCGCCGGCTGGGGCGAGAAGGAGGGCACGTTCATCAACTCCGAGCGCCGCTACGGCCGCATCCGCCGGGTGGTGCGGGCGCCGGGCCAGGCCCTGGCCGACTTCTCCATCTTCAAGCTGGTGGCCGACGCCTGGGGCTGCGGCGACATGTTCGAAGAGTGGTCCTCGCCCGAGGCCGTCTTCGCCATCCTCCAACGACTCTCTGCCGGCCGCCCGTGCGACATCACCGGCATAGACGGCTATGGGGAACTCGAAGCCGGCGGTGGCGTCCAGTGGCCCGCGCCGGCCCGGCGCGCCCGGCACCGAGAATCACGCTTGTTCGAGGACGGCCGGTTCTTCCATCCCGACGGGAGGGCACGCTTCGTCTGGGAGGAGCCGCGGCCCGTCGCCGAGCCGACGAGCGACGAGTTCCCATTCGTCCTCCTCACCGGGCGGGGCAGCTCCAGCCAGTGGCACACCCAGACCCGCACCTCCAAGTCGGCGATCCTGCGCACCCTGTACCCGGAGAAGCCGTACGTCGAGATCTCCCCGGCCGACGCCACCGCGCTGGGCGTGGCCCCCGACGAGTGGGTCGTGGTCGCCTCCTCGCGGGGTGAAATGGAGGCCCGGGCCTACGTGACGCCCACGGTCGCGCCGGGTCAGGTGTTCGTGCCCATGCACTACGCGGCCACGAACCGCCTCACCCGGCCGAGCTTCGACCCCTACTCCCGCCAGCCGTCCTACAAGTCGGCGGCGGTGGGTGTCCGACGATTAGGGGGGCGTCCTCGGTACAGTTAGCTGTGTGGCCCCTCGAGTCGCCGAGCACGTCGTTCGGGGACGGCTGTTCGGGCCCAGCCGGCTGCTCCGGGTCGACCTCCACGGCGTGTCGGAGTTCGGCGCCGGCGACGAGCGTGCCCTCATCCGTTGGGAGTGGGTCGACACCATCCAGGTCGACCGGGGCTCGGTGCACGTCCCGGGGCGCGGAGGAGTCCATCGTGATGCCGTCCGGGGCGTTCGGGATGGGCGCCGAGGAGCTGGCATCCGAGCTCGAACGGGCGCGAGCCATCCACACCCGCTCCGACGTGATCGCCCGCCTGGCCGCCGATGCCGGCGACGAGGACGAGGACGGGGTCGAATGAAGCTTCCCCGCCCGCCCCGTCCCTCCCCTCGGCGGCTGAGCTTCGCCCTGGCCGTATTGGGCATGATGGCCGGCCTTGCTTTCCTGCTTCTCCCGATGGAGGCCACCCTCGATGACGACCCCCTCCTGCGGCTGGTGCCGTTCTCGCCCGCCCTGGGCCAAGCCGTCACCCGGGTGGACTGCGGGGCGCCGGTGAGCAACTTCGGTCGCACATCCGATGACCTCAGCATCGCCTCGCTGGCCCGCGACGGCGTATGCCGCGACGCGGCGGCCAAGCGGGCGGCGACCGCCATCGCCGCCATGGCGGTCATCGGCCTCCTCGGCCTGATCACCCTCGCCGGCGCCCGCGACCGTCAAGCAGTGGTGGCGTGATGGCCGACGATCCGCTGGTCGTGGTCGACAACATCAACAAGCACTTCGGCGAACTGCACGTCCTCCAGGACGTGAGCCTCACCGTCGGCCGGGGCGAGGTGGTCGTCGTGATCGGCCCTTCGGGGTCGGGGAAGTCCACGCTGTGCCGCTGCATCAACCGGCTGGAGCCCATCACCTCCGGGCGGATCACGATCGACGGCGTGGAGCTGCCGGAGGAGGGCAAGCAACTGGCCCGCCTCCGGGCCGACGTGGGCATGGTCTTCCAGTCCTTCAACCTCTTCGCCCACAAGACGATCATCCAGAACGTCACCCTGGGGCCGATCAAGGTCCGCAAGCTGTCGAAGGCCGAGGCGCGGGAGCGGGGCATGAAGATCCTCACCCGGGTCGGCATCGCCGACAAGGCCGACCGGTACCCGGCCGAGCTGTCGGGCGGCCAGCAACAGCGGGCGGCCATCGCCCGGGCCCTGGCCATGGAGCCCAAGCTCATGCTCTTCGACGAGCCGACCTCCGCCCTGGACCCTGAGATGATCAAGGAGGTGCTCGACGTGATGGTCGAGCTGGCCCAGGAGGGCACGACCATGGTCGTGGTGACCCACGAGATGGGCTTCGCCCGCTCCGCGGCCCAGCGGGTGGCGTTCATGGACGAGGGCCGCATCATGGAGATCACCACGCCGCAGCAGTTCTTCAGCCAACCGGAAACCGACCGGGCCAAGGACTTCCTGTCGAAGATCCTGTCCCACTGAGTGTTCAGTACCGAGCAAGACAACCTGAGGAGAGTGCAATGCGCAATATCCGAATGATGGCAGCGTCCCTCGCTGCGATCGCCCTCGTCGCCACCGCCTGCGGCGACAGCGACGACGACCCGGCGGTCGGCGGCGGCCAGACCAACACGACAGCGGAGGCCAGGCCGACCTTCCCCGCCGGCTCGACCATGGCCAACCTCCAGAACAAGGGCAAGATCGTCATCGGGGTGAAGTTCGACCAGCCCGGCCTCGGGCAGAAGAACCCCGTCACCAACAAGGTCGAGGGCTTCGACGTAGAGGTGGCCAAGCAGATTGCTCTCGGCATCTTCGGCGGGAGCATCAACGACATCGAGAGCAAGATCGAGTTCCGCGAGTCGATCACGGCCAACCGTGAGGTCTTCATCGAGAACGGCACCGTCGACATGGTGGTCGCCACGTACACCATCAACGACGCCCGCAAGCAGCGCATCGACTTCGCCGGCCCCTACTACGTCGCCGGCCAGGACATCATGGTCAAGGCCAACGACAACAGCATCCGGGGCGTGAACGACCTGGCCGGCAAGAAGACCTGCAGCGTGCGCAACTCCACCCCGGCGGCCAACATTAAGCGCCTCGTCCCCACCGCCGACCTGACCGAGTTCGACCAGTACTCCGACTGCGTCCAGGCCCTGCGTGACAACCGGGTGACCTCGGTCACCACCGACAACTCGATCCTGCTCGGCTTCGTGGCCGCCAGCCCGACCGAGTTCAAGATCGTCGGCAACAAGTTCACCGACGAGCCCTACGGCATCGGCGTCAAGAAGGGCGACGACGCCTTCCGCACCTTCATCAACGACCGGCTGGAGGCCATCTACGCCAACGGCGAGTGGGCCAAGCTGTTCCAGGCCACCCTGGGCACGCTCGGCATCCCCACGCCGACCCCGCCGAGGGTGGACCGCTACACATCCGGCGCGGTAGCCGCAACCACCACGACGGCCCGGCCGTAGCGCCGGCGACGACGGGTCCACGGGGTCAGTTGACAAGGGTCCGCTGACCCCGTGGACGTCATCACCGAAAACCTCGACGTCTTCGCCGAGGGCATGCGCCGGACCGTGGAGTTGAGCGTCCTCTCCTTCATCCTGGCCTTCGCCCTCGGCGTCGTCCTCGCCGGCCTCCGGGTCAGCCCCGTCCCCCCGCTGCGGTGGGCCAGCGCCACGTTCGTGGAGCTGGTCCGCAACACGCCCCTGCTCGTGCTGATGTTCATCGTGGTGTTCGCGTTCCCGAGCATCGGCTTCACCTGGTCGTACTTCCTCTCCGCGGTGATCGTCCTGGCCGCCTACACGGCGACGTTCGTGGGCGAGACGGTCCGTTCGGGCATCAACTCGGTCTCCAAGGGCCAGGTGGAGGCGGCCCGGGCCTTGGGGCTCACCTTCCCCCAGGTCCTGCGCCTGGTCGTGATGCCCCAGGCGCTGCGGACCGTGGTTGGGCCGCTCGGCGGCATCTTCATCGCCCTGCTCAAGAACTCCGGCGTCGCCGTGGCCATCAACGTCAACGAGCTCACCAGTGCCGCCGCCTTTCTCGGCACCGAGACGGCGCAGTTCATCCCCGCCTTCCTCGGCGCCGCCGCCGCCTACCTCATGCTGACCATCCCGTCGGGCTTCGCCACCAACTGGCTGGAGCACAAGGTGGCGATCAAGAGATGACCGGCCCGGGAGGCCGGTCCATCCGGCAAGCAGCGACCGACCGAGAGGTCGGGCGGTGACAGCGCCCTTCCTGGGCGACGCCCTGGGGCCCCGCGGCCGGCGCCAGACCCGCATCCTCACCGTCGTCAGCGCGGTGGTCATCCTTGGCTTCCTCGTCGTGGCGCTGATGCGCTTGGCCGACAAGGGCCAGCTCGACGAGGCCAAGTGGGAGCCCTTCACCCAGTGGCCCGTCCAGAAGTTCTTCCTGGTCGGCATCCAGACCACGGTCGAGGTGTCCCTCGTCTCCATGGTCGGCGCCATGGCGCTGGGCACGTTCCTCGCCCTGGCCCGCCTGGCCCGCACCGGCGCCATCCGCTGGACGACGACTCTGTTCGTCGAGTTCTTCCGGGGCCTGCCCCTCGTCCTGCTGATCTTCTTCTGCGCCCTGGGCCTGCCCGCCTACGGGCTGAGCCTGTCGGTCTTCTGGTACGTCGCCATCGGCCTGATCGTCTACAACGGGTGCGTCCTGGGTGAGATCTTCCGGGCCGGCATCCTGTCCCTGGACCGGGGCCAGACCGAGGCCGCCTACTCGCTCGGCATGGGCTACTGGCAGGCCATGTTCCTGGTGATCATCCCCCAGGCCGCCCGGCGGATGATCCCCGCCATCGTGAGCCAGCTCGTGACCCTGCTCAAGGACTCGTCGCTGGGCGCAGCCGTCGCCTTCGAGGAGGCGCTGCGGCGGGCCCGCATCAACGGCGAGTTCTTCCAGAACCCGCTGCAGTCGCTGTTCGTGGTCGCCGTGCTCTACATCGTCGTCAACTTCGCCCTCAGCATGCTGGCCCGCCGGCTCGAGGTCCGCCAGCGCCGGCGCTACAAGGCCGGCGCCATCGTGGTCCCGGGCGCCGGCATGGATCTGGCCCTCATGGGCGCCCAGGGCGAGTCGGCGGAGATCGCCGACGACGAGAGGGCTACCTGAGGGCCAAGCTGCCGGCGATCGTGGAGGCGACGTTGTCCGGCGCCGCCGCCACCGTCAGGATGTAGGCCTTCTTCCCCTTGAGCATGTAGTACTGGATCTCGTCGGTGGGGACGATGCCAGCGTCGGTCTCCACCGGGAGGCGGAAGGCCAGCTTGATCGCCGGCTGGCCGGCCAGCGTCGCCGGCTCCTCGGCGAAGTTGGTGCCGCCGAAGTCGGTGAGGGCGGCCCTGGAGGCGGCGACCACCTCGGCCAGGGTCTTCTGGTCGGGCTCGTCGGCGGTGAGGTTGACGTTCGCCACCCCGTCGGGCGCCACGGCCATGAACTTGCCCTCGGACTGGCCGAGCTTCCGGGCCTGGTTCAGGATCGAGGCCAGCTTCGGGTTCTCCAGGCGGAGGCGGTTGGCGTCGGCGTCGAAGTCGGCGGGGTTGACGGCGAGTGGGATGACGGTCCAGTCGGAGGGCACGGCGAGGGCGAAGCCTTCCTTGTCGTTGCTGGCCACCTGGAAGCCCTCGGGCGCGGCGATGGTGGGTGCCTTCTTGTCGCCGCCGCACGCCACCGCGGTCAGGATCATGAGGACCAGGGCGACAGCGGTCGCCGGTGTAGATGTTCGCAGCCTGTAGGGCGTAGTCACGGGCACAGAGTACGTGTGCCCGTCAACCCCGGGGTAGCAACCCTACGGCGTCGCGTGCCCGGGCCAAGGTGGCGCCGGCAACCGCCTCCGCCTTTTCGGCGCCCCGCCGCAGGGTGGCCCGGACGGCCTCGGGATCAGACGCCAGTTCGAGGTACCGCTCGCGCACCGGCCGGACCAGCTCGATCACCGCATCGGCGGTGTCGGCCTTCAGCGGCCCGTACTGGGTGTACCCCTCGGCGACGCCCTCGGGCCGCCGGCCGGTGGCGGCGGCGAGGATGGCCAGCAGGTTGGCCACGCCGGGCTTCTTCTCCGGGTCGAACACCACCTCGGAGCCGGTGTCGGTCACCGCCCGCTTGAACTTGCGGGCGATGGCCTCCGGCTCGTCGAGCACCAGCACCGTGCCCTGCGGGGAGTCGGCCGACTTCGACATCTTGGCCGTGGGCTTCTGCAGGTCCATGATCCGGGCCCCCACCTTGGGCAGGACGGCCTCGGGGATGACGAAGGTGTCGCCGTAGCGGTGGTTGAACCGCAGGGCGATGTCCCGGCACAGCTCCAGGTGCTGGCGCTGGTCCTCGCCCACCGGGACCCGGTCGGCGTCGTAGAGCAGGATGTCGGCCGCCTGGAGCACCGGGTAGGTGAACAGGCCGACCCGGGCCGACTCCTCGCCGTCCTTGGCCTTGTCCTTGAACTGCACCATGCGCCGCAGCTCGCCCATGCTGGCCACGCACTCGAGGATCCAGGACAGCTCGGGGTGCTGGTGGACGTGGCTCTGCACGAACAGGGTGCATACCTCGGGGTCCAGCCCGGAGGCCACGAGCAGGAGGGTGAGCTCGAGGGTCTTGGCCCGCAGCTCGGCCGGATCCCGGGGCACGGTGATCGCGTGGAGGTCGACCACGCAGAAGAAGGAGTCCTGGGTGTGCTGGTCGTCGACCCAGTTCCGAACCGCACCCAGGTAGTTGCCGAGGTGGATGTCGCCGGTGGGCTGGATGCCGGACAGGACTCTGGCCATGGGAGGTGATGGTATGCGGGGTCCGGCCCGGCCCGGCCGGTATTCTCGCCGGCGTGTCGTACGCGGTGCAGACCGACGTCTTCGAGGGGCCCTTCGACCTCCTGCTCCACCTCATCCTGCGCGACGAGGTGGACCTCTACGAGATCTCCCTCAGCCGCATCGTCGACGAGTTCCTGGCCCATCTCGACGGCCTGGCCGCGGCTCTGGACCTGGAGCTGACGACGGAGTTCCTGGTCATCGCCGCCACCCTGGTCGACCTGAAGGCCCGCCGGCTGCTCCCCGGGCCGGTCGACGTCGAGGTCGACGAGGAGCTGGCCCTGTTCGAGCAGCGCGACCTCCTCCTGGCCCGCCTCATCGAGGCCAAGACGTACCGCGACGCCGGCAAAGCCCTGGAGCACCTGGCCCAGGCCGCCAGCCGGTCCTGGCCCCGTACCGCCGGCCTGGAGGAGCGGTTCCTGGCCCTGGCCCCCGATCTGCTCGCCGGGGTCACGCCGGCCGACGTCCACGCCGCATGGCTGCGGGTGTCGGCGCCGGCACCGCCGCCGCCCCGGGTGGTGCTCGACCACGTGCAACCCATCAAGGTGACCATGGAGGAGGCGGTGCAGGACCTCCTGTCCCGGCTCCCGGGCGCCGGCCAGCTGACGTTCCGGGCCCTGACCGAGGGGCTGTCCGAGCGGATCGAGATCATCGTCCGGTTTCTGGCCGTCCTCGAGCTGTACAAGCAGGGGCTGGTCGACATCGGCCAGGCGATCACCTTCGGCGACCTGGAAGTGACCTGGGTGGGGGAGGCGGGCTCCGTCCTCGCCGGCATGGATACCTACGATGGCTGAGCCTCTCCTCCGAACTGGTGACACTTTCCGGGGCCCTGGCCCCGCGATCTGTCACCGGTTGGTGGTGGCGCATGGCTAGCGAGACCGCTCGGGCCGTCGAGGCGGTGCTCATGGTGGCCGACGAGCCGGTCGAGCCTCAGCTGCTGGCCCAGCTGCTGGAGATCAGCCCGGCGAGGGTCGACGAGCTGTGCGAGGAGTTGGCCGCCGCCTACGAGGCCGAGGACCGGGGCTTTATCCTGGCCCGGGTGGCCGGCGGCTGGCGGTTCCAGAGCCATCCCGACCTGGCGCCCTACGTGGAGCGATTCGTGCTCGACGGCCAGCCGTCCCGGTTGTCGCCGGCGGCGCTGGAGACGCTGGCCATCGTCGCCTACAAGCAGCCGGTGTCCCGGGCCCAGGTCGCCGTCATCCGGGGCGTGAACGCCGACGCCGTCGTGCGGACCCTGTGCCAGCGTGGGTACGTCGAGGAGGTCGGCCGAGACCCAGGGCCAGGACAAGCGGTTCTCTACGGGACCAGCCGGCTGTTCCTGGAGCGCCTCGGGGTCGACTCGCTGGCCGACCTGCCCCCCTTGGGCGACTTCGTACCCGGGGCGGAGGTCGTCGAGGCACTCGAGCGGGGTCTGGGCGCCGACGAATCGTGACCGGCCCGGGAGGCCGGTCCAGAGGCATTCACCGGGCGGAAGCCCCGTGACGGAACACGATGGCGAGCGCCTGCAGAAGGTGCTGGCCGCCGCCGGCCTCGGGAGCCGGCGGGCGTGCGAGATCCTCATCGAGGAGGAGCGGGTCACGGTCAACGGTGAGGTCGCCGTCCTGGGCCGGCGGGTCGACCCGGAGAACGACCGCATCGAGGTCGACGGGCTGCGGGTGCCGACCCGACCCGGGCTGGTGACCTACCTGCTGAACAAGCCCCGGGGCGTGGTGAGCACGGCCTCGGACCCCCAAGGCCGGCGGACCGTCGTCGAGCTCGTGCCGGCGGAGCCCCGCATCTTCCCGGTCGGCCGCCTCGACACCGACACCGAAGGCCTGCTGCTCCTCACCAACGACGGTGACCTGGCCCACCGCCTCACCCACCCGTCCTTCGGCGTGGACAAGGAGTACCTGGCCGAGGTCGAGGGCAGCCTCACGCCGGCCGAGCTGCGCCGGCTCCGCCAGGGCATCGAGCTCGACGACGGGATGACGGCGCCGGCCAAGGCGTCGCTCACCGCGCCCGGCGCGGTGCGCCTGGTCATCCACGAGGGACGGAACCGCCAAGTCCGGCGCATGCTGGAGGCGGTCGGCCACCCGGTGAAGCGGCTGGTGCGCACCCGCATCGGCCCCCTCGCCGACCGCCGGCTCAAGCCGGGGGAGTGGCGGGTCCTGGAGATGGAGGAGGTCCGCGCCCTCGAAGCCGCCGCCGTGCCCCGCAGTAGATTCGAGGCGTGAGCCCCGCCGTTCGCGCCCTGCGTGGGGCGACCACCGTCGACGCCGACACCCCCGAGCAGATCAACGAGCGGGTCGGGGCGCTGGTAAACGAGATGCTGGCCCGCAACGACGTCGACAAGGATGACCTGATCAGCGTCATCTTCACCGCCACCGACGACGTCACGTCGATGTTCCCCGCCGCCGCCGCGCGCGCCGTCGGCCTGGGCGACGTGCCCCTCCTGTGCGCTCGCGAGCTCGCCATCGCCGGCGGCACCCCCCGATGCATCCGGGTACTGATGCACCTGACCACCGAGCGCTCGCGGTCCGAGCTGCGCCACGTGTACCTGGCCGGCGCCGAGGGGCTCCGCGATGACCTTCCCGTCTGAGCCGCGCCGGCGGGCGGCCGTCGTGGGCACCGGGCTGATCGGCGGCTCCATCGCGCTGGCGCTGCGGAAGCAAGGCTGGCATGTGACCGGGCGCGACCTCGCCCCGCAGCGGGCGGCCCAGGCGCTCGAGCAAGGGGCGCTCGACGCCGTCGGCGACGATCCGGCCGCCGAGATCACCTTCGTCTGCGTCCCGGTGTCGTCCATCGCGGAGGAGGCCCGAGCCGCGCTGGCCGCCGGCGGCGTGGTCACCGACGTCGGCGGGGTCAAGGCGCCCGTCGTGGGGGCGGTCGACCATCCCCGCTTCGTGGGCGGCCACCCGATGGCGGGATCGGAGCAGGAGGGCATGGACGGCGCCGACCCGTCGCTGTTCGAGGGGGCGACGTGGGTGCTGACGCCCATCGTCTCCACCGACGCCGACGCCTACACCCTCGTCCGCTCGATCGTGACCTCCCTCGGCGCCGACGTCGTGGCCCTGGCGCCGGAGCGCCACGACGAGCTGGTGGCCACCGTCTCCCACGTCCCCCATCTGGCCGCCGCCACCCTCATGGCCCTCGCCGCCGACGGCGCCACCGAGCAGGGCCCGATGCTGCGCCTGGCCGCCGGCGGCTTCCGGGACATGACCCGCATCGCCGCCGGCCATCCCGGTATCTGGCCGGACATCTGCGCCGAGAACCGCGACGCCATCGTCCAGGCTCTCGACCGGCTCATCTCGGCCCTGTCGACCACGCGCGACCTCGTCGTGCTGGGCGACCGCCCGGGCCTGCTGAGGAACCTGGAGCGGGCCCGGGCGGCCCGCGTCAACCTCCCGAGCCGCGTCGCCCACGACACCGCCCTGGTCGAGATGCGCGTCCCCGTGCCTGACCGGCCCGGTGTGCTGGCCGAGATCACCACCCTGCTGGGCGAGCTCGACGTCAACATCGAGGACCTGGAGATCGCCCACTCGGTCGAGGGTGAGCGCGGCGTGCTGGTCCTGGTCGTGCAGGAGACGGCGGCAGGCGTCACCCGCACGGCCCTGCTGTCCCGCGGCTTCCACCCTGCGCTGCGGAAGCTGTCGTGAGCTCGTTCACCGTCGCCGGCGGCCGGCCGCTGCGGGGCCGGGTCACCGTCCCCGGCGACAAGTCCATCTCCCACCGGGCATTGCTCCTGGCCGCTTTGGCTGAGGGCACCTCGGTCGTCCGGGGCCTCTCCGACGGCGACGACGTGGCCCGCACCCGCGCCGCCATCGAAGCCCTGGGCGCCGGCGTCGACGGGGAGAAGATCATCGGCGGAAGGAGCCGCCTGCACGAGCCCGGCGACGTCCTCGACATGGGGAACTCGGGCACGGGTATCCGCCTGCTCGCCGGCCTGTGCGCCGGCTTCCCGTGGCTGGCCGTTCTGACCGGCGACGCGTCGATCCGCCGGCGGCCGATGTCGCGGGTGGCCGAGCCGCTGCGGGCCATGGGGGCGCACGTGGACGGGCGCGACGGCGGGCGCCTGCCGCCGCTCGTCGTGCGGGGCGGTGGGCTGCACGGCATCGACTACGACCTGCCTGTGCCGAGCGCCCAGGTGAAGTCGGCCGTGCTTCTGGCCGGACTGTCGGCCGATGGTGAGACGGTCGTCCGCCAGCCGGTCGTCACCCGCGCCCACACCGAGGAGATGCTCGCCGCCTGTGGTGTCCCCGTCGACGTGAGCGACGACGGCCTGGTCGTCACCCTCCGGCCGGCGCCGCTCCAGCCGTTCGAGCTCGACGTCCCGGGCGACCCCTCCCAAGCCGCGTTCTGGATCGTCGGCGCCTGCATCGTGCCCGGCAGCGACGTCCTGGTCGACGACATTTACATCGGTCCCGCCCGCACCGGCTTCCTCGACGTGCTCCAACGGATGGGCGCCGAGGTGGAGCGGGTAGGGGAGCGCAGCGTCCGGGCCCGGTACTCGCCGGAGCTTCACGGCACCGGGGTCTCGCCGGCCGAGATCGCCGCCCTGATCGACGAGATCCCGATCCTGGCGGTTGCGGCGACGGTGGCCGGCGGCGACACCGGATTCCTCGACGTCGGCGAGCTACGGGTGAAGGAGAGCGACAGAGTGGCCACCATCATCGAGGGGCTCGCCGGCATGGGCGCCACCGCGATCGCCGACGGCGAAGGCCTGCACGTACGGGGAGGAGCGACCCTGCGGGGCGGGAAGGTCCATTCCCACTGGGACCACCGCATCGCCATGGCCCTGGTCATCGCCGGCCTGGCGGCCGAGGGGACGACGGAGATCGAAGGCTGGGGCGCCGTCGCCACCAGCTACCCGGGCTTTCAGCACGACCTGGAGCGGCTGTGCGCGTCGTAGCCATCGACGGGCCGGTGGGCTCCGGCAAGTCCACCGTGGCCAAGGCGGTGGCTCAACGCCTGGACCTGCCGTACCTCGAGTCCGGCGCCATGTACCGGGTCGTGGCCTGGGCCGCCGTCAAGCGGGGCATCGACCTCGAAGCAGGCGACGAGCTCACCGCCCTCGCCGCCGAGCTGCACATGGACGTCGGCGAGCGGATCGTCGTGGACGGCCACGACGTCACGGGCGAGCTCCGCAGCCCCGACGTGGGTCGAGCGGTGAGCGCGGTGGCGGCCACGCCTGGGGTACGGACCGAGCTGGTCCGCCGCCAGCGGGAGTGGGTCGAGCAGCACCGGGGCGCGGTCGTCGAGGGCCGCGACATCGGCAGCGTCGTGTTCCCCGAGGCCGAGCTCAAGGTCTTCCTGACCGCCAGCGCCGGCGAACGGGCCCGCCGCCGGTCGCTCGACGAGACCGCAGACGACCTGGCCCGCCGCGACCTCCTCGACTCCACGAGGGCCGTGTCCCCGCTCGTCGTGTCCCAGGGCGCAGTCGTCGTCGACACGACCGGCCGGCCCATCGAAGACGTGGTCGAGGAGATCGTCGCCATGCTGGAGAAGGCATGAGGTCCTACGCCGTCGTCCGTTTCGTCATCTGGCTGGTCTCCAAAGCCCTCTGGCGAATCAGCTTCGAAGGGCTCGAGAACATCCCCCGCACCGGGTCCTTCGTCATGGCTCCGATCCACCGCTCGTGGATCGACTTCGGCTACGCCTCGGTGACCACCCGCCGGCCCATGGGCTTCATGGGCAAGGAGTCCCTCTGGAAGAACAAGTACTTCGGCGCCTTCATCACCCACCTGGGTGCCTACCCGGTCAACCGGGGCGCCCCCGACCGTGAGTCGCTCCGGCGCACCCTCGAGCTCCTCGAGGGCGGCAAACCGCTGGTGCTGTTCCCGGAGGGGACCCGCCGCAGCGGGCCGGTCATCGAGCACCTCCACGAGGGGGCGGCGTACGTGGCGGCCAAGGCCGGGGTGCCCGTGATCCCGGTCGGCATCGGGGGATCCGAGCGGGCCCTCCCGAAGGGCACGTGGGTGCCCCGACCGGTCAAGGTGCACGTCCTCGTGGGTCAGCCTCTGGTGCCGCCGCCCATCGCCGAGGGTTCCCGGCACCCCTCGCGGCGGGCGCTCAAGGAGTTCACCGTGCATCTGCAGCAGGTGCTCCAGGACCTGTTCGACCGGGCCCAGCGGACCGCCGGCGTCGACGTCCCTGTCAACCAAAGCCCGCCGCCAGACGTGTAACCAGGCGTGGACGACGGGTTCGACGAGGCGTTCGACGAGCTCTTCCCCCGGGCGGTGCGCCTCGCCGCCCGTCTCCTCGGCAACCGGGCGGCGGCGGAGGATGTGGCGGCGGAGACCATGGCCCGGGCCTATGCCCGCTGGTCCAAGGTCTCCCGCCTGCCCTACCGCGACGGGTGGGTGCTGAAGGTCGCCACCAACCTGGCCATCGACCGCCTGCGGCGCCGGCCGCCCGAGGTGGTCCCGCCGCCGGCGGACGACTTCGAGGACGCCGTCCATCTTCGCCTGGCCCTCAACGCGGCCCTGCTGACGCTGGCTCCCCGCCAACGCCAGGCCGTCTCCCTGCGTTACCTCGGCGGATTGTCCGATCGTGAGGTCGCCCTGGCCCTCGGTATCTCCTTGGGCAGCGTGAAGACGCACATCCATCGGGGCTTGCACGGCCTACGCGCCTGTCTGGGCGCCGGCCTGGAGGAGGTGGTCCCCGTTGGCGTGGACTGAGTCCCGCTCGCGCGACGAATGGCTGGCCGAGGTGCGCCGGCGGGGCGAACGCCTCCGGCGCCGGCGCCAGATGACCATCGCCCTCGTCGGCGCCCTGGCCATGGTGGTGCCCTTCAGCGCGGCGGCGGCCGGCTTCCTGACCGCGGGCTCCGACCCGGGACAAGAGCTTTCGGTCGCCGGGCCGGCGCCGGCCGGCCAGGGTACTGGTCCCGTCACGAGTCGAGAGGTGGAACCGGCGCCGGGTATCACGCTGCCCGACGAGCCGATGCCAGCGGGGGAGCCGGGGACGCCGACCACCATCCCGGGACTGTCGGTGGAGAACCTCCACCGCCGGACAGACCCCCAGCTGCCGCCGGGCGACGGCACGGTGACGCAGGCTCCGCCCGTGACCATCCCGCCCGCCGATGACCCCGTGGTGCGCTCGACGATCACCGTCCCCCCGCCGGCGACCACCGCCTCTCCCCGGCTCACGCCGAACCAGGCCACTCCCAGCGGGACGGCGGCCGGCGCGCCGGCGACGGCGCTGGCGGCCTGTCCCGCCGAGGCCCTCCAGCTCGACGTCGTCCCTACGAAGGCGACGTTCAGCCTCGGAGAGACGGTCAGCGGCATGTTCTTCCTCCAGACCCGTCAGGCCGGCGACTGCGTGATCACCCTGCCGGCGTCCTTCCGGATCGAGCACGTCGCCACCGGCAAGGTCCTCGGTACGGTGGGGGCCACCAGTGAGTTCCCGAGCCCGGCCAGGGCGGAGCCCGGCAAGATGCCCACCAGCACGTTCTCCTGGGACCAGAGCGACTGCTCGGGCGCCGCGTGCGCCCAGGCTGCGCCCGGCCTCTACCAGGCCGTCGCCGTCTGGAGCGACGGCGGCCCGTACCGGGCGTGGGGCGAATTCCGGATCGCCGAATGACAACCACCCTCTGAGGTCGTAGGATCACAACTGGTGATACCCAGGCGGGTGGCCTTCCTCGGGCTGGCGGCATTGATCCTGGCCGGCGCCGGCATCGCCGCGGCCGCGACCTATGAGGACGACGACGACACGCCGGCCGCCCTCGAGCAGCCGGAGCCGACGACGACCACCACGACGCTGTTCGTCGACCCGACGACCACCATCGCGGTCACCACGACGACCGCGCCGGCGCCCTCCACCACGGTCGCCGGCGCCACCACGACGACGCGCCGGGGCGCCACCACCACCACGACCAGGCCGGGAGCGACGACCACGACCGCTCCCATCGCCGCCTGCACCACTGCGCAGATGGAGGCCGCGGTCACCACCGACAAGGCCTCCTACGCGCAGGGTGAGCCGGTGAGGATCCAGAGCACCCTCCGCAACCGCTCGGCGGTCACGTGCACCTATCCGAGCTTCGTCTTCTCGGCCGCCATCCTCAGCCCTGCCGGGGCCACGGTCACCGCCTTCGAGCGGGTGGGCGAGGCGCCGGGGGCGCTGGGAGCCGGCCAGCAGCACGAGGCCACGGTGACGTGGGACCGGCTCGGCTGCGCCCCCCAGCCCTGCACGCAGACGCCTCCCGGGGAGTACACGGTCACCGCCACCTGGAACTTCCCTGGTGGCCCCTACACGGTCACCAGGAAGGTCGCCTTCACCTAGCCGGCGGCGAGGGCGTCGAGCACGTCGCTGGCCGCCCGCTGGCGGTCCTGGGCGAACGCCGAGCCCGCCGCCGGCGCCCCGCCCAGAGCCACCGATGCCACCGTGTCGAGCGCGGCCAGCAGTTCGCGTAGTTCCCGCGGCGGCGGGAAGTACTCGTCCTCGTTGGTGACGATGACCTCCTCGATCCCCTCCGCCGGATCCAGCCGGGCGATGACCGATCGGACCAGCTCCTCGGGCGCGGAGGCGCCGGCGGTCACGCCGACCACGCCGGCGAGGTCCTCGGGCAGCTCGTCGGCGCCGTTGATCCGGTAGACCCGCGCGCAGCCGGCGCCCCGGGCCACCTTCTCCAGGGCGACGGTGTTGGAGGAATTGGCCGACCCGATGACGACGATGGCGTCGGCCCGGGCTGCGATCTCGATGAGGGCCGACTGGCGGTTGGTGGTGGCGAAGCACAGGTCGCTGTGGGCGGGCATCCAGAGGTCGGGGAACCGCTCCCGCGCCGCGTCGAGCACGCCGGCCCAGTCCTGGTGGCTCAGCGTGGTCTGGGCCAGCAGGGCCACCGGCCCGCCCGGGTCGGGCAGCGCCGCCACCTGCGCCTCGGATTCGACCAGGTGGATGGCGTCCGGCGCCACGGCCATGGTGCCGACCGCCTCGTCGTGGCCCTCGTGGCCCACGTAGAGGATGGAGAAGCCCTTGCCGGCCCGCACCTTCACCTCGTGGTGCACCTTGGTGACCAGCGGGCACACGGCGTCGACCACGAACCCGCCGCCGGCCCGGGCCGCGGCAACGACCTCGGGGGCCGAGCCGTGGGCGCTGAGCATGAGCGGCGCCCCGGGCGGCACCTCGGAAACGTCGTTCACGAACACCACACCGAGCTGGCGGAACCGGTCGACCACCAGCCGGTTGTGGACGATCTCGTGGTAGCAGTACACCGGCGGCTCGAACACCCTGACCATCCACCCCAGGGCCTTGATCGCCATCTCGACGCCGGCGCAAAAGCCGCGCGGCGCGGCCAGCAACACCTTGTCGACGTCCACCCAGCGAGCCTACCGAGGGTTGACCCCTATCCTGGTGACATGTCCCTGCCCCGGGTTGTTGCCGTCGCGCCCGGGTCGCCGGCGTCCCGGGCCGGGCTGCAGCCAGGTGACGAGGTGGTGTCGCTGGCCGGCCGCCGGCCCCGTGACGTCATCGAGTGGCGCCTGCTCACCGACGAGGCCGACGTCGACATGGAGCTGCGCCGGGGCGGGCTGGACTTCGACATCATGGTGGCCAAGGACGAGGGCGAGCCCCTGGGCGCCGAGGTGTCCTCCGCCCTGTTCGACAGGGTCCGCACCTGCGACAACCACTGCGATTTCTGCTTCATCTATCAACTGCCGCCGGCGCTGCGCCAGAGCCTGTACCTGAAGGACGACGACTACCGCCTGTCGTTCCTCTACGGAAACTTCACCACCCTGACCCGGTTCACCGAGATGGACCTGGAGCGGGTGGTCACCGAACGCCTCAGCCCCCTCAACGTCAGCATCCACGCCACCGACCCCGAGCTGCGGGCCCGGATGCTCCGCAACCGCCGGGGCGCCACCAGCCTGCGCTGGTTGCGGGCCCTCCTCGACCACGACATCGAGGTCCACGGCCAGGTCGTGGTCTGCCCGGGGGTCAACGACGGCGCCGTGCTCGACGACACCCTCTGCGGCGTCCTCGACGAGTACCCCGAGCTGGCAACGGTCTGCGTCGTCCCCCTGGGCGTCAGCCGGTACAACACCGAGACGTCCATGCGGCCGCACACGGCGGAGGAGGCGAGGGAGGTCGTCGATTGTGTCGAGGACTGGCAGGACGTGTTCCTGGCGGTCCTGGGCCGGCGGGTGGTCTTCGCCGCGGATGAGTACTACCTGCTCGCCGGCCGCCCGTTCCCCGACGCCGGCGCCTACGAGGGCTTCCCCCAGCACGAGAACGGGATCGGCATGGCCCGGGCCTTCGAGATGGAGATGGCCGGGAAGGTCGAGGCCGAGTCGGGCATCGGCGTGCAGCCCGGCTTCTTCGCATGGGTCGACGGGGCCCCGGCCGAGGGCTACCGGGCGCCGCGTACCGACGGCCTCATCTTTCTGACCCCCCGCCGCGACGCGCCCGTCGCCATCCTGACCGGTGAGTACGGCGCGGCCGTGATCGAGCCGCTGGTCGCCGGTCTCGACGCCAGGGTCGTCCCCGTGCCCAACAACTTCTTCGGCGGCAACATCGGCGTCACCGGCCTGCTCGTAGGGGCCGACATCGCCCCCGTCCTGGCCACCCAGCCCGAGGGCCACCGCTACCTGCTGCCCGACGTCTGCCTCTCCGGGGGCCTGTTCCTCGACGGCACCAAGCCCGAGGACCTGCCCCGCCCCGTCGAGATCATCCGGTCCGACGGCATCTCCCTACGTCAGGCATTGAACCTGTGAGAGAGCCGCAGGCGAACGAACCGACGAACACAGTGTCCCGCTCAGCGGGGCAGCCGCCGGAGGCGGTAACCCGATGAGTCTTCCCGTGGTCGCCATCGTCGGCCGCCCCAACGTCGGCAAGTCCACCCTCGTGAACCGCATCATCGGCCGGCGGGAGGCCATTGTCGAGGAACGCCCCGGCGTCACCCGCGACCGCAAGGAGCTGGAGACCGACTGGCGGGGCCGGCGGTTCATGATCGTGGACACCGGCGGCTGGATGGCCGGGGGCGACGGGCTCGACGCCAAGGTCAGCGACCAGGCCGAGCGGGCCATCAAGGGGGCCGACGTGGTGCTGTTCGTGGCCGACGCCACCGTGGGCATCACCGAGGAGGACGACCGGGTGGCCGGCGTCCTGCGCCGGGCCAAGCGCCCCGTCGTGGTCGTCGTCAACAAGGTCGACAGCGAGCACCGCGAGACCGACGCCTGGGACTTCGCCCGCCTGGGCCTGGGCGAGCCCATGGCCGTGAGTGCCCTCCACGGCCGCCAGGTCGGCGACCTCCTCGACGAGGTGGTCGGCCGCCTGCCCCCGCCCGGACCGGACGAGGTGCCGGCGGAGGACACCTCCAAGGTGCCGTCGATCGCCGTCGTGGGCCGGCCGAATGTGGGCAAGTCGACGCTGTTCAACCGCATGATCGGCGACGACCGCTCCGTCGTCCACGACCAGCCCGGGACGACCCGGGACTCGATCGACACGGTGGTGGAAACCCCTGACGGGCCGCTGCGGTTCATCGACACCGCCGGCATGCGCCGTAAGAGCCGGATCGAGGAGGGGACGGAGTACTACTCCCTCGTGCGGGCGCTGCAGACCGTCGACCGGGCCGACGCCGCCATGCTGGTGATCGACGCCACCGAGGGGGTGACCCACCAGGACCAGCGCCTGGCCGAGCGCATCGACGCCGCCGGCAGCCCGGTGCTCATCGTCTTGAACAAGATCGACCTCATGGACGCCGAGGGCCGGGCCGACCTGGCCGAGCAGGTGGAGGACCGCCTGGCGTTCCTCGGGTACGCGCCGGTGCTGAACATCAGCGCCCTCACGGGCAAGGGCGTCCACCGGCTGCTGCCGGCCATCCAGGAGGCGATCGAGGCCTACCACCGCCGGGTCCCGACCCGGGAGCTGAACGAGGTCGTCCAGGCTGCCCAGGCAGCTCAGCCGGCGGCCGGCGCCCGGGTCCTCTACGCCACCCAGGGCGCCACCGACCCCCCGACCTTCACCCTCTTCACCAACCGGACCCTGCCGGCGCCCTACCTCCGCTACCTGGAGCGCCGCATCCGTGAGCACTTCGGGTTCGGGCCGACCCCTCTGAAGCTCCGGGTCCGCAGCCGGACGGGCTGATTTGCCCGGCGGAGGCCAAGGTGTTCCCAGGCTCGCCGGCACGCTCTAGGATCCTCGGTGAGCATGGCTCGATACCCGATTTTGCTGGCTGTCTCCTTCGCCTGCATGGTGGCCGCGGTCATTTGGGCCCGCTCGGCGCTACGGCTGGAGCGTTCCTGGCGGCGGCTCCTGGAAGGCAGTGGACCGTCCGGGTCGATGGCCGTGAGCCTGGCCCGCTCGTCCTACCGCAAGGAGGTCCACACCACCATCCTCTACGTGGTGGTGGCCATCATCTCCGCCGCCGCCTCCTTCGCCGGCGGCTGGCCCCGGGTGATGCAGGTGCTGCTCGTCATCCCCGTGGCCATGACCCTGGTGTGGGGCCAGCGGTTCCTGGCCGAGGCCGACCTGATCGAGGAGCGGGCCGGCCTCGAACGGCGGGCGGAGGAGGTGCTCTCGCAGGAGAACCTGGCCCCCCGGCGCTGGGCCGCCCGGCTGGCGCCTGAGGACCTGCCGGAGTTCGAGGGCTTCGAGGTCGGTCGGGCGTACGAGGCCGGCACCGGGCTCATGGCCGGCGACTTCTACGACGTCACCCCCACCGGCCCCAAGCGGGTGGCCGCCGTCATCGGCGACGTCTCCGGGCACGGCATCGAGCCGTCGATCACCGCGTTCCAGGTCAAGTACCTGCTGCGGGTGTTCCTGCGCCAGTACCGCGACCCCGCCCAGGCCCTCGAAGAGCTGAACGCCATCATCTCGGCCCAGACCCGCACCGAGGAGTTCGTCTCCCTCTGCCTGGTGGTCTTCGACCAGGCCGCCGGCACCCTCCGCTACGCCTCGGCCGGCCACCCGCCGGCGTGGCTGTGGCACGACGGCGAAGTGCGTCCCCTGCGGTCGACGGGGCCCCTGCTGACGCTGAACCCGAAGGCGACCTACAGCAGCCGCGAGGTCGCCCTCGACCCCGGCGACCTGCTCGTCCTCTACACCGACGGGCTGGCCGAGGCCCGGGCCGGGGGGCAGCTCTTCGGCGAAGAGCGCATCGCCGCCCACATCCGGAGGGACCCCGGTGTGGCCGCCGACGTTCTCTGCAAGTCGCTGCTGGCCGCGGCCCGGGACTTCGCCACCGGGCCTATCCGTGACGACGTCGCCATCCTTGCCGTCCGCCGCACCTGAGACCGGCAGTGCCGACGTGCGAGCAGTGTGACCACTACTGGCGGCCGGTCGAGCTCGGGGACGGTGGCACCTGCCCGACCTGCGGGCAGGCGCTCGACACCACACCTCCGAAGACGCCCTGGCACTTCAAGCTGCTGTTCGTGTCGGCCACCGTGTACCTGGGCTGGCGGCTCGTCCAGGGCATCAGCTGGCTAATCCACCGGATGTGATCAGCCGTCCAGGACGACCACCTGGGTCCCCTTGGGGACGCTGTTGGGGAACCACTCGGCGGAGTGCATAGGGATGCGCACGCAGCCGTGCGAAGCCGGCTCGGCGGGTACGGAGAGCGACCCGTGGATGGCGTAGCCGCCCACGAAGTACTGGGCGTTGTAGAGCCGGCCGTAGCGGCTCGTGTGCCAACCGGACTCGGAGCGGAACATGCGGAAGGTGCCCGTGGGGGTCGGTGTCTCGGAGGTACCCGTTGACACGCTGAGGATCTTCTGCAGGCTGCCGTCCTGGTACAGGAACAGGACCTGGCGGGCGAGGCTGACTTCCACTCGGCTGGGTTCACCGTTCGCCACCATCACCGGCGGGGCGTCGTTGGTGGCCATGATCCGGGCGGCCACGGTGTCGTCGAGCTTGCCGGTACGGGGCAGGCCGTTCACCTTCTGGAACGCCATGATGGCGTGGCCGGCCGCCTCGTCGATGTTCCCGTCCACGGGCCCGACGTCGTACTTGAGGGACTCCAGCTTCTGCTCGATCTGCAGCGGGGTCGGAGCGGCGGACGCGGCGGCGACCTGGGGCGCCGGCGCCGGCGGAGGGGCGAACAGCCCGGTTCCGAGCAGCCCTCCCTGGGCGCTCGCTGCGCTCGCGAACGTGAGCTGGCCGACGGCCGTCGCAAGGAGGAGGGCGGGGAGCTTCCTGGTCAGCGTCGTCTTGTTCATGGATCACCCCTTCCCCGGCCGGCGCCAGGAGATGCCTTTTCCCTCCGCTCGGCTAGAGTCGGTACTGGTACGGGCTGTGGCGCAGCTTGGTTAGCGCGCTTGACTGGGGGTCAAGAGGTCGGGAGTTCAAATCTCCCCAGCCCGACTACAAAAGAGCAGGCCAGAGGTCGGCGTCGTGGACGGTATCGCTGACACTTGGGCTATCGGGTGGTGACC
>Ga0247704_1000125_pt1 | contig 22388 bp, 17 predicted proteins | sample 41W_NmetaG_FD_189042 | JGI IMG/M metagenome (GOLD analysis project Ga0247704, IMG submission 189042) | Soil microbial communities from hillslope of Landscape Evolution Observatory, University of Arizona, Oracle, AZ, United States - 4-1-W_N | ecosystem: Engineered > Artificial ecosystem >...
TGGGTACAGTGGCGTCCGCAAGGTTGAACACGCAGCCGTCGAGCGCAGAGAAGGCTCCGGTGTGTTCGCCCGTCCACGACCCGGACGACAGGCCGGTTCTGCTGCCGCCGCCAGTGGCGCGGCAGCAATGCATGAGGAAGGGGCCCGCCGCCTTGCCAGCCAGGCCCCTTCTTCGTGTGGCCGGGCGTGCGGCGGCCCGGTACCGCCACCAACCGGGTGGGCCGGCGTGCTCGACGGTACCGGCGCGGCCCGGAGGGATCCCTGACACCACGTCGAGCCCCCGCCCTTTGTGCCAGCGGATCCCCGGAGTGCAGACTCGTCGGCCATGTCACGCACCAGGAAGCGGGTAGCGGTCGTCGGCGCCGGGTGGTCGGGAGCGGTCACCGCCGAGCGCCTGGGCGCGGGCGGCGTCGACGTCGAGGTGTTCGAGCGGGCCGCCAACGTCGGTGGCCACTCACGAAGCGAGACGTTGAACGGCGTCGTCTACGAGCCGAACGGGGCTCACATCTTCCACACCTCGAACGAGGAGGTCGCCGCGTACGTCCAGCGCTTCGGCCTCTCCCGGCCCTACGGGCACGCAGTGAAGACGCAGGTCCACATCGGCGAGGACGACGAGTTGACGCTCCTGTCCTGGCCGCCCCAGCTCGAGGAGCTCCGCGACCTGCCGGTGTGGCCGACCATCGAGAAGGAGCTCGCCGATCTGCCGGACCGCCCGGCCGGGGACGACTTCGAGACGTTCGTGAAGTCGCTCATGGGCGCGACCCTCTACGACCTGTTCATCCGCGACTACACGGCCAAGCAGTGGGGCCGACCGGCGACCGAGCTGTCGAGCAGCTTCGCCCCCAAGCGGGTCGAGCTGCGCGACGACGGCTACCGCCGGCTCTTTCGCGACCGCTGGGAGTTCTTCCCGGCGGAGGGCATGAACAGCGTGATCGAAGCGGTGATGGCGAAGACCTCGGTGACGTGTGGCGCCGAGCTGGTGCTCGACGACCTCGTCGCCATGCAGCGGGACTACGACGCCCTGGTCGTGACCGCTCCGCTCGACAGGCTGCTCGGGCGCGACGGGGAGTTGGAATGGCGGGGCATCCACCTGCGGTCGCGGTATGTCCCCGTCGATCGCCCGGACGAGACGCTGACGGCCGCCTACGTCGTGAACTGGCCGGACGCCAGGTACCCGTTCACCCGCACCGTCGAGACGAAGCACGCCACCGGGCAGCGCATCGGCGGGACGGTGGTCAGCGAGGAGTTCCCCGGAGCCCCGGCGAGGCACTACCCCGTGCCCACCGTGGACCGGCGCTTCGAGACCCTGAACGAGCGGTACAAGGTCGAGGTCCGTGCCGCTCTCGACCGCCCGGTGTACTTCTGCGGTCGACTGGCCAACTACCTCTACATCAACCAGGACCAGGCCATCGAGCAAGGCTTCGCGTGCAGCACCGAGGTCCTCGCTGACTTCGAAGGCTCCGGTTCCTAGGCGCGCCTACCGGCGCCGTCCGGCGCGGGCTCGCACCCGCCGGACACCGGCGTAGGCCAGGCGGCCCGCCACCAGCCAGGGGCCGAAGACGATCACGGCGTCCAGCGGTTGGTGGACGACGTCCGCCCGCTTCCTCCCCACCCGCGACGCCCATCCGCGCCGGGAGAGCTCGCTCCGCACGCCGGTCTCGGTGATGGGGTTGTCGGGGCGGAGCGTCAGGAACGACCGGAGGTGGCTCCCCGAGGAGTCCACCCGGTCGGCCGCCATGAGGATCAACCAGTGTGCGGCCCGGCCTTCGCTGAACCGCCGGTAGGAGAGGCGGCGCATCCACCCGGAGACGCCCTTCGGCGGGCACGACGTCCCGAACACGGGCGGGAGGAGCTCGTGCTCGATGGACCGCTCGCGGGGCCGGACCTCGTCCTGGCGTTCGGGGAAGTCCCAGTGCGCACCGGTGCCCGAGGGGTCGAGCCGCTCCCGGGGCACCGACGGGCGGTCCCGGGGGTCGACGTCGACGCCCCACCCGGGGATCCGGCGGCGAAGCTCCTCGCTGGATTCGGAGAGCGCCGGCTTGTCGGCGGTGTAGGCCATGGTCGGGCTCCTGTTCTCACTGGCCGTTCGGGACGACGAGGGGCTTGACGCAGTCGTCGAGCTTCGCCGAGAACATGTAGTAACCCTCGGCGATGTCGTCGAGCGGGATCCGGTGGGTCACGATGTCGCTCGGCTTGAGGTAGCCGTTCCGGACGTGCTCGAACAGCCTCGGCCACTGCCGTTTCACCGGGCACTGGTTCATGCGCAGCGTCAGCCCCTTGTTGAGGGCGTCGCCGAACTTGACGGCGCTGAAGATCGGTCCGTAGGCGCCGACCACCGAGACGGTGCCGCCCTTGCGAACGGCGTCGATGGCCCAGTTCAGGGCGACCGGGGAGCCGCCCTGGAGCTTGAACTTCGCCCCTGCGAGGTGCTGGAGGAGGTTGCCGTCTGCTTCGGCACCGACGGCGTCGATGGCGACGTCGGCCCCAAGGTGGTCGGTGATCCTCTTCATGTGGACGACGATGTCGTCGTACTCCGTGAAGTTGCAGGTCTCGGCGTGGGCGAACGTGCGGGCCACCTCGAGGCGGTACTCCAGGTGGTCGACGACGATGACACGCCCGGCGCCCATCAGCCACGCCGACTTCGCCGCGAACAACCCGACCGGCCCGGCGCCGAAGACGACGACCACGTCACCCTCGGCGATGTCGCCCAGCTGCGCGCCGAAGTACCCGGTGGGAACGGCGTCGGTGAGGAGCACCGCGTCCTCGTCGTCCATCCACTCGGGGATGACGCTCGGGCCCACATCGGCGAAGGGAACCCGGACGTACTCGGCCTGTCCGCCGTCGTAGCCACCACAGGTGTGCGAGTAACCGTAGATCCCCCCGATCGCCGTGGCATTCGGGTTCACGTTGTGGCAGTTCGAGTACAGGCCCCGGGCGCAGAAGAAGCACGACCCGCAGAAGATGTTGAAGGGCACCATCACGCGGTCACCCGGCCTCAAGGAGCGGACGGAGGGCCCGACCTCCTCCACCACGCCGATGAACTCATGGCCGAACGTGTGGCCGACCCGGGTGTCCGGGATCATCCCGTGGTACAGGTGGAGGTCCGAACCACAGATCGCCGCCAGGGTCACCCGCACGATCGCGTCGTTGGGGTGCTCGATCGACGGGACGTCCTTCTCCTCGACCCGCACCTTGTAGGGACCGCGGTAGACCATCGCACGCACGAGAGGCTCCTCCGGCGGCTCGTCGTTCCGGGCGGCCCCAGTCTGCCGGCGGGCTAGCGGCGTTCGACCGCCCATCCCCCTGTTCTTGTCCCTAGTGGGACCGTCTCAACCGCGTTCCGACCGCCTCCGCCCACCCGTCACCTGGGGAAGGTCCCGATCGACACGACGGGGGCGTTGAGCCGGATGGCGCCGGTGGACCCGAGGAAGGCGGCGTCGCCGAAGGCGAAGATCCCGCCGTCGGCGGCGACCATCCAGTACCCCCGGCCCGTGGGCGTCGCCTGCAGGCCGACCATGGGCGAGTTCAGCCGGATGGAGCCGGTGGATCCCTGGAAGGCGGCGTCGCCGAAGGCGAACACGCCGCCGTCCGACGCCACCAACCAGTAGCCCTTGCCCGTGGGCGACGCCGCCATGCCGACCATGGGCTTGTTCAGGCGGATGCCGCCGGTGGAGCCCTGGAACCCGGCGTCGCCGAACCCGAACACGCCACCGTCGGCAGCCACGAGCCAGTACCCCTTGCCGGATGGAGATGGGCTCATGCCGACCACGGGTGAGTTGAGCCGGAGCGTCCCGGTCGACCCGAAGAACCGGGCGTCGCCGAAGGCGAACACGCCGCCGTCCGATGCCACCAGCCAGTAGCCCCTTCCGCTCGGCGTGGGTGTCATGGCGACGACGGGTTGGTTGAGGCGCATGGCGCCCGTAGACCCGAAGAACCGTGCGTCGCCGAAGGCGAACACGCCACCGTCCGAGGCGACCAGCCAGTACCCCTTGCCGGACGGCGTGGGCGCCATCCCGACGACCGGGCGGTTGAGCGGCTTGCCGCCCATGGACCCGAAGAACTCCGACATGCCGAACGCGAACACGCCGCCGTCCGATGCTGCCGTCCAGTAGCCGCCCTTGCCGAGCTCGAGCACGTACAGGCCGGAGTTCTCGTCGCTGATGACGACGTAGCCGGGAATCAGGTCCACGCCGACGACGCGCGCCTTGGCGGGCAGGAAGTTGAGCGGGTCCGGTGTGTCGGGCGGGACGAACGAGGCGACCTCCCGGGGCGCCGCCGGGTCGGAGATGTCGAGCACGCGCAGGCCGTCGGCGTTGAACGCGCCGTACACCAGCGACCCCTTCACGACGGTGTGGCCGGCCGTGTAGATGCCGAGGTCGGGCGGCGGGAAGACCTTGGACCCGGGCGACTGGTAGGTGCCGATCGACGTGGGCGCCGCCGGGTTGGACAGGTCGAGGATGCGCAGCCCGCCCCAGTCGCCCGGGCGGTCGATCATGGCACCGGTGGCCACGGGGTCGGTCGTGCACACGCCGCCGCTGATCGAGGGGCACAGGGCCGTTCGCAGCGCGTCGCCCTCGGCCTGGTCGATGGTGAAGTGGGGAAGCGAGAGGCCGGCGTGGTTGCCACCCGACGAGATGCCGAACTCCGACGCCTGGAACGGGGTTGCGAAGCGATGGAGGAGTACCACGCCGACAGCGCCCTCCGCCTGGGCCCGCAGCACCCGCGCCGCGAACGGGCAGCCGGTGCTCGGGATGGTGGGCTGGGTGGCGTCGATCTTGGCTCCGTCGACGATCACGATCCGCCCGGCGCCGCTGGTGAGGTAGGGGTCGGCGGCGACGGGAGCCGCCGCCGTGCCGCGGGCCGGGCAACCCCGGCCGACGTAGGCCATCTGTCCGGCCACCTGCGAGCCCGGCTTGCGGTACACGGCGGCGGTGTCCTCCGGGTCGAAGAGCGTGAACATGGCCTCGCAGGCGAAGCGCTCGCCGGCGAGGGCGGCCGGTGAGTCGATGCGCAGCACGCTGTTCGGACCGATGAAGTCCTCCTCCGACACGACGGCCACCGGCCTGCCGCCCACCTCACCGATGGAGACGAAGGCGGCGTTGCCCTCGACGTTGCGCTGCGCCGGGTAGTCCCACTGGCCGATGACGTTCACTTCCGCGGGATCGGAGATGTCGAGGGTGAACAGGCCGTCGTCCATGTAGGCGACGTGCGCCCTCGTACCCGTCTCGTCGGTGACGGCGGAGTGGTTGTTGCTGAACCGACGGCATCCGTTGTTGGAGAACGGCGACGGCCGCCTGCCCAGTGGCGGCCAGGCCCCAACCAGGACTGGGGCGCGCGGGTCGGTGACGTCCACGATGCGCAGGTCGCCGTTGGGGCTGGTGACCACCGGGTGCGACGCCAGTGGTTCGCTCGACACGGAGAGCACCCGCCCGTCGGCCCGCTGCACCAGGTGGACCGAGTGTTGGCCGACGGCGCACTTGGCGGTGGCCGACGGCGGGCCGCACGGCGGGGCTTCGGGCGGTGCCTCGGAGACGTCCGCCTCGTACCGCCCCAGGAACTTCGGCGCCGCCGGGTCGGTGATGTCGTAATACGCGACCCCCCGAGGGTTGGTCGCGGACGACGGGGAGCAGGCGCTGGGCCCCTGGTGCGAGGGCCCGTCGTCGAGGGCCACGGCCAGGAGGTCGCCGGTGAACGATGGGGTCGACACGTGCAGCGCGTCCACCTCGAGGGCGGCGACGCCCGCCGGCAACGGGATGGCTGAGGCAGCCCGGGGCTTGGCCGGATCGCTGACGTCGACGATCTTCACGCTGTGACCGGTGAAGCACGGGCCCGGGTTGTAGCGCTCGGTGTGGTCGCCCGTGTCGGAGACGATGCCGGCTCCGACCACGACGGTCGTTCCGACGACGGCGAGGTCCCCGTTGAGCCCTCCCTTGCCGAGGTCGTTGAAGCCGACCAGTCGCAGGCCGCTCGCCGCCGAAGTGGGCGCTGACGGCGCCGTCTGGGCAGCGGCCGGCGTGCCGGGAACGACGCCGGGCGCGGCGAAGGAGGCCACGAGAGCGGCGGTAGCAAGCAGCCGGCAGGCACGGCGGAGCGGTCGCGCCGGATGAACGGGATGAACCGGATGTGGTTGCACCGTTGACCTCACCTCAAGAATGAGCCCGATGGAGACGGGCGGACGAGTCGAGCCGGCGCCGATGGGGCCGCTGAACCGAGGCGTGCGTCCGGGTTCGCATGACCGGCCGGCGTCCGCCGCACCAGCGCTCTGCACCCCGAAAGTCCCCGGTCGCCGTGAATAAAGGTGAACGTAGCTCCGATGGCCCATGATTTCGAGGATTGATGTCGAGCGTCCACCATCGCCTCGATCCGCGACGAAGCGGTCGGCGGAATGAGAACCGGGGCGGGCTCGGTACCCTCGTCCTCATGGAGTCCACGGGGGAGCAGGGAACGACTGGTCCGCGCGCCGAGCCGGACGGGGAGACGACACCCGACGGCGAGGGTGGCGGGCAGAGGCGGCGGCGCGGGCGGCTGGCGCTGTGGGCGGCACTGATGGTCGTGATGGGGGGAGTGGGCGCGGCCGTGGTGCTGCGGGACCCGCCGAGGTCACCCGAGGAGGACCTGGCCCTCGTTCGCGACTTCGTCGACGGCGCCGGGACGGCCCGCTTCGAGGGGACGGCGCGCTCCGAGTACGGCAGCGGCCCGGACGAGCCGGGGTCGACGTCGATCGACGTCACCCGCGTCGAGGGCTCGTTCGCCCTTCCCGGCCGGCTCCACTCCCTGGAGGACAGCGGCGGTTACGTGTTCGAGTCGATCGTGCTTCCCACCGGGTCGTACTTCCGGAGCGCCGATGGCCGCGCCGAGCTGGACGGCGAGCCGTGGAGCTACGGGCCGCCCGCCGACGGGGGCGGGGAGTCCGTGGCGCTCGCCGTCGCCGCCGGCGAGTTCGGTCCCGGCGCGGCCGAGGCCCTGTCGGCGGCGTCCGGTGTGCTCGGCGCCTTCGGCGCCCCGTTCGACCTGGCGCACGTCCTGGGCCGGCTCGGCGAGGTGCGCCGGGTGTCGCCCGGCGTGCTCGAGGCCTCGGTGCCGCTTCGGCACTTCCTTCCCGCCGAGCTGGTGGAGGCGGTCGAACGGGAGGCGGCCGAGGCGGCAGCCGACGAGGAGGCCGGCTCCGGGGACGACGAGGAGTGGGTGGGGTCAGCCGACGACATCCTCGACGGCACGGTGACGGTTCGGCTGACCCACGCCCCGGACGGGCGCCTCGACGAGCTGGAGGTGACGACCGTCACCGGCGAGGGCGAGGACCGCTCGTCGGACCGGTCCACCCTGCGGTTCTCCGGGTGGGGCGAGCCCGTGGTGGTCGAAGCCCCGGACCCCGCGTCGGTGGACCCCACCCCGGGCATCGACGAGGAGGACCTGGCCGAGTTCCGCGCCTTCCCCGTGGTCGCCCCGGCGGACCCGCCGGCGGGCATGTTCCTGGAGTACGCCACGGTGACCGACGAGGACGCCGAGGAGGAGACGTGCGCCTCGGCCGAGCTCAGCTACGGGACACGCGCCCCCGACGGCGCCCCCGAGGACGACGAGGCGCCGGCGTTCCTGCGGGTGACGGTGGTGTCGGCGGCGTGCCCGTGGGCCGACGGGATGGGCTCCTTCTTCGGGGACACGAGCGAGGCCACGCCCGTCACGGTCGGCGCCCACCGGGGCGAGCTGCGGGAGCTGCGGTTCCCGGGCGAGGCGTACGACGAGGGGATGGTCAACCTGCGGTTCACGGTGGACGGCGTCACCGTCTCCGTCGACTCCGACCTGCCGAGTGAGCAGGTGGTCGCCACCATGGCCACCGTCGGGCCCCTCGACGTCGCCGCCCAGCCCGTCGTGCGCTCGGACCCGCCGCCCGCCCGCTGATCCTCCTGGTGGCGGCCGGCCGGCAACTTCAGCCCACCTCCGGGGCCACGGGTCCCTCCGTCTCCACCTCCGCCCAGACCACCTTGCCGGAGACGCCGCCGTCGGACTCCGCCGTCCGCCACCCCCAGTCACGCGACACGCCGGCCACCATCTGAAGGCCCCGCCCACTCGTCGACTCGGTGTCGAAGCCGAGCAGGGCGGGCGGGCGGCTGTCCTGGTCGAGCACCTGGATGCGGACGACGTCGCCGTCGAGGTCGGCCGTCACCGTGAAGTCGGTGCCGGCGTGGCGGATGGCGTTCGCCACCAGCTCGCTCACGACGAGGAGGACGGCGGCGACGGCCCGCTCGGGGACGCCGGCGGCGCGGAGCAGCCCCTCGACGCCGTTGCGGGCCCGGCGGGACGCGTCGAGCTCGGGGGGGAAGGTCTCCTCCCAGGACCCGGTCTCCGCCGCCACGTCGCTCCTCGTGCTCGTCGGGCTCGCGTTTGTGCAACCCCGTGTTGCGGGGATGGTGCTACCCGAGCGCTGCCCGTGCCAATCGGAGGAGTGGAGAACCGTGGCGGAAACGACGACGAAGCACCCGTCGCCCTCGCCGGACGAGGAGCTCGACCAGCTGGACCAACTGGCGGGCCGCTTCGAGGACGAGGCGCGCTCCGTCCGGCACCTCGCCGGGCGGCTGCGCCAGCTGCGGGCGGGGCGGGCCCGGGGCCGCTCGTGGGAGGAGCTCGTCGACGGCCGGAGGCCCGGTGTGCTCGATCTGGTCGACCAGGCGGTCCGCCGCCTGACGGAGAGCAGCGCCGCGTTGCGCCGGGTGCTCGTGCGCGGGCTGCGGGCCGAGGGGGCGACCATGCCGGCCATCGCCCAGGTCCTCGGGGTTTCCCACCAGCGCGTCTCCGTGCTGCTCAGGGGCCGCAACGGCCCGGTCCCGCCCGGGAACTGAGCGGTCCCGCACGTCGGCGGCGTCGACCTCACGCCGCCGCTGCCGACGTCGTGAGGTTGTCTTCACGCTCCCGACACCCGACGCACACGGTGGTGTCACGACCGGTCCGTAGGGTGGCCCGCAGGCGGCCGCAACGTCGAACGCCGCCGTCACCGAGCGAAAGGCCGACATGAGCACGATCGTGGACGTCACCTCGCCGCGCCCCTCCGACGGCTCCGGCGCCTCCGGCGCCGGGGCGGGCTCGACGCAGCGGCGGGGGCGGCGGGGCTGGATCGAGCACTGGGACCCCGAGGACGAGACGTTCTGGGAGACGACGGGCCGGAGGGTCGCTCGCCGCAACCTGGTCGTGTCGATCTTCGCCGAGCACCTCGGGTTCTGCATCTGGGTGCTGTGGACCATCGTCGTGATCAACCTCGGCAACGCCGGCATCGTCCTGTCCGTCTCCGAGCTGTTCCTCCTGACGGCGGTGCCGAACCTGGTGGGGTCGTTCCTGCGCATCCCCTACACCTTCGCCGTGCCCCGCTTCGGCGGGCGGGCGTGGACGGCGATCAGCTCGGCCCTGCTCTTCGTGCCCACCCTGCTGCTGGCGTTCGTCGTCCCGAGCGGGTGGCTGGCCGCACAGGCGCACGGCGTCCAGATGTGGGTGCTGGTCCTGTGCGCCGGTGCGGCCGGCCTCGGCGGCGGGAACTTCTCGTCGTCGATGTTCAACATCTCGTTCTTCTATCCCGAGCGCAAGAAGGGTTTCGCCCTCGGCCTCAACGCGGCGGGCGGCAACCTCGGCGTCGCGGTGGCCCAGCTGCTCGTCCCCCTGGCCGTCGTGGTCGGCGTGCCGTCCGCCGCCGTGCGACTGCCGCAGCACGACGTGAACCTGGCCTACGCCGGTCTCATGTGGCTGCCGTTCATCGCCCTCGCCACCATCCTCGCCTGGCGCCACATGGACAGTCTGAGCATGGCCAGGGCCGACAAGCGCTCCTACCTGACCGCCCTGCGCACGGGCCAGACCTGGGTCATGTCGTTCCTCTACATCGGCACCTTCGGCTCGTTCATCGGCTTCTCGTTCGCCCTGCCCCTGGTGATCAAGAACACGTTCCCGGAGTTCCTCGCCGCCCATCCGTTCATCGCCACCTACCTGGCCGGCCTCGGCTTCCTCGGAGCCCTGATCGGCTCCGTCGCCCGGCCCCTCGGGGGCCTGGTGGCCGACCGGTTCGGCGGCTCTCGTGTCACCCTCGGGGTCTTCGCCGGCATGGCCGGCGCGACGCTGGCGGCCGCCGCCGGCGTCCAGCAGCGCAGCTTCGGCCTGTTCTTCGGCTCCTACATGGTCGTGTTCCTGCTCGCCGGCATCGGCAACGGCTCGACCTACAAGATGATCCCGTCCATCTTCGCCGAGCTGGGCCGCCGCGACGCCGTGGAGCGGGGCGTCGACCCCGGGGAGAACGTCGTCGAGTTCAAGCACCGGGCGGCCGCCGTGATCGGCATCGCCGGCGCCATCGGTGCCTTCGGCGGTTTCCTCATCCAGGTGGTGCTGCGCCAGGCCAGCATGGAGGTCTCCAACCTGGTGAAGGCGGCGTCGACACCGGCCGAGAAGGTCGCCGTCGCCGCCGCCCATGCCGACTGGTCCGTGCCCGCCCTGTGGGTCTTCCTCGGCTCCTACGTGGTGTTCGGCACCGTCACGTGGTTCTTCTACCTCCGGCGGAACGTGGCCACCGACCGCATCCCGAGCCTGGCCGCCGCCGGCGTGTAACCACCCCCCGGCCCCGCCGTGCCGGTCGCCGGTGGTGGGAAACCGTCGAATCCGGCGATACCGTTGAGCTCGTGATTGGGGGCCGGCCGGGTCGGGCTACAAACGCCCACGATGGTCGTCTCTCAGAGGAGGAGGCGGTGCAGGCCGACCGGGTGAGGCGGCGGTGGGCGGACCTGTGCCGCTGGGACCCCGCCCTGCCCCCCGACGCCGAGCCCACCATGGCCGGCCCGATGGTCGACGCCCTGTACGCCGCCTTCGACCACCCCCAGCCCCTGGGGTGGGGCCTCGACCCCGCGTTCGAGCCGGTGGTGGGCGACTTCGCGGCGATCGTAGGCAGCGTCGACGCCGCGCTGGCCCAGCTCGTCTGCCTCCACGAGGCGTTCCGGCAGGTCGTCGTGGACGAGCTGGACGAAGCGGAGCGGGACGAGGCGCGCCGGCGCCTCGACATGATCATCCACCGCACGATGATCGTGGTGGGCGAGGCGGCGGTGCACCACCTCGTGGAGGAGGCGCTGACCGACCCGCTCACGGGCGTCCGCAACCGGCGCGCCTTCGAGATCGACCTCGAGCGGGAGACGGCCCGGGCCCGCCGCCACCGGCGCCCCCTCACCCTCGCCGTCATCGACGTGGACGGGCTGAAGCGGCTGAACGACGCCAAGGGCCACGGCGCGGGCGACCAGGCGCTGCGGGCCGTCGCCGAGGCCCTGCGGCGGACCGCACGCCGGGAGGACGGGGCCTACCGCATCGGCGGTGACGAGTTCGCCCTGCTCCTGGTCGATTCCGTCGTCCCCGGCGAGGACGTGGTCGTCGACCGCCTGCGCGAGGCGGGCGCTCCCGCCTGCAGCGTCGGTCTGGCCTGCCTGGTGGACGACACGGACGACGATCTGCTCGAGCGCGCCGACCGCCGGCTCTACGAGCTCCGCCGGGCCCGCCGTCGCCGGTCGCGCGCCGGCCGGTCGGCCTGAGCCGGGTCGCCTCAGGCGGCCGCGTCGGGCGCCATGTCGTCGACGCGGCCGGTCGGGCCGGGGAGGGCCGCCGCCGCCCGCCGGCGCCGGCGGGCCGGGACGACGGCGGCGGTGAGGGCGGCAGCCAGGCTCACCGCCCCGCCCAGGGCGAGACCGGCCGGTGCGCCCCACCTGCCGGCCACGTACCCGAGCAGCGGGCCGCCGACGGGCGTCGAGCCCAGGAAGACCAGGCCGTAGAGGGCCATGACCCGGCCGCGGAGGGCGGGCGCCGAGCTCAGCTGGAGCGTCGCATTGGCGGTGGCCAGGAAGAGCAGCATGAAGGCGCCGACGGCGACCAGGGCGACGGCGACGGTCAGCGTCGTGGGCGCCACGGCGGCGACCAGGTTGGCCGCACCGAACGCGATCGCCGAGCCGACGAGAACCGAGCGGGTGGGCCGCGCCCGGCCGGCGGCGACGAGGGCCCCGATCAGCGAGCCCAGTCCCAGCGCGCCGCTCAGGACGCCGTACAGCCGGGGGCCGCCGCCCAGGGTCTCGGCCGCGAGCAGGGGGATCACCACCTGGGAGTTGAAGCCGAACGTGCCGATGACCGCCACGAGCAGCAGCGGGGACCGCAGGCGGGGGTCTCCCCACACGGTGCGAAGGCCCTCGCGGATCTGGCCCGGCCGCCGCCCGGGGGCGAGCACCGGCGCCCGGTGGAGCTCCTCGGGGCGCATCGTCCACAGCGCCGCCATGACCGCCAGGTACGACGCCGCGTTGACCAGGAAGGCAGGCGCCACGCCGGCCGTGGCGATGACGGCGCCGGCCGCCGCCGGCCCCAGAAGGCGGCCGGCGTTGAACATGGCGCTGTTGAGCCCGACGGCGTTCGGGACTTCGTCGGGGCCCACCATCTCGATGACGAACGACTGGCGGGTCGGCATGTCGACCATCTGCACCATGCCGAGCAGGAAGGCGAGCACGTACACCATCCACAGCTCGACGCTTCCCGCCGCGACCAGCGCCCACAGGGTGAGAGCGAGCACGGCGGCCGCCGCCTGGGTCACGAGCAGGATCCGGCGCTTGTCGAAGCGGTCGGCGATCACGCCCCCCCACATCCCGAACAGCAGCATGGGGAGGAACTGGAGGGCGACGGTGACGCCGAGGTCGAGGCCGCTCCCGGTGAGGGTCAGCACGAGCCAGCTCTGCGCCACCTGCTGCATCCACGTGCCCGACACCGACACCAGCTGGCCCAGGAAGAACAGGCGGTAGTTGCGAACGGCGAGCGAGCGGAAGGTGCGCCGCGTGGCGGCGCCCACCAGCGCCCGCGGACGCTCGCCGAGTGCGGCGCGCGGGGACGTCACGATCCGTCCAGCAGGCGGTCGAGGGCGTCGGCCGCCCGGGCCAGCGCCCGGCGGTCGGCATCGGGGAGGGTGCTGAGGCGGGCGGCCAGGAAGGCGTCCTTGCTCGACCGCGTGCGGGCCAGCAGCTCGCGGCCGGCGTCGGTGATCGCCACCCGGGCGACGCGCCGGTCCCGTTGATCCGTGGTGCGGGTGACGAGGCCCATCTCCTCTAGGGAGGCCACCACGCGCGTCATGGTCGGCGGCTTCACCCGCTCATTCGCCGACAGCTCGCCCAGCGTCGTCGGGCCGTGGCGATCCAGCGTCGACAGGGCCGACAGCTGCGAGGCGCTCACCTCGTCGCCGCTGTGCACGCGCAGCAGCCGCGCCACCCGCATCACCGACAGCCGGAGGCGGGCGGCCATCTCGGCGTCGGGCTCCGCTGCGTGGGCGACGGTCGGGGCGGTCACGGCGTCCATGTTCCCCTGAACTACTTAGCAACACGAATTATTTCTCCGGCAACCTCCCGAAAAAACCGCCCACTTGCCGCGCTACAGACCTCCGCTGGTCGTGCCGAGACCACTCACAGTGGCCGTTCCGTTCCGGGCCCCTGCGACCGAAGGAGGTCCGATGAGCCCTGCATACCGAGAGTCCGAGAGCGAGGCGGCGGCGACGCCGTCCGACCGGCTGCGGGTGCTGCTCGTGGACGACGACGCCGAGGTGCGCGGACTGCTCGAGGTCGTCCTCGACGGCGACGGGCGGTTCGATGTCGTGGGCCGGGCCGGTGACGGCGTGGAGGCGCTGGAGCTGGCCCGCCAGCACCGGCCCGACGTCGTGGTGCTCGACCTGACGATGCCGGGCATGGACGGCTTCAACGCCCTGCCCCACCTCCGACGGCTGCTCCCGGCGGCGCGCATCGTGGTCGTGTCGGCGTTCCCCGATCCGTACACGCTGCTCGACACCGTCCAGATGGGTGCCGACGGCTACATCGACAAGAGCCGCGTGTGGTGCGAGCTCATCCCCACCCTGAGCGGCCTCTGCGCACTGGTCTGAGCACCCGGGGGGCGGACCGCCCGATCACCTACGATTCGGCGTCGTGACGGCCGAGCGCACCCCGGGCCCCGAGCGGGCCCGACGGGCCGCCTCCCGATGACGGTCCGCGAGCGGGCCCGACGGGCCGCCTCCCGATGACGGTCCGCCTCCGCTTCTCGCCGTCGCCCACCGGGTACTTCCACGTGGGCGGCGCCCGCACGGCCCTCTACAACTGGCTCGAGGCGCGCCGGTCGGGTGGCACGTTCATCCTCCGCATCGAGGACACCGACACCGAGCGCAACCGCCCCGAGTGGGCCGAGGGGATCCAGTCGGCGCTGCGCTGGCTGGGCCTCGACTGGGACGAGGGGCCGTACTTCCAGTCCGAGCGGTCGCACCTCTACGCCGCCGCGGCCGCCAGCCTGCTGGAGGCGGGGAGCGCCTATTGGTGCGACTGCGCCCGTGACGTGGTGGAACAGCGCACGAAGGGCAACGCCGTCCCCGGCTACGACGGCTTCTGTCGCGCCCGGGGCCTGGCGGCCGGCCCCGGCCGGGCCCTCCGGTTCCGGGTGCCCGACGAAGGGTCTACGACGGTGGTGGACGTCATCCGCGGCACGCCGACGTTCGAGCACGCCACCATCGAGGACTTCGTCATCGTCCGTTCGAACGGCACGGCCCTTTTCGTGCTGGCCAACGTGGTCGACGACGCCGACATGGGCGTCACCCACGTCGTCCGGGCCGAGGAGCACCTGCCCACGACGCCCAAGTACGTGCTGCTGCACGGGGCGCTGCGCCCCGACCTCGACCTGCCGGTGTTCGCCCACGTGCCCGTCCTGGTCGACGAGCGCCGCCAGAAGCTGTCGAAGCGACGGCACCGGGTCGCCCTCGAGGACTACCGGGACCTGGGCATCCTGCCCGAGGCGATGCGGAACTACCTCGTGCTGCTGGGGTGGGCGCCTGGTGGCGACCGGGAGGTCCTCACCCTCGACGAGATGGTGGCCGAGTTCCGGCTCGAGGACGTCAACTCGTCGCCCGCCTTCTTCGACGAGCGCAAGCTGCTCCACTTCAACGGCGAGTACGTGCGCGCTCTCCCCGTGGAGGAGTTCGTCGCCCGGTCGGCGCCGTTCCTGGAGCGGGGCCCGTGGAAGCCCGAGGACTTCGACGAGGCCGCGTTCGCCCAGATGGCGCCACTGGTGCAGGAGCGGGTGAAGACCCTCGCCGAGGTACCCGCCATGGTGGACTTCCTTTTCCTCCCCGAGCCCGCGTTCGACGAAAGGGCGTGGGGGAAGCGGGTCGAGCGGGGCGCGTCGGCCCGGGAGATACTGGCCGGGGCGCTGGAGGCGTACGCGTCGTGCCCGTGGGACGCCGAGACGCTCCACGAGGTCACCGCTTCGGTCGGCGAGCGGCACGGGCTCGCGCTGGGCAAGGCGCAGTTCCCGGTTCGGGTGGCGGTCACCGGCCGAGACGTGGGGCCGCCGCTGTTCGAGTCGATGGCGGTGCTCGGGCGCGAGCACGTGCTCGAGCGGCTGCGCTCCGCGCTGGCGCGGCTGGGGGAGTAGCAGCCGCTCGTGCCCGGGCTGGGTCTGGTCGTCAAGCTGGCGTCCGCCCTCGCCGCCGCCGTGTTCCTGTACCTGGCGGTCACCTTCGTGCAGGTGTGGCAGGCGTCACGCAGGGACCAGGCGCGCCAGGTGGAGGCGATCGTCGTGTTGGGCGCGGCCCAGTACGACGGCGAGCCCTCGCCTGTCCTGCGCGCCCGCCTGGCCCATGCCGCCGACCTCTACGACCGCGGGCTCGCCCCGCGCATCGTCGTCACGGGCGGGAAGCAGTCGGGTGACCGGGTCACCGAGGCGACCGCGTCGGCCCGTTACCTCGCCAGTCGCGGGGTGCCCGATCGAGCGATCCTGCGGGAGGTCAAGGGCCGCTCGTCGTGGCAGCAGCTGGCTGCCGCCTCCGAGTTCCTCGAGCAGCGGGGGATCAGCCGGGTGCTCCTGGTGTCCGACGGGTTCCACGCCGCCCGCATCGCCGCCATCGCCGACGAGCTCGGTCTCGTGGCGTTCACCTCGCCGGCGCCCGGGTCCCCGATCGCAGGCGCCGAGAAGCTTCCCTACCTCGGGCGGGAGACGCTCGCCGTCGCCGCCGGGCGGCTCATCGGCTTCCGGCGCGTCGCGGGGATCAAGACCGGCTCGAGCGGGCCCGCCGCTCCCGCCGACCTCCGTTTCGTCGCCGGTGCCGCCGGCTAGCGGCTAACCTGCGAACCGCCCGTTCGGGGGTGGTGTAATCGGCAACACAACAGGTTCTGGCCCTGTCGTTGGGGGTTCGAGTCCTCCCCCCCGAGCTGCCGCCGGCGCAAGCCGGCGGGTACGGCCCCATCGTCTAGAGGCCTAGGACACCACCCTCTCAAGGTGGCGACACGGGTTCGAATCCCGTTGGGGCTGCAACACCGGAACCCCTGCTGCGGCAGGGGTTTTGTGCTTCTGACCTGCGGTTTCGTGGTTCGTCCGTCGAGTCGGGGTCGTCCAGGGAGTGTGCTCCAGTCCTCCTCGTGATGCCGGTTGTCGTCGAGATTTGTGCCCAGATTGTGCCCGGCGCGACCCCTCGCCGTCGACCGCAGGCGGAGAGGCGGGTCCATGTGGGCACAGCGGCCTGTCACTACCGCGCCGGTCGCCCTCGACTTGGTGCGCCGAAGCTTCGGCGTCGGATGGCAGACTCGTCCCGCCGCTCGAATCCGAGGCCGTCAACCACGCTTGGTCGCGAAGAGCCACATAAGCACCCGCGATAAGCACCTCGTCAGTCCGTGGCTCCGGGGTTTGCACCACGGCCAACGCGCTCGTCTTCGCGGGCTCAAGGGAGTGTCGCGAAGAACTCCGCGGAAGACTCCCGCTCGAGTGAGAGCCTGGCCCGCACCAGTGCGAGCGTGCTGCGCAGCTCTTTGTCGTCTGTGACGAGCACATCGATGTAGGGCCCGCAGGCGACATGGTGGGCGTCAGCCAGATCGGAGTCCTGGATCTTCCGCCCTTCTCCCATCGTCCGAGCCAGCCGGGCAAGCCGGATGGCGACGAAGGCGGATGCCGAGGGCGTTTGTTCCGGACCGACGGATACGTGATCGGGAACACGACCTCGTTGGCGCCCTGCATCGGCGATGTCGCGTACCCAATCGTCGAGGTCCACGTCGGCGATCCACTCCCGCATCAGTCGCGCCGGCTTAGTGGCACCCTCCTCGATCAGCCGGTCGCGCATCTTTTCCTGCACCGCTCTCTCTGCGCTCAGGAACGCGACCTTCTCGCGATGCAGCTCATTGGCGAGTTCGAACACGTCGCGACCGGACTGCGCCAGGCGACGGACGTCACGACGGAGTTCGCGGGACAGGTACCGGTCCTCCTCGGACAAGACTCCGCCGGTGCTGGTCTCCTGTCGGTGTCGTTCGCTCAAGGGCAGGAGCAGGCGGTCGCCGACGAGCTTGAAAAACAGGTCGACCATGCGCCGGGCCTTCTTTCCCGCCTGTGGGAACGCCTCGATCACCTCCTGGAGTAGGTCGAGCGACCCCACTACCTCGATCTTCCCAGCCTTGACGGCCCGCGAGACGCGGTGGAGAGCGTGCTCCGGATGCGGACTCGTGTCGGGGCCGGCGAAGTAGTTGAACTGCTGAGCATCGAAGTACACGCGCCGTGCGGAGCCGGTGTAGGGAGCGGTCACCGTCACATGAAGAGCCGATAGTCGTACGGCACTGGGGCGAGGTCGGGGATGTGTTTGATGGTCCGAGCGAGCACGTCGGCGTAGCGGAGGGTGCACGGGTCGCCGTCGTAGAGGGCGTCGTTGTTCCAATCCATCTTGCTCAGTGCCAACACTTGTGCCGCGGTCTCAGTCAGTGGACCCGCGCCGGCGTCGCGCGTCAGGAGAAGGGGTCGTGGAGTTCCCTTGCCGCCCTGCAGGTAGTTCGCCTTGCCCGTCAGGGTCGCTTCTGGAGCGTTACCGGCGACCCAGACGAGCACCGATCGTTCGTCGAGCTGGAAGCTCGTGCCGCGCTGCATGGCGTACCCGGGGGCTGCTCGCTCGTTTCGTCGTCGTGGAGCATCAAGCGTGAGGCCACGCCAGCTCGAGCGCGTGATGCTCACACACTCGAGGGCGGTGGAAGCGCCCCAAGCGTCCGTGCAGCCTGCAGTCTCGTCGGCTGTGAACGGCGTCTTCTTGTGTACGACGAGCCGGCGCGGGGTGTGACCATGGTGGCGGTCCTGGTAGAGCGCGAGGCTCCGCGACATGACGAGCCGCATGTCGTTGCGCGTCAGGAACGGATTACGCAAGTCAGTGCCTTGCCCGACGTCATAGGCGATGAACTCCATGCCGCCGCCGTCGGAGTCGAACACCTGGCTGCAACAGGTCACGAACGTCGTCGTCCCATCGTCGGCTGGACGCAGCGCGTATGAGATACCTATGTAGACAGTCTCCGGATCAAGGGGTGCTTGGCTTGTATCGAGCTTCCATGGCGTCCCCCCGCCCTTTGCGTAGAGCGCGGTACCAAGTCGCCACGCGACGCTCGCCCGGCACCGATAGACGAGCGCATCCCGCGTGATGATCTGGGTCGGAAGTCCGAGCTGCGCTCCGACCGCTTTCACTGAGTCGTGGAGGTCAAATCCTTCTTCCTGGTTTACGAAGAAGCTGCGATACCTTGGCGGGAGGTAGAAGACAACGACATCGAAGCGATCGCGTACGACGCTGAGCCGACGCAGCCCTTCAGCGAGTATGTGGGCGAGGTGGCGGTGCGGGCGACCAGACACCTTCAGTTTGCTGTCGAGGTCGTCGGAGAGCGCGAGCTGCGCTGAATCGTGTGCGGGTCCGAGGCGCGCATCGAAGACCTGTCGAAACCCAGGCCAGGGTGGCAGATACGGCGCACGTTCTCGTGGCTCATGTTCATGAACCAACTCGTTCAGTTGCTTGCGGAGCGCTGGGAGGTCAGGGCCGGGAGCCAGCAGGGCTACGCGAATCTCGGGATCCGTGTCACTGAACGCGCGTCGCGAGAAGGGTCCGAAGTCACGCAATCCGATGAGCGGGTTGAGAGCCGTCTGGGATCGGTCGGTCGGATCGAAGGCGAGTCGGATCTCGGGGAGTTCCCAATAGCCGTGAAGTCCTCCCGTCCGGTCCGAGTCGGTCGAGATCATCCCGTCGCCTCCGGGATCGTCGAGTCAGCCCACGAGGCGAGGGGCCGGCTGTAGGCGGTCTGGCCGAGCAGCTCGAAGCAAGGGTCAACGCCGTCAGCTGGCGGCAGGTTCCAGGTCAGCACGTCGCGAGGGCCTCTGCCTGAGCAGAGCAGACGCACCCATGCATCGAGGATTGCGTTCGTCTCGCGGTTATGCCGCTGCGCCCGGCGCTCCCGGATGAACTCTGCCGCTCGTTGCTGCTGCTCGGCCCGCCATGCCCCGACATCGAGAATGTTCGGAGGTTGCCCGGAAGGCGAGGGGGGCACCCAGATCTCCGGCACCAACAAGAGCCACCACTCGCGCGCTCGCCACTCGATGGTCAGGCCGACCGCTTCTGCCCAGCGGAGGGACGTCTTCGGCACGGTTCCATGCAGAGCGCCGCAGGCATGTCGCAGTCGTTCGAGGGAGCTCTCGTTGGGGTCGAGCACCCGGACCTGGTGACCACGCCGCGCCAAGACGTGGCGCAGGCCTTGCGTTCGGCCGAGTCCGAGCGTCAAGGCGTCCAGAGCGAGTCCGAGCGCACCATTGTCGACGGGATCACCGTTCCACGGCAGATCGACGCGGCGGTCAGTCACGTCTACATGAAGCGGCGCGAGCGCTTGTTGCAGTTCGGTTGTGTGGCCGACACCAATGAGCTGGCCGTCGGCGAGGCGACCGATGAGCGCCCGGGCCCGTGTGGTGCGGATTGCTTCCTGCGCCGCTCGAAGGTCGCACGGCCGCCGCTCCTGCAGCGCCGCGGCCTGCATCGGCATGCGGGTGAGCGGAAGAGCGTTGAGTCGCAGGATTGGATATGGGCGCGTCGCGCCTCTCGGAAGAGGCGCTGGCGTCGGTGTGGCGCTCGGACGTCGTGCTGCGAGCCATGTGCGCACCGGAGTCGCCAGCGTCACGGCCTTCTCCAGCGCGCCTGCAAGTTCGATGAAGTTGTCCACGGCGATCGCTTCGACTGCGACGCCTCGCGTTTGAGCCTCAAGCAGGAATCTGAACAGCGCGCCGGTGGGAGGGTCCGCGGGGCGGTAGCACCAAACGAGGCCGCTTGGGTAGGGGTCCTCGTATTCCAGCGCTTCATGGAGCACGTCCATCACGGACTTGTCTCGTCCGCTGTAGCCGGTGACGATGAGCCCCTGCCGCCGGCACGTCTCGAGGAGCACGGCCCGCATCTCGCGATCTTCTTGCTGAACCTCGGCGCGGATGTTCTTGAGTCGCTGTTCTCGAAAGTCGCCGTGGATCTTTGCGACGAGTGGCCAAGTGCCTTTGGTGAAGGCACGCTTGGCGGTCGCTGCGTTCTCAAGGCCGGCCACAACGATCGGTCGCCGTGGCGTGATGAGGTCGCTGTCGAGCAGCGCGTGCGCCGCCTGCTCGGGCAGGTCGTCGAAATTGGTCGTGAAGAGAATTCGCAGCAGATCGCTTGCCATGAGCGCTGCGAGCACGTGGTGGCCGAAGTTCGGTCGCTTCGCTCGGACGAGTTCGGCGATGAAATCCGCTCGAACGTCCGCAGACGGATACATCGTCTCGAACGCCACGGCATACTCGTCGAGGTCGCCCGCGGGCGGGAGGCCGTTCCTGCCGTCGAAGTAGTCGTCGATGCGTGCCCGGACGTGGCTGTCGCGCGGGTCGATGTCCTGCACGTCGAGGTTGTGGGCGCTGCAGTACAGGGCGTGCTTGAACCTGCCTATCAGGGCACCCGCGGTTGGAATATTGGACATCGCCGACGCGCCGGCCCCGATGAGCCAAGCCAGTCTGGGTCTGCGGATGCTGAAGGATCGAGCGAAGGTCGACAGGTCACCTCGGACCGCGGGCCAGGTCTGCGGCCGTGTCCGAGGCAGACGCCACCAAGTGGCCGTTGCCCATGAAAGTCACCTCGAGAGGAGCACATACAGAAAGGGAGACCACTCACCGTAGTAGTGCCGAGCACTTCGACCGCGGATGGGCGAACCAGGCGGCCGATCCCTCCACCAGCATGAGCTTGACAACCATCTCCTTGAGCGCCTCGCCCAGGCGGGCGGCATCGGCCTGGGCGGCGTCCAGCTCGTAGTCCCGCACCGCCGCCGGCCGGCCCGGCTTGGAGGAGCCAGGGCGTCGAGAGCGCCCTGCTTGGCCACCGTGCGGATGCGCATGATGGTGGAGCGGTCCACCTGCCACGCCTCGGCAGCCTCCATCATGGTGACCTCCTGGCGCACCAGCTGGAGGAAGATCTCGTACTTCTGCGACGGCGTCAGGAACCGCTTCGAGCGGCGTCCCGCACGGTCGGTCCCACGGGTTGGATCGGGCACGGTCGGATGCTCCTCAGGTGTCGAGGAGACCTGCGGATGCTGCTTGATTAGCGGACCGAGGCGTGCCGCGAAGCCAGGAGCAAACGACTGTCGACGAAGATGCTGGCTAGCCGATTCAGGTGTTACCGCCCGAGATACGCGGTGAGATACGCGGTCGCCGACGTCATCCGCCCACGGGGTTGGGGCGGCTCAGCCGCTCGATCGGCACCGTCCGGCGCAATGTGGAGCAGCCGGTCTCGGGCAACGTCAGGATCTCCGCCGTCCGCTCGGCGTCGTCGATGTCGAGCACGACGACGGGCAACGCGTCGAGCATGTAAGGGCAGGCGGGGCCGAGGTCGTCGCGATACTGGGTGACGCTGTCCGCCGGAACGTCGAATCGGGCCTCGACGACGGACGGCACGTCGAGGCCTTCGTCGGTCGGCGGGTTGGCGGCCCACACGACCAGGACGGCGCCGCCGCCGGCGACGAGCAGGCATCCGCCGATGGCGAACCGGAAGATGCGGAAGCTGTTCTGGAGGCGCAGGAAGCTGGCCGTCTCGAGGAGCTGTCCCACGAGTGCCACCAGTTCGTTCAGGCGATGGGTCGCCCGATCGAGCAGCGCCGTGTCGGGATCCAGGTCAGGGGCTTCCACCCAGAGGCGGAGCTCGTTCTCCCAGTCGCGGTGGGCGGCTTCGTAGTTCGTCGCCAGCTCCGCGAAGTCCTGGTCCCAGGGCGCCAGCACTGGATCGGCGGCGATGGCGCGGCGCGCAGCGTCCAAGGACCAGTCCCACCTCGTCGGGCTGCGGCGCAGGTCGTCCACCGTGACCGTGCTGGCGCTGGCCAGCGACATCGACGCCAGTAGCGCACCCAGGATGCCGGCGAGCGCGAGCACCGATCCGGCCACCGCGACCGGGAACCGGAAGTCGGGCGCGTCGGGTGCGAGCGATCCGATGCTCGAGAAGTTGATCCCGGCCAGCACCACGGCGGCCGCGGCGCCGAAGGACGCCACGAGCCACTTCGCCGACTCGCGCAGGCGATCGGCACCCCGGTCGAGAGAGCTGACCG
>Ga0247704_1000126_pt1 | contig 22234 bp, 18 predicted proteins | sample 41W_NmetaG_FD_189042 | JGI IMG/M metagenome (GOLD analysis project Ga0247704, IMG submission 189042) | Soil microbial communities from hillslope of Landscape Evolution Observatory, University of Arizona, Oracle, AZ, United States - 4-1-W_N | ecosystem: Engineered > Artificial ecosystem >...
GGCGGGTCGGGGATGGGGAACGGCGGGTCGTCGAGGAGCAGGCCGGCGTCGAGGAACGCCTCCTCCACCGCCGGGGGCACCGGCCCGTACCAGTTGTCCGTCTCCAGCCGGGTGGGGATGCGGCCCTCCATGCGCACGTAGTCGTTGGGCCTGGCCCCGCCGGGCAGCCGGTAGCCGACCACCCAGCGCTTCCCGTTGGTCCACCGGGCCAGGTACAGCTCGGGTGACCGCCAGACCCCGACCGCCACCCGTCCCGGCCCGTGCGACGCGGCCCCGACCGGCGAGGCGTCCTGGGCCGTGCCCAGCACCCGGAGCACGGCGGAGCCGGGATCCCCGTTCACCGGCTCGACCAGGCGGAAGGTGCGCTCCTCCACCTCGAAGGCGACCCGGCGCTCCGCCCGGAGGAGTTCGACGGCGTCGGCGATGTCGGTGTGCACCCGCCCATGTTGCCGCCCCGGGCGGGAAAGGACGAACCGCCGGTCAGACGATGACCGGCCGCGCCAGGGGCAGGCCCTGCTGCCACAGCGATGAGTTCGCGGTCCCGGCGGCGTCGTACCGACGATGACCGCCGTCGTAGACTTCCCGACCATGGCCGTGCGTCCCGACGTTCCGGGCATGGAGCTCGGGCTGGAAGACCTGGACCGCTACCGCCGGGAGCTCACCGGCTACTGCTACCGCATGCTCGGCTCGGTCTTCGAGGCCGACGACGCGGTGCAGGAGACCATGCTCCGGGCCTGGAAGAAGGCCGACACCTTCGAGGGCCGGTCCACCGTGCGGTCGTGGCTATACCGCATCGCCACCAACGTCTGCCTCGACATGCTGCGGGGCCGCCAGCGGCGGGCCCTGGCCATGGATCTGGGGCCGGCCGGCAGCGGCGACGCCTTCACCGGCGCCACCCGGCCCGAGCACGCCTGGGTCACCCCCATCCCCGACGATCGGGTCCTGCCCACCGACGGCGACCCCGCGGCGGTGGCCGAGGCCCGGGAGTCCATCCGGCTGGCATTCGTCACCGCCCTCCAGCACCTCCCGGCCAGGCAGCGGGCGGTGCTGATCCTCCGCGAGGTCCTGCGCTGGCAGGCCACCGAGGTGGCCGAGCTGCTCGACACCACCGTCGCCTCGGTGAACAGCGCGCTGCAGCGGGCCCGGGCCACCCTGTCGACGCTCGACACCGGCGCGTCCCAGTCGCCCGTCACCGCCGACCAGCAGGAGCTGCTTGCCCGCTACGTCGACGCCTTCGAGCGCTACGACATCTCCTCGCTCGTCGCCCTGCTGCGGGAGGACGCGGTCATGTCGATGCCGCCGTTCGACTTCTGGCTGCAGGGCGTGGACGACATGGCCACCTTCTTCCTCGGCGCCGGCATCGGCTGCAAAGGCTCCCGGCTGCTGGCCACCACGGCCAACGGCACCGCCGCGTTCGGCTCCTACAAGATCGACCCCGCCGGCGGCCACGCCCCCTGGGCCCTGCAGGTGCTCGAGGTCGAGGGCGGCCGCATCGCCGGCCACCACAACTTCCTCGACACATCCCTCTTCGCCGCCTTCGGCCTCCCGCCTCACCTGCCCTGACCGGGCGGTGGGGGGCGGGTCAGCCCACCCGGATGACGTCGCCCAGGCCGGCGAGGGCCAGGAGGGCGACGAGGTCGGGGCAGGCCCGGCGGAGCCGGATGGAGCAGCCCCGGCGGCGGGCGGCCAGCTCCAGGCGGGCCAGCTCGTCCACCACGCCGAGGTCCGGTGCACCGCGGCACAGGAGGGGCCAGCTGCCCAGCTCATCGCCGCCGCGCAGCAGCACCACCTCGGCTCGGGCCTCTCCTGCGTCCACACAGGTACGACGCCCGGTGGTCGCCGGAATAATCGGCTCGCGATGAGTCTGCGGCCGTCGTAGCGTCTGCAGGGTATGAACGCGATCGAGACCGAGGGCCTGGTGAAGGTGTTCGGGGAGACCCGGGCGGTGGACGGGATCGACCTGGAGGTCTCCGCCGGGACGGTGTATGGCGTGCTCGGCCCGAACGGGGCCGGCAAGACGACCACCATCCGCGTGCTGGCCACCCTGCTGCGGCCCGACGCCGGCCGGGCCCGGGTGCTGGGCCACGACGTGGTGGCGGCCGCCGACGCCGTGCGGGGCTGCGTGAGCCTCACCGGCCAGTTCGCGTCGGTGGACGAGGAGCTGAGCGGCCGGGAGAACCTGGTGCTGCTCGGACGGCTGCTCGGGTTCCGCCGCCGGGCGGCCGACGAGCGGGCGGCCGAGCTGCTGGAGGCGTTCGGGCTCGACGACGCCGCCGACCGGCTGGTGCGGGAGTACTCGGGCGGCATGCGCCGCCGGCTGGACATCGCCGCCAGCATCGTCGTCACCCCCGAGCTGCTGTTCCTCGACGAGCCCACCAGCGGCCTCGACCCTCGCAGCCGCAACCAGGTCTGGGACATCGTGCGGGCCCTGGTCGCCGAGGGGACGACGGTGCTGCTCACCACCCAGTACCTCGACGAGGCCGACCAGCTGGCGGCCTGCATCGCCATCATCGACCACGGCAAGGTCATCGCCGAGGGGACCAGCGGCCAGCTGAAGGCCCGGGTCGGCTCGGGCCGGCTGCACGTGCGGCTGGAGCGGCCCGCCGACCGGCCGGCGGCGGCCACGGTCCTGGGCGACCTCCTCGGCGAGGACGTGCAGCTCGAAGGCGACCCGGCCCGGCTGACCGCACGGTCGCCGGACCCGGAGCGGGCGGGCGCCGCCCTCACCGCCCTGGCCGCCGCCGGCATCGCCGTGGCCGAGCTGACCCTGGGCCAGCCCAGCCTCGACGAGGTCTTCCTCGCCCTCACCGGCCACCCGGCCGAGCCCGCCCCCACCACGGAGGACGCCGCATGAGCACGACCACCACCCCGACCACCGAGCCGGTGCTGGAGGAAGCCGTCCTGCGCTCGGCCCTCTCCAACCGGGCCCGGCCGCCCCGCGCCTCCGCCCTCGCCGCCTCGGTCACCTTCGGGTGGCGGGCCATGCTGAAGATCAAGCACGTGCCCATGCAGCTGTTCGACGTGACCGCCTTCCCGATCATGTTCGTGCTGCTGTTCACGTACCTGTTCGGCGGGGCCCTGGCCGGCTCGCCCCGGGAGTACCTGCAGGGCCTCCTCCCCGGCATCCTGGTGATGACCGTGTCGATGATCACCATCTACACGGGCATGGGGCTGAACACCGACATCACCAAGGGCAGCTTCGACCGGTTCCGCTCGCTGCCGATCTGGCGCCCGGCCGTGCTCGTCGGCATGCTTCTCGCCGACACGGTCCGCTACCTGATGGCCTCTGCGGTCGTCGTCGGCCTCGGCGTCGCCCTGGGCTTCCGGCCCGACGGCGGCCCCCTCGGCGTGGTCGCCGCCGTGGCCCTGCTGCTGGTGTTCGCCTTCAGCCTCTCGTGGGTGTGGACGGTCATCGGGTTGCGGATGCAGACGCCGGAGTCGGTGATGCAGGTGAGCATGACCGTGTTGTTCCCGCTGACCTTCGCCAGCAACGTGTTCGTCGACCCGTCGACCATGCCGGGCTGGGTGCAGGCGTTCGTCGACGTCAACCCCATCAGCCACCTCACCGAGGCCTCCCGCGGCCTCATGCACGGCAACGTGGAGGCCGACGCCATCGCCTGGGTGGCGCTGTGGAGCGTGGCCCTGCTCGCCGTCTTCGCCCCGCTGACCATGCGGCTCTACCGGACCGAGCGCTAGGCAGTACGGGCCGGAGGCGGCCCGCTCCCCTCGAACTGGTGACAGAAGTGGGGGCTCTAGCCCCCGGATCTGTCACCAGTTCGGAGGGGCACCCCGACCCGGGCCACGAAGCGCTCCAGCACCTCGTTGACGGCCTGGGGGTCGGTCAGCTGGAGGAAGTGGCCGCGGCCCCGCAGCTCGACCACCTCGGCCTGCGGGCACAGGGCCCGGAGCCGGTCGAGGTCGGCGGGCATGCTGCCGGCCACGTAGAGGAGGGGGCAGCGGATGGCGGCCACCGCCGGCTCGGCGTCGTAGGCCACGAAGTGCCGCCACGTGGAGACGAGGACGTGGCGGGGCACGGTCTCGATCTCGGCCAGGACCGCGTCCTTGGCCGCCTCGGGCATGCCCGGTGCGAACACCACCTGCTCGGCGAAGCCCCGGATGGCCTCCCGCCAGCCGTCCGACTCCAGCCCGGCGAGGAACCCGCGGGCCGCGGCGTCGAACGCCTCGCCGGCCAGCGTGGGCCCGTCGATCACGGCCAGGGCCAGGACCAGCTCGGGGTACCGGGACACGAAGTCGAAGGCCAGCCGGTCGAAGCTGTGCTGCACGACCACCGCCCGGCCCAGGCCGAGGTCGCGGCAGACGGCGGCCAGGTCGTCGGCCGCCTGCTCGATCGTGTACTCCTGCACGGGCGCGCTGGACTCGCCGTGGCCCCGCCGGTCGACGGACACCACCCGGTGCCCGCCGGCGAAGTGGGCGGCCTGGGGGGCCAGGTGGCCCCGGTGGCCGGCCCAGCCGTGGACGAACAGCATGGGCGGGGCGCCGGCGCCGGCGTCGTCGTAGGCGAGCGTCACGTCGTCGAGCTGCAGGGTGGGCATGGCGTCCTCCTTGATGTGGTGGTGAGAGGACCATGACGGATCCGGGCTCCGGACCGCTTCGACGGTACTGACCATTTTCGCCGCCCGCCGTTCCTACACAGTTCTGTGCAGGCCGTGGCTCATGGCGAAGGCGGTGGCCTCGGCCCGGTTCCGGGCGCCGATCTTCACGTAGATGTTGGCGATGTGGCGGCTCACCGTCGCCGGCGAGAGGACCAGCGCCCCGGCGATCTCCTGGCTGGTCCGGCCGGCGGCGAGCAGCACCAGGACCTCCACCTCGCGGGCGGTCAGCCCCGACGGCCGCTGCGGTCGGGCGTCGCTCCCCTCGGCGCGGGCCGCCCACCCCCGCATGCCCCGCCGGCCGAAGGTGCCGGCGGGCGCGGCGACGCCCCGGACCAGGGCGACGTCGAAGTCGATCAACGCCCCCACCCCGTCGCTGCCGGTCGCCTCCGTCGCCCGGCCGGCGGTTTCGAAGTGGGCGAGAGCGTCCCCCGGCCGGCCGAGGAGGGCGGCCAGCCGCCCCGCGGCGTGCTCGACCGACGCCGGCCCGGGAGGCCCGCCCTCGGCCAGGTGGCGGTCGACGACCGGGGCGAGGAGGGCCGCGGACCCGGCGTCGGCCAGCTCCCAGGCCGCGGCGGCGGCGAACCACAGGGAACCGGCGACCGCGTGGTCGAACGGGCTCATGTCGCCGAGCACCCCGGCCAGGGCGGCCAGCGTGGCCCGGGCCCGGTCGCCGTGCCCCGACATGGCGTCGCACATGGCGGCCAGGGCGGCGAAGACGTTGGCGAACGGGGCCCGGGCCGCGGCGGGACCGGCGAGCCAGCCCCGCAGGCGCTCTGAGAGGCCCTCCCAGTCGCCCTCGCCGAGCAGGTAGGCCACCACCGAGGCGCTGGACACGGTGCCGAGCAGGTGGAGCCGGTGGCCCGGCCAGAGGTCGCGCACCAGGGTGGCGCTGGCCGCCAGGTGCTCCTCGGCCAGGAGCAGGTCGCCGGCCAGGGCGTACGTCAGGCCGAGCTGGGCGTGGGCCTCGGCCCGGGCGGGCAGCGAGCCGATCCGCTCGCCCAGGGCGAGCAGCTCGCGGTAGACCTCGATGGCGGCGCGGGGGCGACCGTGGCGCAGGCTCAGGTCGCGCCCGGCCAGGTCGAGGGCCCGCACGCGGGCCCGGGCGCTCGTCCAGCCCGCCGACCGCTCCAGGATGGCGGCCGTCTCCGCGTCCGAGCGGGGCCGGAACGGGTCGATGGCCCGGGCCTCGTCGTCCTCCCGGCCCGTGGCCCGCAGGGCGTCCACCGCCGCAGGGGGGAAGCACCGCCACCGCCCGACCCGGAGTGCCCCGGTGCCGACTGCCTCGACCGGGTCGAGCAGGACCGCCAGCCGGGCCCAGGCCACCCCGTGGGCGTCACCGACGAGGTCGAGCCCCCGGCGCACGAGCGGCTGCCAGGCGGCGGGCGCCGCCGCCTCCCGCAGGGCCTCGGCGACCCGGACGACCAGCTCGGCCGCCTCCTCCACGCCGGCGCCGTCGATGGCGAGCAGCGTGGTGGCCGGGGCGGCCTCGGCGTCGAGGTCCTCGGCCTGGGCGACGGCGAGGCGCCCGAGCACCCGGCGTCGCAGCTCGGTCGCACCGGCGGGCACGAGGTCGAGGGCGGCCCGCAGGAGCCGGGTGGCGTGGCGTGATGCGTGGTCGCCGGCCGCGGCCTCGGCCGCGGCCAGGCAGTGGGCGACGCCCGCCTCGGCGCCCGGCAGCGACCGGGAGAGCCAGTACTGCTCGGCGACGGCCGCGTGGTCGCCGGGGCGCAGCCGCTCGAGGGCGGCGGCCGCCCGGCGGTGCCGGCGGGCGGCGCGGTCGGGGCTCAGGCTCTCGGCCAGCGCGTCCCGGACGATGGCATGGGGGAAGGCGTAGGGGCTGTCCGCCCGCCCGCCCGCCGCCCGCTGGAGGAAGCCGCCGGCCAGCGCTTCGTCGAGGGCGTCGAGGGCCTCGGCCTCGTCGAGCTCGGCCACCTCCCGCACGGGGTCGAGGGCGAGGTCGCCCGAGAAGGCCGACGCCGCCTGCAGCAGGGCGCGGGCGGCCGGCGACAGCCGGGCCAGGCGGCCCCGGACGGCGTGGCGGACCGTCGCCGGGATGCCGAGCCGGGACAGGCTGACGTCGCTCGACCATCGACCGTCGCGGTGGATCAGCTTGCCCTCGTCGACCAGGGAACGGGCCACCTCCCGGACGTAGAACGGGTTGCCGCCGGTGTGCTCCCGGACGGCGCGGACGACGGCGGGCGGGACCTCGTCGCCGAACGCCTCGGCCAGGTAGTCGCCCACCTCCGCCGTGCCCAGGCCGCCCAGATGGATCGCCTCGTGGCCCGGGAGGCGGGCGAGCGTGGCCAGCAGGGCGGTGAGGCGCGTCCCCTCGGCCAGGGCGGGGTCGGGGTCCCGGTGGGTGGCGACGACCAGCACCGCCCGGCCCTCGGCCCGGCAGGCCACGTGCTCCAGCAGGTCGAGCGACTCCGTGCTGGCCCAGTGCAGGTCGTCGAGCACGACGACCACCGGCGCGGCGGCGGTCAGCGCATCGAGCACGGACCCCCAGCGCCGGAGGCGGGCCTCGGGCGGGGACAGGTCGGCGACCGACGGCTCCAGCGCCACCCCGAGGGGCGCCAGGGCCATGGTCCACGGCCCGTAGGCCGGCTGGGCCGCGCCCTCGAAGCACGTCCCCCAGAGGACGGGCGTGCCGGCGTCGCCGGCGAAGGCCCGGGCCACGGCCGTCTTGCCCACGCCCGGCTCGCCCGACAGCGCGACGGCGCGACCGTGGCCGGCCCGGGCGGCGGCGAGGGCCGCCTGCAGCCGGTCGAGCTCCTGGCCTCGGCCGACGAGACGGGCGCTCTCACCCACGGTTGGAACTCTAGGTTCGGGCTCCCAGCAACAGGTCGGCGAGCCGGGCGACGGCCTGGACGGCGGGCGAGTCGGGGCAGGCGTCGAACGGCGACCGGCCCTCGCGCTCGGCCTGGGTGACCGCCGGGTCGTCGGGGACCCGGATGGCGGCGGCCATGCCCGGATGGTCGGGCTCGTCGCGGTAGCGGTTGCCGACGATGGTGAGCCGCCGCTCGCCCACCATGGGCAGGAGGCGGCGGGCCGTCATGGCCGACCGCCAGGCCGGGCCGACGACCACGACGATGTGGTCGGCGAACTCGTGGTACCCCTCGAACGGGGTCGTGGGGCCGGCCTCCAGGTCGGCGATGAGGTCGGTGCCGGGCTCGCTGAACCCCACGAGGATCTGGCGGATGGCGGCCACCGACCGGCGGGCGAGGTCCTTGTCGACCGAGCCGATCTTGCCCAGGCCGAGGAACCGGATGCCGTCGGGCCCGGGGGCGGCGAAGCGCTCGACGGCCTCGTCCGGCGTGAGGTGGCCCGAGAGCTGCCAGCCGTACGGGGCGTTCGGCTGCTCCTCCAGGGCGTCCTCGGGCAGGCCGGCGTCGGTCACCTCGATGCCCAGGCTGAAGGCCAGCCCGGGGCAGGTGTCGAGGTCGACGGCCACCACCGGGCGGCCCCGCCGGGCGAGGGTGCGGGCCAGGGTGGAGCTGAGCATGGTCTTGCCCGCGCCGCCCTTGCCGATGAGGGCCACCCGCAGCCCGAGCCGGCTGCGGGCCTCGCCCAGCTCGTCGGGGTCCACCGTCGACAGCTCCTTGTCGGCCTGGGCGGCCATGGCCTGCAGGAAGGCGACGTGGGCGTCGAACGCGGCGGCCACCGCCTCCGACATGCGGTCCCGGGGCGTGGACCCGGCCTTGGCCAGGAACGCGCCGAGCTGGCGCTGGAGGCCCAGCCAGTCGAGGGGCCGGCCGGCGCCGGCCACCAGCCCCTCCACGAGGTCCTGCCGGCGACGAAGCGAGTCGAGGACCCACTCCTGCCGGGCGGCGATCTGTGCGTCGGTGGGTGGCGGCATCGAGCGGCGACTCTATGCTGCGCCGACCGGCACGTTCCGTGCAGCGTTCCTGGATCGGAAACCTCGGAGCGGCGTGAAGCCAGTGCGACACGGTGGCGATGTTCGGACGACAGGCGGCGGGGGCCCGCTCCCGGTGCACACCCCGCACGGCGACGCCAGACGGCGGCGGTTCGCCGTGGCCGGTGCCGCGTGCGCGATGTCGGTGCTCCTCGCCGTGCTGGTCCTGGCCCTGACCGGGTCGGACAAGGATGGGTCGACGACGGAGGCCGTCGTCGGCGGACCCTCGAACGCCGCTCGGCCCGCTCCGCCAATCGCCGACGCGCAACATGCGGGCGGCAACTCGGTCATCGCCTCGGGGACGGGGGCCAAGGGAGATGACTGGACCCTCTACGTGAGCGGCCCGCTTCGGAACCTGTGCCTGTCGGTCAGGGTGCCCGAGCGTGGTGTCGAACCGGGCGCGTGCGAGAGCCCGCCACCCGGCGGCCGGTCCCAGGACCGGTACCGCCCCGTCCACGTCGGCGACTCACGGACCTCGACCTACGTGTTCGGGCGTATGCCGGCGGACGTCCAGCTCGTGGAGGTCGAGTCGGCGGGAACGGAGGTCCTCGGACGCGGCCCTGTCGTGCCTCGGGACGTGGAGCGCTTCTACGTCGTCGAGCTGAAGCGCGCCGCCGCCCCCGCCGCCGTGGTGGGACGGACGGGGTACGGCGCAGGCGTGCGGTACGACATGGCGGTGGTGAGCGGCTCCGGGCGCGGCGGCTCGGGAGCCTGGTTGGTTGCGGGGCTGGTCATCGCCGCCGTCGTCGTGCTCCGGCACCGGGCACGATCGCCTCGACGGCTACGCCGAGGCGATGGCGGCCAGGACGTCGAGCCGGGCCGCCCGCCGGGCGGGGCGTAGGCCGGCCAGCACGCCGGCCACCGCCCCGGCGGCCAGGACCACGGCCAGCTGGCCGGCGGGGGCGGCGAAGGTGGCCAACCCCTCGGCCGACGCGGCCTGCACCAGGGCCCAGCCCAGGAACACGCCCAGGAGGAGGCCGCCCGCGGTGCCGAAGAGGGCGATGATCACCGACTCCCAGCGCACCATCGAGCGGAGCTGGGCCCGGGTCTGGCCCACGGCCCGCAGGAGCCCCAGCTCCCGCGTCCGCTCGTGGATGGCCAGCGACAGGGTGTTGGCGATCCCCATGAGGGCGATGACGATGGCCAGGAAGAGCAGGACGTAGACGATGCCCAGCATCATGTCGACGCCCTGGGCCACCGAGGCGACGTACTCCTCGCGGTCGAGCACCGAGGCGCCGCCGGCGGCCCGGGTGACGGCCTCGACCGCGGCCTTGCCCTCGGCCAGGCCCACGCCCGGCGCCAGCCCGACCAGGACCTGGGTGTCGACGTCCTGGCCGGCGTGGGGGGCCCAGGCGGCCCGGCTGACCAGGTAGCCGCCGGCCACGTCGCCCACCCCGTAGACGGCGGCGATGGTGAACGGCACGGTGGCCCCGTCGACGAACCGGAGGCGCACGACGGTGCCGACCGCCCAGCCGTGCTCCTGGGCCTCCTCCGCGGAGACGGCCAGGCCGGTCGGGCCGAGCGACGCGACCGACCCCTCGCGCACGTCCAGGTCGAGGACCTCGGCGAGCGACGCCGTGTCGGCCACCGTCAGCCGCCGCCCCGCCCCGTCGACCAGGGCCACGCCCTGGCCCAGCCCGACCGCGGTGCCCACCTCGGGCAGGGCGGCGAGCTGGCCGGCCAGGGCGGGGCTGAGGCCGCCGCCGCCGAAGCTGCCGGTGCTTACGACCAGGTCGCCGCCGAAGGACTCGGACACGCTGTCGTCGATCGACGCCCGGATGGAGGCCGCGAACACCGTGAACAGGGTGACGACCCCCACGCCGACCATGAGGGCGGCCGCCGTTCCCGACGTGCGCCGGGGGTTGCGCATGGCGTTCTCGCGGGCCAGGCCGCCGGTGACGCCCCGCAGGCGTCGCAGCGGCCAGCCGATCGCCGCGGCCGCACCGCGGGCCACGACCGGTCCGAAGACGACGACGCCGACCATGGTCAGGGCCGCGCCGAGCCCGGCCACAGGCAGCCGGTCGAGGCTGGACAGCACCGTCGCCGCGCCCAGGGCGGTGAGCACGGCGCCGGCCACGGCCCGCAGCCGGGAGGCGTGGGGCGGTTCGGCCGCGCTCTCCCGCAGGGCGGCCACCGGCGCCACCCGCGACGCCTTCACCGCCGGCCATACCCCGGCGGCCAGGGTCACGGCCGTCCCCACCACCATGCAGATGACCGCGGTGCTCGGCTCGAACGCCAGCCCGCCCGCCGGCAGCGAGAAGCCGAAGCCGTCGAACAGGCCCTTGAGGAGGCCGGCGACGGCGACGCCGCCCGCCAGCCCGGCGGCCGAGGCCACCAGCCCCACGACCAGCGCCTCGATCACGACCGAGGCCACCAGCTGTCCGCGCGCCGCCCCGAGCGCCCGCAGCAACGCCGACTCCCGGCTGCGCTGGGCCACGAGGATCGAGAAGGTGTTGTAGATGCTGAACGTGGCCACCAGCAGGGCCACGCCGGCGAAGACGGTGAGGAAGGTGGTGAACATGTCGAGGAACCGGCGGCCGATGTCGTCGGTGTTCTCGGCGGTGAATGCCTCGCCGGTCAGGACCTCGAGGCCGTCGCCGACGACTGGGCGCAGCCGCCCGGCCAGCTCCTCCTGGGTCACGCCGGGCGTGGCCCGCACGACGATGCTCGACGCCATCCCCGGCGCCTTGGCCACACGGGCCTGGGCGGCCGGGAGGGTGAAGGCGGTGAACGTCACCGCCCCCAGCCCGTCCTCCGAGCCGAAGGTGGCGATCCCGACGACGGTCACCCTGACCGGCTCGGGCGTCTGCACGATGGTGGTGTCGCCCACCCGGAGCTTGCCCGCCTCCGCCGCCCCCCGGTTGACGACGACCTCGCCGTCGGCCTGGGGCGCCCGGCCCTCGACCAGCCTGTAGGGGTTCAGCTCGGCGTCGGTGATCCAGTTGCCGGCCAGGCGCGGCGGCCCGTTGCCGCCCACCGCCTTGCCGTCGCTACCGATGAGCTGGCCGTACCCCTCGATCGACGGCTCGGCCGCGGCCACCCCGTCGACGGCCCGCAGGCGGGCGGCCAGTGCCGCCGGCACGAGGGCGCGCTGCTCGGCGTCGGGGCCCCGCCCGCCGCCGGCCGAGATGATCGACGGGCTGCGGACCACAGCGTCGGTGCCGGCGTTGGCGCCGGCGAAGAGGGTGTCGAAGTTGGCGCGGAGGGTGTCGCCCAGGACGAGCGTGCCCGACAGGAAGGCGACGCCGAGGAACACGGCGAGCACGGTGCCGGCCATGCGGCGCTTGTGGGCGCGGAGGGCCCTCAGGGTGACGTTGACCATGGCGCTCATGCCTGGAGCCCCTTGAGCGTGTCGAGCACCGACTGGGGCGTGGGGTCGTCGACGTGGCCGGCCACCCGGCCGTCGGCCAGGAAGATCACCGAGTCGGCGTAGGCGGCGGCGACGGGGTCGTGGGTGACCATCACCACCGTCTGGCCCAGGTCGCGCACGGCGGCGGCCATGAACCCGAGGATCTCGGCGCCGGCCCGGGAGTCGAGGTTGCCGGTCGGCTCGTCGGCGAAGACGATCTGCGGCCGGCTGGCCAGCGCCCGGGCCACCGCCACCCGCTGCTGCTGGCCCCCGGAGAGCTCCGGGGGGCGGTGCGACAGGCGGTCGCCCAGGCCCACGCTGGCGATCACCCCGTCGAGCCAGTCGCGGTCGGGCCTGGCGCCGGCCAGGTCGAGGGGCAGGGTGATGTTCTCCAGGGCGGTCAGGGTGGGCAGCAGGTTGAAGGCCTGGAACACGAACCCCACCTGCTCCCGGCGCACCAGGGTCAGCTCCCTGTCCGACAGGGCGCCGAGCTCCAGCGGGCCGATGAACACCTGGCCCGAGGTGACCGTGTCGAGGCCGGCCACGCAGTGCATGAGGGTCGACTTGCCGGAGCCCGAGGGGCCCATGACGGCGGTGAACCGGCCGCCGGGCAGGTCGACACTCACGTCGTCGAGGGCCCGGACTGCCGTGCTGCCCGAGCCGTAGACCTTGGTGGCGTGGACGGCCCGGGCCGCCACCCGGGTGCGTGTGGTGCCTGTGGCTGTCGTTGTCATGCGGTCCATCGTCCGCGCCGGCGGCCGCTCCGTCGTCCTGCGGGCGGAGGCTCCTGCGCTGCGCCCGGGGTGGTACGGCTACCCGCTCCAGCCCGGGCGGACCAGGCCCGACTCGTAGGCGAGGACCACCAGTTGGGCCCGGTCGCGGGCGCCGAGCTTCACCATGGCCCGGCTCACGTGGGTCTTGGAGGTGGCCGGGCTCATGGACAGCCGCTCGGCGATCTCCTCGTTCGTCAGCCCGGCGCCCACCAGAGCCATGACCTCGCGCTCGCGGTCGGTGAGGCGGTCGAGCTCGGGGCCCAGGGCCGGCTCCTTGGCTCGGCTGGCGAACTCGCCGATGAGGCGGCGGGTCACGCCGGGGGACAGGAGGGCGTCGCCGGCGGCCACCGCCCGCACGGCCCGCAGCAGCTCGACGGGCTCGGCGTCCTTGACCAGGAACCCGCTTGCCCCGGCCCGGATGGCCTCGAAGACGTACTCGTCGAGCTCGAAGGTGGTCAGGATGACGATGCGGACGTCGGCCAGGCGGTCGTCCGCCGCCATCCGCCGGGTGGCCTCCAGGCCGTCGGTGCCCGGCATGCGGATGTCCATGAGCACCACGTCGGGGCGGTGCTCGAGGCCGAGGCGCACGGCCTGGTCGCCGTCGCCCGCCTCGCCCACCACCTCGATGTCGGGCTGGCCGTCGAGCAGGGCCCGGAAGCCGGCCCGCACCAGGGCCTGGTCGTCGGCCAGCAGGACCCGGATCATGCCGGCAGCTTGGCCCGAACCCGGAAGCCGCCGCCGGGCTTGGGGCCCGCGTCCAGCGTGCCGCCCAGGGCCGCCGCCCGCTCCCGCATGCCCCGGATGCCGTTGCCGGCGCCCGGCGCGGGGGCGCCGTTGGCCGCCCGGCCGTCGTCCTCCACCTCGACCGTGAGGTCGTGGTCGCCGTAGGTGAGCGAGACGGTGGCCGTGGCCGGGCCGGCGTGGCGGGTCACGTTGGTGAGCGACTCCTGCACGATGCGGAAGGCGGCCAGGTCGACGGTGGGCGGCAGGCGACGGGGCGTGCCCGAGGTCGCCACCCGCACGTCGATGCCCGCCGCCGTCGCCCCGGCGACCAGCCGGTCCATGTCCTCGAGGCCGGCGGTGGGCGACCGGGGCGGGCCCTCGTCGCCCTGGCGCAGCACGTCGAGCACCGACCGCAGCTCCCCGAGGGCGTCCTTGCTCGCCGCCTTGATGGCGGCCAGGGCGGTGCGGGCCTGGTCGGGCTGCTCGTCCATGAGGTGGAGGGCGACGCCCGCCTGCACGCTGATCAGCGAGATGTCGTGGGCCAGCACGTCGTGGAGCTCCCGGGCGATGCGCAGCCGCTCCTCGCTGGCCCGTCGGCGACCCTCCTCCTCCCGGGCGCGGGCCTCCTCCTCGGCCCGGAGGCGGCGGATGCGCAGGGCCTCGCCGATCCCGGCCAGCACGAGCAGCCAGGCGGCCAGGCCGGCGGCCGGGATCCAACCGGGCGGGTCCTCGTCGAGGAGCACGGCGCCCACGAAGAGGAAGGCGACGTACCCGGTGGCCAGCACGGCCCAGGCCACCGCCCGGTGGCCGGTCAGCGCCGCGGTCAGGAAGGCGACGATCAGGGCGAAGAAGATCGGTCCCCGGGGGTAGTCGAGGGCGGCGTAGAGCAGCGTCGACGCGAACACCGTGAGCAGGACGGGAATCGGCCACCGCCGGCGCATGGCGAGGGCGGCCGGGCCGGCGGCCAGGAGCAGCCCGGCGGCCACGTCGAAGGACCGCCGGTCGGCCTGGTGCCGGCCGGCGAGGTAGGTGGCGGTCACCTGCACCACGGCGACGATCGCGGCCAGGGCGATGTCGGCGGCCTGCCGCCGCTGCGCCTCGACCGGCCCGTGCATGGGTTCACGGTACGTCTGCCACCCCGTGGTGTCGTCGTCCGCCTGGGGGCGCGGCCACTACTCCCATGGGCGTACGGCGAGGCGCGAGGATGCCGGATCGCCCTGCACGTCGCCTTCCTGCTCGCCGGCCTTGCCGTGCTGGCCAAGGGTTCCGACGTCTTCGTCGTGGCCGCGGCGCGGCTGGCGGTCACGCTGCGGATGTCGCCGGTGGCCGTGGGCGCGGTCGTGGTGGGGTTCGGGACCGGCGCCCCCGAGCTGCTGGTGTCGTCGATCGCCGCCGCCCGGGGATCGCTCGACATCGCCGCCGGCAACGTGGTGGGCTCCAACCTGGCCAACCTCACCCTCGTGCTCGGCGTGGCCGGCCTGATCGCCCGGCTCGAGACGGTGCCCCGCATCATCCGCCTGGAGGCGCCGCTGTCGCTGGCCACCGTCGCCCTCTTCGCCCTGCTCCTGCAGAACGGCTTGTCGCGCTGGGAGGGCGGCGTCCTCCTCCTGGCCCTCGGCACCGCCCTCGTTCTCATGCTGCGCGCCGCGGGGGAGGCGGCGGTGGACGTCCGGGCGCCAGGCGAGGCCACGGCGCTCGCCGAGTTCGTCGAGGAGGTGGAGGAGTTCGTCGAGGACGCGAGCGAGCCGGGGCTGGCTGCGGTGGCCGCCGCCCGGTCGGCACCCGACGCGGTGCGCGTCGCCCTGGGCTTGGTGGCCACGGTGGCCGGTGCGCAGCTTCTCGTGGTCGGGGCACAGCGCATCGCCGATGAGGTCGGGCTCTCGGGCGGCGTGGTGGGGCTCACCATCGTGGCCGTGGGGACCTCGCTGCCTGAGCTCGTCACCGCCATCCAGTCCGCTCGCCGGAACGAGACCGCGCTGCTGGCCGGTAACGTCCTGGGCAGCAACGTGTTCAACAGCACCGCTGTCGGGGGCGTCGCCGCCCTTGTCGGCCCCGGGGCACTTACCGACGCCGGGCTCACTGTGGTGGCCGCGGGGTCGATGGTGGGCATCGCCGGGCTGGCCTGGCTCTTCCTCGGCCTCGGCGGCCGGCTCCGGCGCTGGGAAGGGGGCGTGCTCCTGGGCGTCTACGCCGCCACCCTTGTCCTACTGCGGTGAAGGCCGATGAGTCCCGCCGCCGCCCGACGTCCATGACAGCATGAGCCAACACGCAGACCGCTACCGCAGGATCGCCGCCCGCTTCACCGAGACGGTGCGGGCCGTGCCGGCCGGCGCCTGGGAGAACCCGGCGCCGCCGGAGGGCTGGGTGGCCCGCGACGTGGTCGGCCACCTGGTCGCCTGGCTGCCGGCCTACTTCTTCAGCACCTGGGACATCGACGCCCCGACCGCGCCCACCGTCGACGAGGACCCGGTGGCTGCGTGGGAGGCGCTCGACCGCGTCCTCCAGGCTGCCTTCGACGACCCCGAGGTGGCCGGGCGGGAGCAGGAGACCCGTATGGGCCGCTCCACGTTCGCCGAGACGTTCGACATGATCGGCACCAACGACATCTTCCTCCACACCTGGGACCTGGCCCGGGCCGCCGGGCTCGACGAGACGCTGGATCCCGACGAGGTCCACACCCTCCTCGTGGGCATGGAGCCCTACGACGAGGTCCTGCGCCAGTCGGGCCACTACGGGCCGAGGGTGGCGGTGCCCGACGACGCCTCCGAGCAGGACCGCCTGATCGCCTTTATCGGCCGCCGGCCCTAGGCCCGGCGAGCGGCCCACCACTCGTCGAGGCGGCGGCGGGCCTCCTCCTCGCCGAGGGGGCCCTCCTCCATGCGCAGCTCGTAGAGGAACCTCCACGCCTTGCCGACGTCGGGGCCGGGGCCAATCCCGAGCTGCTCCATGATCTGGTTGCCGTCCAGGTCGGGCCGGATCCGTTCCAGCTCCTCCTGCTCGCGCAGCTGGGCGATGCGCTCCTCGAGGAGGTCCATGCGCCGGGCCAGGTCGGCGGCCTTGCGCTGGTTGCGGGTGGTGCAGTCGCAGCGGGTCAGCTCGTTCAGCTTCTCCAGCAGGGGGCCGGCGTCGTGGGCGTAGCGGCGGACGGCGCTGTCGGTCCACACGTCGTCGCCGTAGCCGTGGAAGCGCAGGTGCAGCTCGACCAGGCGGCGGACGTCGGCGATCTCCTGCTCGGGGTACCGGAGGGCCCGCATCCGCTCCTCGGCCATGCGGGCGCCCACCACCTCGTGGTGGTGGAAGGAGACCCCGCCCCTGCCGAACGAGCGGGTCTTGGGCTTGCCGATGTCGTGGAGGAGGCAGGCCAACCGCAGCACCTTGTCGGGGCTGGCCTTCTCGACCACGGCGATGGTGTGGGCCAGCACGTCCTTGTGGCGGTGGACGGGGTCCTGCTGGAGGGCGAGGGCGGGCAGCTCGGGGAGGAACTCCTCGGCCAGGCCGGTGTCCACCAGGAACCACAGCCCGGCGGCCGGCGAGTCGACCACGAGCAGCTTGTCGAGCTCGTCGCGGATGCGCTCGGCCGAGACGATCTCCAGGCGGTGCCGGAGCGACTTCACCGCGGCCACCAGGTCGTCGTCGGGCGTCAGCCGGTAGCCGCTGATGAAGCGGGCGGCTCGCAGCATGCGCAGGGGGTCGTCGGTGAAGGACTCCACCGGCGGCAGGGGCGTGCGCAGCCGGGACGCGGCCAGGTCGCCGATCCCGCCGAACGGGTCGATCAGCTCTGCGCTCGGCACCTGGCCCGAGCGGCCGGAAGCGGGGAGGAGTCGCAGGGCCATGGCGTTGACGGTGAAGTCCCGCCGGGACAGGTCGGCCTCCACCTCCGCGGCGAACTGCACCTCGGGCTTGCGGGAGTCGGGGGAGTAGGCCTCGCCCCGGTGGGTCGTGATCTCGTAGATCACGTCGTCCTTCTTGGCGCCGATGGTGCCGAAGCGCCGGCCCTGGTCCCAGACCGCGTCGGCCCACCCCTGGACGGCCCGCTCGATGTCCTCCGGCCGGGCGTCGGTGGTGAAGTCGAGGTCCTTCCGGGAGGCGACGTCGCGCCCCAGGATGGCGTCGCGCACGCTCCCCCCGACCAGGTAGAGCTTCCAGCCGGCGGCGGCGAAGCGCTCGGCCAGCGGCGCCGTCTCCTCGAGGAGGGGCTGGAGGCGTTCGGGGATCACGCTGTCCAAGGTACGCCAGGGCCCGAGCGGCCCTACAGAGCGGGGCGCCCAGGGCCCGAGCGGCCCTACAGAGCGGGGCGCCCAGGGCCCGAGCGGCCCTACAGAGCGGGGCGCCCAGGGTTGGAAGGGGCCTCCCCGGTACGATTGGGCGAGCCATGACGACCGTCGCCGCCGAGGTCCTGCAATGGGGCTGGGAACGGGCCCGCACCGGACCCTGGCGCGGCGACGGGCAGATCGCCTACCTGGCCCCGCTGCCGCCGGCCGGCGCCCCGTCGGTGGACTTCCTGCACCGCTGCCTGGACACCCTGGCCGCCCGCGGGTTCACCGAGGTCGTCACCAGCGCCCTGGCCCCGGCCGAGCAGGGCGGCTTCCGCAGCCTCGGCTTCGAGGAGTACGAACGCCTCCACCTCCTCAGCCACAACCTGCAGGACATCGGCCGCCCCTCACGGGAGGCCGAGCGGCTGCTGCGGCGGGGGCGGGCGGGGGACTGGCCGGCCGTGCTCGACGTCGACGCCGGCGCCTTCGCCCCCTTCTGGCGGCTGGACGCCGGCGGGCTGCGGGAGGCGATCGACGCCACCCCGGTGTCCCGGTTCCGGGTGGCGTCGCCGGGGCGGCGCGCCGATGCCGTCCTGGCCTACTCGGTGACCGGGCTCAGCGGCACCCAGGGGTACCTCCAGCGCCTGGCCGTCGACCCCACCCACCGCCGGCGGGGCCTCGGCCGTGCCCTGGGGCTCGACGGGCTGCACTGGCTCCGGCGCAAGGGCGTGGGGGAGGCCGTGGTGAACACGCAGCTCGGCAACGAACCCGCCCTTGCCCTCTACCTCTCCCTCGGCTTCCGCATGGAGCCCATGCAGCTCTCGGTGCTCCACCGGCGGTTGCGATGACCACCCGGCGGACCGCGGCCCTGCTGCTGGCCCTCGTCGTGGCCACCGTCCTGGCGCCGGCCGCCTCGGCCCAGCAGCCACCGGCCCGGGGCCGGATGACGTTCGTCGCCCAGACCCCGTGGGTGTCGCCGGGGGGCAACTTCCTGCTGCGGGTGCGGGTCGAGCGGCCGACGGGCGCCTCCAACCTGGAGTTCGCCATGACCATCTTCCCGGCGGTCGCCACCCGCTCGGAGTTCGTCGAGACGCTGGCCGACCAGATGGGCGACGCCCCCCACGTCGCCCTCCAGCCCGTCCCGCTGTCCACCCTCCGGGAGGAGTCCAACGGCGACGTGGTCCTGACCATCCCGATACGCGACCCCGCGGCGCCCCGCGATCCCACGCGGGTGCTCCTGCCGCCGCGTGACGGCGTCTACCCCGTACGGGTCGAGCTGCGGGACCGGCTGGCCGGCACGACCATCGACCGCTTCGTCACCCACCTGCTGCACATGCCCGAGCTGCACTCCACGCCCAAGCTGGGCGTGTCGCTGGTGTTCCCGGTGCACGCCCCGCCCGCCCTCCAGCCCGACGGCAGCCAGCAGCTGCCCGAGGGCGACAGCCTGGCCGCGCTGGCCCAAGGGGTGGACGCCGTCCGGGCCACCCCGTTCACCCTCGCCCCCACGCCGGAGACCGTCGCCGCCCTGGCCGCCAGCAACGACGCCAAGGCCAAGGCCCTGCTGGCCACGCTGAAGGCGGCGGCGGCCGAACGGTCGACCTTGACCGGCACCTACGTCCCGGCCAACCTGGCCGCCCTCATGGGCGCCGGCCTCGACGGGGAGGTGGCGGGCCAGATCACCCGGGGCTGGGACGCCCTCACCGACGTGCTGTCGCCCCGGCTCGACGCCCGTACCTGGCTGGCCGAGGAGGCGCTCGACCCCCACGTCATCGACGTGCTGGCCGGCCGGGGGTTCGACCGGATGATCACGGCCGAGCCGCTGCTCACGCCCCTCCAGGAGCAGAAGCTGACGCTCACCCGCCCGTTCGTGCTCACCGGTCGCCAGACCCGCGTGCAGGCGGTGGCGGCCGACCGCGGGCTGGCCGCCCACTTCGACAACAAGGGGAACCAGGCGCTGCTCGCCTACCAGCTGCTGGCCGACGTGGCCGTGATCTACCTCGACCGGCCGGGCGACGACGAGCGCCGGGGAGTGGCCGCCGTCGCCCCGCGCGACTGGCGCCCGTCCCGCCAGTTCCTCGACATCGTGGCCACCGGCCTGGCCTTGTCGCCGATCCTGGAGTCCATCTCGCTGGACACCCTGTTCAGCGCGGTGCCTACTGCGCGCGACGACAACGGTTCGACGATGGTCCGCAGGCCGGCCACGCCCGCCCCCGGCAGCCTGGCCGAGGTGGCCGACGAGCTGCGGGACACCCGCCGCAACCTCGACTCGCTGGGGTCGGTGCTCGGCTCGGGCAACACCACCTCCACGGTGATCGAGGAGCACCTCCTCGTCGCCGAGTCCACCGACCTGAAGTCCCGCCGGCAGCGGGAGCCCTACATCGCCGGCGCCGACCGTCTGATCGCCACCGAGCTGAGCCAGATCGAGATGCCGGAGGGCCGCTCGTTCACCCTCACCGCCCGCACGGGCGAGATCCCGGTCACCTTCAAGAACAACACGGGCAGGCCGGTGAAGGTGGTGGTGCGGATCGAGAGCGACAAGCTGGAGTTCCCCCAGGGCACCGTCCAGAACCTCGAGCTGACCCGGCTCAACACCACCGAGCGGTTCCCGGTGATCGCCCGGGCCTCCGGCGCCTTCCCCATCCGCATCACCCTGGAGTCGCCCGACGGCCACCTGGTGGTGGGCCGGGCCCGAATCACGGTACGGTCAACCGCCGCATCGGGCGCCAGCCTGGTCGTGGCTATGGGGGCGGCGACGTTCCTGGCCGTCTGGTGGGGCCGCAATGCCATGAAGGGGCGCCGAGCGAGAGGGTTGGTTCCGGAGGAATGACAGTCAAGATCGTCACCGACAGCAGCTGCGACCTGCCCGACGACCTAGTCGCCGAGCTGGGCATCGAGGTGGTGCCGCTTACCATTCGCTTCGGCAGCGAGGAGCTGGTCGACCGGCGCGATCTCACCTCGTCGCAGTTCTGGGCCCGCTGCAACACCTCCGCCGAGCTGCCGTCGACGGCCGCCCCCGCACCGGGCGCCTTCGAGGAGGTGTTCCGCAAGGCGGCGGCCGGCGGGGCCGAGGGCGTGGTGTGCGTGAACCTGTCGTCGAAGCTCTCGGCCACCGGCGAGTCGGCCGCGGCCGCGGCCCGGGCCGTGGCCGACGTGGTGCCGGTGCGGGTGGTCGATTCGCTGTCGGTCACCCTCGGGCTGGGGATGGTGGCGGTGGAATCGGCCCGGCGGGCGGCGGCCGGGGCCTCGCTGGAGGAGATCGTCGCCCTGGCCGAGGGCATGAGCCGGCGCACCAAGGTCTTCGGCAGCCTCGACACCCTGGAGTACCTCAAGCGGGGCGGGCGGATCGGCGCGGCCCAGGCCCTGCTGGGCTCCATGCTGTCGATCAAGCCCTGCATCGAGGTGGTGGACGGCAAGGTGGAGCCCGGGCCCAAGCAGCGGACCCGCTCCCGTGCCCTGCAGTGGCTGGCTGACCAGGTCGGGGCGCAGACCGGGATCGAGAACCTGGCCGTCCTCCACGGCGACGCCCCCGACGTCGACGCCCTGCTCGACCTGCTGGCCAAGCACTACCCCCGAGAGCGCATCGTGGTCGGCCAGCTGGGCGCCGTGGTCGGTGCCCACACGGGGCCGCGCACGATCGGGGTCGCATTCCAGATCCCGTCCGGGGCCGGTACCGTGTCCTAGGTGTCTGATGCCCCCCTCGGCGGACCCGCCGGGATTCACACCGAACGGGTCCTCGCCGGGCGCTACCGCCTCAAGCGGCTGATCGCCCAGGGCGGGATGGCCGAGGTATGGGAGGCGGTCGACGACATCCTGGGCCGCCCGGTGGCGGTGAAGGTCCTGCACGCCCACCTGGCGGCCGACGAGTCGTTCCAGGAGCGGTTCCGCCGGGAGGCCATCGCCGCCGCCCGCCTGGCCCACCCCAACGTGGTGGCCACCTTCGACACCGGCGCCGACGGCGGGACCACGTTCATCGTCATGGAGCTGGTCGACGCCCGCAACCTCCGCCAGGTCCTCAACGAGACCGGGCCCATGGCCCCCGGGCGGGTCGTCCACGTGGGCGCCCAGATCGCCGACGCCCTGCAGTACGCCCACAAGGCGGGGATCGTCCACCGCGACGTGAAGCCGGCCAACATCCTGCTGTGCCCCGACGGGCGGGTGAAGGTGGCCGACTTCGGCATCGCCAAGGCGGTGGAGGACACTCAGCCGGGCCGGGCCGGCCCCGCCGAGGCCCTGACCAGCACCGGCTCGATCATCGGCACCGCCCAGTACCTGTCGCCCGAGCAGGTCGACGGTCGGGAGGTCGACGGCCGCACCGACGTCTACGCCCTGGGTGTGGTCGTCTACGAGATGCTCACCGGGCGGCCGCCGTTCACCGGCGACACCGACATGGCCGTCGCCCTCAAGCACGTCACCGCCAGCCCGCTGGCTCCCCGCCAGGTGCGGGCCGGCATCCCCCGGGCCCTGGAGGACGTCGTGCTGCGGGCCATGGCCAAGGACCCGGCGGCCCGGTACCAGTCGGCGGCGGAGCTCCAGACCGCCCTGCTGTCGGTGAACCTGGGCGCCCAGGAGGCCACCAACGTGGTTGCCGCCCCCCCGCCCCTGCCCCGCGG
>Ga0247704_1000127_pt1 | contig 21996 bp, 17 predicted proteins | sample 41W_NmetaG_FD_189042 | JGI IMG/M metagenome (GOLD analysis project Ga0247704, IMG submission 189042) | Soil microbial communities from hillslope of Landscape Evolution Observatory, University of Arizona, Oracle, AZ, United States - 4-1-W_N | ecosystem: Engineered > Artificial ecosystem >...
GAAAGGGGGCATCGGGGGTGGCCGCAGGGGCCGGCGCCGGCCGGGGCACGGCGAAGGCGGCCGTGCCGACGGGCTCCTCCGGCGGGGTCAGGTCGGCGCCGTTGAGGTCGACCTCGCCCTCGTCGAGCTCGATCCCCTCGGCCGAGAGCCGCTGGCGGACGCCGTCGATAACGTCCTCGCTCAGCTCCACGTGCTCGAGCACGGACATGACGTCGTCGACGCTGAGGGCCCGCCGCGCCCGGCCTTGGGCCAGCAGGCGGTTGAACTCCGCCTCTGATACCCCTACCGGTGGCGTGAGCGCATCACTGCTCTGGCTCATGCTTCCACCTCAAAACGGTCGACGAGCCAGCGTACCAACCTGCCGGTGGCGTCGACTGACGTGGCCGGCTCCTGGACCTCGGCCACGGTGAGCTTGAGCCAGGCCACGTCGGTGATGGGCTGGCCCGACCGCACGGCCTCGGCGCTCAGGGCGGCGACGGCCCGGTTGGCGGCCTCGGTGGCCAGGCGGGCGAGGACGTCGTCCGGCGACGTTGCGGGGTCTTCCACGGCCAGCCGCCGCAGCAGGGAGGCGACCTCGGGCTCGGCCCCGTCGATGGCCTGGGGCAGGGTGGTCGCCGAGCACAGGGCCCGGTAGCCGGCGAGGACCACGGGGTCGGCGAAGAGGGCGTCGTGGAGGCGGTCGGCCACCTCCTCGGGGCGGTGGACGGCCAGGCGCAGGGCCTCCACCTCAGGGCCCTCCAGGCGCCGGGGTGGCTGGGCGACCCGGACCGGGCGGTGCTGGTGGACGGCCCGTTGGAGCTCGTCCACCGGCATGTCCAGCACCGTGGCCAGCCGCCCGACGTACTCGTTGCGGGTCAGCTCCGAGGGGTGCTCCCGGATCAGGGCCAGGGCGGCCTCGGCCGCGTGGGCCTTGCCGCCGGGCGTGCGCACGTCGGCCCGGGCCAGCAGCCGGTCGATCCGGAAGGACAGGAAGGGCCGGGCCCCCTTCACCGCGGCCTGGAGGGCGGCCGGATCGCGGCGGGCCAGATCGCCGGGATCCATCCCGGCCGGGAGGTCGGCGACGGCGAGGTCCAGCTCGTAGCGGCGCTCCCACTCGTAGAACTTCTCGGCCGCGGCCTGGCCGGCGGCGTCGGCGTCGTAGGCCAGGACCAGGCGGCGGGCGAAGTTCTTCAGCATGCGGATGTGGTCGTCGGACAGGGCGGTGCCGCAGGTGGCCACGCCGGTGCGCACGCCGGCCCGGGCCAGGCCGATCACGTCGGTGTAGCCCTCGCAGACCACCACCTCGCCGGTCTCGACCACCGCGGCCTTGGCCCAGTTCAGCCCGTAGAGCGTCCGGCTCTTGGAGTACAGCGGGGTCTCCGGCGAGTTGCGGTATTTGGGCCCCGGTTCCCCGCTCCGAGGGCCGCTCGGGCCCTGGCCTCCTTCCAGGCGCCGGCCGCCGAAGGCCACCGGGTCGCCCCGGACGTCGAAGATCGGGAAGAGCACCCGCCCCCGGAAGAAGTCCTGCACCCGGTCCCGCTTGTTGCGGAAGGCCAGGCCGGTCTCCCGCAGCACCTCCTCCGGCAGCTTCAGGGCCCGGGCCAGCTCGTCCCAGCCCTCGGGCGCCCACCCCAGCTGGTAGGTGCGGACGATCTCGCCGTCGTAGCCCCGGGAGCGCAGGTAGGCCCGGGCCGGCTTGGCGTCGGGGCCCGAGAGCAGGCGGTCGTGGTACCACTCGACGGCCTGGGCCATGGCCTCCACCAGCCGGCCCCGCCGCCGCCGCTCCTCGGTGACGGCGGCGGTGTCGTACCGGACCTGGATGCCCGCCCGGGCGGCCAGCCGCTCGACCGCCTCGGCGAAGTCGACGTGCTCCACCTCGCGCACGAAGGTGATGACGTCGCCCCCCACCCCGCAGCCGAAGCAGTAGTACAGCCCCTCCTCGGCGTTGATCGAGAACGAGGGCGACTTCTCGGCGTGGAACGGGCACAGCCCCTGCCACCGCCGCCCCGCCCGCCTGAGGGCGATGTGCTCCCCGGCCACGGCCACGAAGTCCGTCGCCGCCCGGACCCGCTCGATGTCCTCGGCCAGGATGCCCATATACCTGGCGCACGGTAGCGGCCCTCCCCCCGACCTGCGGCTACCCCTTGGCGCCACCCGTGAAGTTCCACGACGCCAGCCGCACCGTGGGCACGTGGTAGGTGCCGTTGAACAGCCGGGCGTCGTCGGCGATGCCGAGGACGTTCCCGGGGCGGAGGGCGTCGACGTAGGACTGGGTGAAGCGCAGGTTGGGCACCCCGCCCACGACCCGGCCCCCCTCGATGAGGAACGTCCCGTTCCGGGTGAGGCCGGTGACCACCTGGGTCTTGGGGTCGAGGATCCGCGTGTACCAGAACTCCGTCACCAGCAGCCCCCGCTCCACCGAAGCGATGAGCTCCCCGGGCGACCGGGCGCCGGGCGCCATGAACAGGTTCTGGGCCCACGCCCCGGCCGACTCCCCGCCGGCCATCCCGTGGCCGGTGCTCTCGGTGCCGGCCTTGGCCGCGGTCCGCCGGTCGTGGCAGAGGGCGACGGGCACCCCGGCCCGTACCAGGTCGAGCCGGCGCTTGGGCGTGCCCTCGGCGTCGAAGCCGCGGCTGATGGCCCGCGGGTCGGTGGCGTCGTCCCACAGGGTGATCGACGGGTCGAGCTGGCCCTCGCCCAGCTCCACGAACGAGCGGCCCTCGGCGAAGGTCCGGGCGTTGAAGCCGTCGCGGAGGAACTCCAGCATGTTGGCCAGGCACGACGGCTCCAGCACCACCTCGTACCGGCCCGGCTCCAACGCCACCAGGTCGTCGCCCCGCCGGGCCTTCTCGGCGGCGGTCCGGCCCGTGGCCGACCCGTCGATGTCCGACAGCCGGCTGGAGCTCTGCCACCCCCGGCCGTCGGACATGGCGGTGCGGTGGATGGCCTCGATGGTCGAGGAGCTCCGCCGGCCCTCCAGGCGCTGCCCGGCCGAGTTGGCGAAGGCGACGAACGAGCCGTCGGAGTCGCAGAACCCGGCCGCCCGCAGCCCCTCGCCGGCGTCGACGAAATCCCGGACCACCTCGGCCCGCAGGGCCGGGTCGGCGAAGTGGGTGGCCTCGTCGTAGGAGCGAACCTCGGGGGCGCGGGCGGGTGGGGCCAGCCCCGGCCAGTCCGGGTCGACGGCCCGCAGCTGGGCCGCGGCCAGCGTCCGCTCGACCAGCCCGGTCAGGCCCTCGTCGTCGGTGCGGTCGGTGCTGGCCGACGCCAGCCGCCCGCCCGCCGACACCCGCAGCCGGGCCCACCGGAAGTCCTGGGCCACGTTCTGGTGGATGTAGGAGTTGGCGAACCGGGTGAGCGCCGACCGGCCCTGGACGACGGTGACCTCGGCCTCGGCCCGGTCGCCGACCTTCCCGAGCACGTAGTCGCAGGCGCCGTCGAGGTCGCGCATCACCGGCTCCTGACCCCCACCCGCACGCCCCGGAACCGGCCCGGCACCGCGGGGTGGCCGGTGTGGCCGTACTGCTGGGGTTGGCCTTTGCCGCAGTTCGGCGTGCCCCAGAAGACCCACTCGTCCGGCCCGCCCAGCATGTCCAGCGACCCCCAGAACTGGGGCGTGATCCCGGTGTAGGTCGGGTTGCGGAGCAACCGCCCCAGCCTGCCGTTCTTCACCTCGTAGCCCACCTCGCAGCCGAACTGGAAGTTCAGCCGCTTGTCGTCGATCGACCACGACCGGTTGGTCTCCATGTACACGCCGTCGTCGGTGGCCGCGATCATCTCCTCGAGCGACGACTCCCCCGGCAGGATGCCCACGTTGGTCATCCGCACCATGGGCAGGTGGTTCCAGCCGTCGCTGCGGACCATGCCGCCCGGCGGCAGGCCGGCCACCGAGGCCGAGTCCCGGCCCGACAGGACCCCCACCCAGATCCCGCCCTTGACGATGTCCACCCGCTGGGCCGGCGTGCCCTCGTCGTCGTAGCCGAAGCTGCCCAGGGCGCCGGGCAGGGTGGCATCCGCGGTGATGTTCATCAGCTCCGACCCGTAGCGCAGCCGGCCCAGCTCGGCGAGATCGAGGAACGACGTGCCGGCGAAGGCCGCCTCCCACCCCAGGATGCGGTCGAGCTCGATGGCGTGGCCCACCGACTCGTGGATCTGCAGGGCCAGCTGCTCCCGCCCCAGGATGAGGTCGGTCACCGCCGGCGGGCACTCGGGCGCGCTGAGCAGGGCGACGGCCTCCTCCCCCACCCGCTGGGCGTTGCCCGCGAGGTCGGCGGCCCGGATCATCTCGTAGCCCCGGGTGCCCCAGATCCCCCCGATCCCTCCGTAGCTGCGGCGCTGGGTCTCCGCCTCCCCCACCGCGGTGGCCTCCATCGACGTCCCGCACTCCACGAGATGCTGCGAGATGCGGTGCCCCTGGCTCGACACGAACCACTTCTCGGTGTCCCAGGCGTGCATGTGGGCCTGGGCCACGCCCACGCCCGCCACCGCCTTCATGGTGGCGGTGGCCGCCACCAGCAGGTCGCCCCGCTCGGAGACCGACACCGTGAAGGGGTGCTCCTCGCACGGCGAGTCCCAGTGGGCCTGGGCCGCCCCGACACCGGCCAGCTCCATGGGCGGCCCGGGCACCAGGGCCGAGGCCTTGGCGATGGCCGCCGCCTCCTCCCCGGCCCGGCGGGCCCGCACGCCGTCGGGCTCCGGCGTGGCGAAGAAGCCCCACGACGACCCGATCAGCGCCCGCACCCCGACCCCGGCCGACTCGTTGCGCGACAGCCGCTCGAGCACGCCGTTGCGGGCCGACAGCCCCTCGGTGGCGGTGACCATGGCCCGGGCGTCGGCGTAGGTGGCCCCCGCGGCCAGCGCCCCCTCCACCGCCGCCTGGGCCAGGTCGAACATGGCCCGGGACGCTAACCCACCGGCGAACCGGTGACAGAGATGGGGGTCTGCGCCCCCAGATCTGTCACCAGTTCGATCAGGAGCGGGCGAGAATCGCCTGGGCGGCGGCCAGCCGGGCGATCGGCACCCGGAAGGGCGAGCACGACACGTAGTCGAGCCCCGCCTCGGTGAACAGGGTGATCGACTCCGGGTCGCCGCCGTGCTCGCCGCACACGCCCAGCTTGAGGCCGGGCTTGGCCTCCCGGCCCCGGGCCGCGGCCAGCTTGACCAGCTCGCCCACCCCGGCGGCGTCGATGGTCTCGAACGGGTTGCGCTTGAGCAGCCCGCCCTCCAGGTAGGCCGGCATGAGCCGGCTCTCCACGTCGTCCCGGCTGAACCCGAACGTCATCTGGGTGAGGTCGTTGGTGCCGAAGGAGAAGAAGTCGGCCTCCTCGGAGATCTCGCCGGCCCGCAGGGCGGCCCGCGGCGTCTCGATCATGGTGCCGATGGTGACGTCGACGCCCGCCGGTCCCCCGCTCTCGGCCGCTCGGGCCGCCACGCCCGCCACCGCCTCCTCGACCCACCCGCGGGCCAGGGCCAGCTCCTCGCGACCCACGGTGAGGGGGATCATGATCTCGACCACGGGCGTGCCGCCGGCCGCCACCCGGTCGGCCGCCGCCTCCATGAGGGCCCGGACCTGCATGGCGTAGAGGCCAGGCTTGATCACGCCCAAGCGCACGCCCCGCACCCCGAGCATGGGGTTGAACTCGTGCCACGACTCGGCCGCCCGGAGCAGCTGGCGCTCCTCGTCGGTAAGGCTGCCCGTCTTGGCCTGCTTGATCATCAGGTCCTCGGTGCGGGGCAGGAACTCGTGCAGCGGCGGGTCGAGGAGCCGGATGGTGACCGGCAGGCCGTCCATGGCCTCCAGCACCTCGTAGAAGTCGGCCTTCTGGGCCACCCGCAGCTCCTCAAGGGCGGCGGTCTCGTCCTCGTCGGTGGACGCCAGGATCATCCGGCGCACGATCGGCAGCCGGTCCTCGGCCAGGAACATGTGCTCGGTACGGCACAGACCGATGCCCTCGGCGCCGAAGCGCCGGGCGTTGGCCGCGTCGGGCCCGGTGTCGGCGTTGGCCCGCACGGCCATCTTCCCGGCCCGGATCTCGTCGGCCCAGCCCAGGATGGTGGCGAACTCGGGCGGAGGCTCGGCCACCGTCACCTCGACCGCGCCCAGCATGACCCGCCCGGTGGACCCGTCGACGGAGATCAGGTCGCCCTCGTTCACCGTGACCCCGCCGGCCTCGAAGCTGGTACCTCTTATATGCACGCCGTCGGCGCCGACCACGGCCGGCGTGCCCCAGCCCCGGGCGACGACCGCGGCGTGGCTCACCAGCCCGCCCCGGGAGGTGAGGATGCCCTTGCTCACGATCATGCCGTGGACGTCCTCGGGCGACGTCTCGCTGCGGACCAGGATCACCGCCTCGCCCCGGGAGGCGGCCTCGGCCGCGTCGTCGGCGCTGAAGTAGGCCCGGCCCACCCCCGCGCCCGGCGAGGCGGCCAGGCCGGTGGCGATCACCTGCACGTCGCCCCCGCCCACCTGGGGGTGCAGCACCTGCTCCAGGTGCTCGGCGGTCACCCGCTGGACGGCCTCGGCGTGGGACAGGTGGGTGCGCTCGTCGGTGGTCATGTCGACGGCCATACGCAGGGCGGCGCCGCCGGTGCGCTTGCCCACCCGGGTCTGGAGCATCCACAGCTTGCCCTGCTCGATGGTGAACTCGGTGTCGCACATGTCGCGGTAGTGGCGCTCGAGCCGGTCGAAGATGGCCAGCAGCTCCTCGTAGATCTCGGGGAAGAGGGGCTGCATCTCGTCGAGGTGGAGGGTCTTGCGGATGCCGGCCACCACGTCCTCGCCCTGGGCGTTGACCAGGAAGTCGCCGTAGGGCTTGTTCTCACCCGTGGCGGCGTCGCGGGTGAAGCCGACGCCGGTGCCCGAGTTGTCGTCCCGGTTGCCGAACACCATGGCCTGGACGTTCACCGCGGTCCCGAGCTCGTGGGAGATGCGCTCCTTGACCCGATAGGCCACGGCCCGGGCCCCGCCCCAGGAGCGGAAGACGGCCTCGATGGCCCCCCGCAGCTGGTCGGCGGGGGCCTGGGGGAACGGCTCGCCGGTGTGCTTGGCGACGATCTCCTTGTAGCGCTCGACCAGGCCCCGCAGGGCGTCGGCGGGCAGCTCGGCGTCGCTCTTGACCCCGGCCTCCTTCTTGGCCTCGTCGAAGGGGCCGTCGAACTCCTCGCCGGGCACGCCGAGCACGATCCGGCCGTACATGGCGACGAAGCGGCGGTAGCTGTCGTAGGAGAAGCGCTCGTCACCCGTCTGCTTGGCCAGGCCCTGGACCGACGCGTCGTTCAGGCCCAGGTTGAGGACGGTGTCCATCATCCCGGGCATGGAGAACTTGGCCCCCGAGCGCACGCTGACGAGCAGCGGGTCGGCGGCGTCGCCCAGCTTCTTGCCCATCGCCGACTCCAGCGTGTCCAGCTGGGCCGCCACCTCCTCGGTGAGCCCCGCCGGCCACCCACCGTGCATATATGCCCGGCAGGCGTCGGTGGAAATGGTGAACCCGTGGGGCACGGGCAGCTGCAGTACCGACGTCATCTCCGCCAGGTTGGCCCCCTTGCCCCCGAGCAGGTCCTTGAGGCTCATCGGCGGCTTCTCGTGCGGGTGGTCAAAGGCGTAGACGTAGGTCACAAGCTCTCCTGGACGCGGCGGAACAACCTCTCAGCGTAGTTGGACCTCCGCCTCCCTGGTCAGTGGACGGATCATACGCTCCGTGTAGTTACAACCGTAGAATTCGCCGGGTGGATGATCGGCGGTCTTCAGGAGGCTCGGCACCGGCCATGGGCCGCGTCACGTGTGCCGTCGTCGGGGTGCTTCGCAACCTGGAACGCCACCTCACCCACGGCCGGCTGAAATGGCTGGACGGATATCCGTTCTGGCTCGCGCGGCTGCGCCGGAGTCTCCATGCCCACCACAATGCGCGGATCCAGGTGGGGGTGTTTGCGAACGATGCCGACACCGCGACCCAGGCGCTGATCCGGGCCGGATGGTCCCACGTCGCCACCAGCCCAGCCGATGACCGGACTCCGCCCGGGCGGCTCGTCCGGGTGGTGTTCGTCGCGCGTGTGAGGGCGGGCCACGTGCGAGCAGGGACGAAACTGGCCCGGGTCCTCACCATCGCGCTGGCGGAAGCCAAGGTGCAGGGCCCGGACCACTATGTCATCGACGTCCAGCCCGCCAGCTACCTCGGTCTTCCTGAGTGGCAGGCACGATCAGACGATCACTCGAAGGCCAGCGTCCAGGTGTTCACCCGCGGTGGGGCGAGCGCGGCGCAAGCGCACCTGCGGCAGGCAACCGGAAGGACCGCCTACGTCAAACCGGTCGGCAGCCTCACCGGCAGGCTCAGCGGGACGATGGCGACCGCCAGAAGGGAAATCGAGAGCAACCCAGCCCGGGCGTGGACGATCGCCACCGCCTCAATGCTGGCGGTGGCCATCCTCGCCGGCATCCAGTTGCTGTGGCCGCCGCGCCTGGCGGACACGAACTTCCTTTGGTGGCATGTCCCGCTGTTGGGGGCGGGGCTATTGGTGTCGCTGGCCGTCTGCATGGCAGCCGTCGTCCACACCTCCCGTTGGCGCGAGGGCTCACATGTCGAAACACTCCTTCTCGTGGCTGCCGCCGTGGCCGCTGGAATCCTCCTTGGCGGCACCACGCCCAAGCTGCTGTCGCTCCAGACCATCATGGGTCTCTGCATCTTCGCGGCCATCTGGCTGGTGTGGGAGCTGGCGGCCCTCACACGCTGGCGATCTCTGACTGTCGCGCTACGCCTGAGCACCCTCGCTGCGCTCGTCATCGGCTTCGGCCACCTGCGGATGGTCACCTACTACGCGGGCATGGGCGTGCCCGCGAGTGAGGCGGACACCGCCGCCATCGACTCGCTCACCATAGGGCTGAGATCAATCGTCATCTCGGCAGTCCCGGTCGCGATGCTGCTTGCGCTCGCCTGGTTCACCTCCGGCTGGTTCGTTCGGATGGCGGGCGTTGCTCTCACCGTGGTCGCGCTGGCGACAGCCGCCAGCCTCCTCCTCGGAACGCTGACTGCCGACCAAACGCGGGGCCGGCGAGTGGGACGCGGAATCGCGGTGCTTCCCGAGGTCGGTCTGCGTGTCGCCCCGTCTCCCACCGCGATGTGCCTGAACTCCCTCAACGCGCCGGTAACGTCGGCTCCTACGCCAACCCTGACGGTGGGACTACCACGGCTTGTGTGGCGGATCGGCACCTTCGGGCAGCAGACGATGCTCCTCGATCCGGCGCGCGCCCGCGCCAGCGCCGCGGACGTGCCTCTGACGGAGCCGGAGCGGCGAGCGTTCCGACCGCAGACGAACGTCGTGGCACCGGTCTGGTACGTCCCAACCAGCCAGATCACGCTTAGCAGGACTGCGGCGGCGACCCCAGCGCGCCGGTCAGGCCAACCTGGCTTGCAGCGCCCCGACCAGGCCCTCGATCGGCACCCGCTCCTGCTCCAGGGAGTCCCGGTCGCGGATGGTGACGGCCCGGTCGTCCAGGCTTTCGAAGTCGACGGTGACGCAGTACGGCGTGCCCGCCTCGTCCTGACGGCGGTAGCGCCGGCCGATGGACTGGGTCTCGTCGTAGTCGCACATGAAGTGGGGCTGGAGGAGCTTGAGCACCTCCCGGGCGACGGGGGTGAGCGTCTCCTTCTTCGACAGCGGGAGGACGGCCGCCTTGTACGGGGCCAGGCGCTTGTGCAGGCGCAGCACGGTGCGCTTCTCCCCGCCCACCTCGTCCTCGTCGTAGGCGGCGAGCAGGAAGGCCATCATGCTGCGGCCCACGCCGGCGGCCGGCTCGATCACGTGGGGGACGTAGCGCTCGCCGCTGGCCTGGTCGAAGTACTCCAGGCGCTCGCCGGAGAACTTGGCGTGCTGGGTCAGGTCGTAGTCGGTGCGGTTGGCCACCCCCTCCAGCTCGCCCCAGCCCCACGGGTACTCGAACTCCACGTCGGCCGTGCCCGCCGAGTAGTGCGACAGCTCCTCGGGGTCGTGGTGGCGCAGCCGCAGCTTCTCGGCCGGGATGCCGAGGTCGACGTACCAGCGCAGCCGCTCCTCGCACCAGTACTCGAACCACTGCTTGCCGTCGGCGGGCGGGACGAAGAACTCCATCTCCATCTGCTCGAACTCGCGGGTGCGGAAGATGAAGTTGCCCGGGGTGATCTCGTTGCGGAACGACTTGCCCTGCTGGGCGATGCCGAACGGCGGCTTCTTCCGGCTGGTGGTCAGCACGTTGGCGAAGTTCACGAAGATGCCCTGGGCCGTCTCCGGGCGCAGGTAGGCGATGGCGCCCTCGTCCTCGATCGGGCCCACGTGGGTCTTGAACATGAGGTGGAACGGCCGGGACTCGGTGAGGTCGGTGGACCCGCAGTTCGGGCACACCCCCTCCACCTGGTCCTCCCGCCACCGCTCCTTGCACTTGCGGCAGTCCACCAGGGGGTCGGTGAAGGTGGCCAGGTGGCCCGACGCCTCCCACACCTTGGGCGCCATCAGGATGGCGGCGTCGATGCCGACGATGTCGTCTCGCTCCTGCACCATGGCCCGCCACCACGCCTCCATGACGTTGCGCTTGAGCAGCACGCCCAGGGGCCCGTAGTCCCACGTCGACCGGAACCCGCCGTAGATCTCGCTGGACGGGAACACGAACCCCCGGCGCTTGGCCAGGTTGACGACGTTTTCGGTCAGGTCAGGCACGGCGACGAGCGTAGTGGCCTGGCTCAGGCGGCCTTCCGGACTATCCCGGCCGCCGCGTGCACCAGCGCGCCCACGTCCTCCGGCGCCGCCTCCAGCACCGCCACCCCGCAGCCTCGATCCGGTTGCGCCGGAGCCGGTCGCTGCGGAACGGCCCCCGCCCCGCGTGCCACCGGAACCCGTCGAGCTCCATGGCCAGCCGGTGGTCGGGATAGGCCAGGTCGACCCGGGCAACGAGCACGCCGCCGACCCATATCTCGTACTGCCGGACCGGCTCGGGCAGCCCGGCGGCCAGCAGCTCCCGCACCACCCGCATCTCGGCCACGCCCTCGGCCATGCCCTCGCCGTTCCACGCCTCCAGCACCGTGCGGAGGGCCCCCCGAGCCGGCAGGTCCCCGAGCCGGCAGAGCCGCCGGCACAACACGTCGTCGACCGCCTCCTCCAGCACGTCGTTCCCGACCACCCGGGCCAGATCCCCGACCATGCGCGCCGGCCGGGTGACCGGGATGCCGTCGCGCCGGACACCGTCGGCCGTTGACCGGTGCACCCGGGCCAGCGCGTTCCGCCCGCTGCGGCCGGGCGGAACCGTGATCTCCAGCGGCCCGGGCCGGAACCCCGACACGCCCCAGAGCACCGCCGCCGACCGGTGGGACACCACCGCACCCGGACCGGCCACCAGGCAGGCCGCCAGCGCCCGCTGCTTCCACGTGACCGGTGCCCCGGCCAGCCGGTACACACCGCTGGCCACCCGCACCCACCGGCCGGTGGCGATCCGGTGGCGGATCATCTCGTCGGTCATCCCGGTGCCGAGGGCCTGCGAGCGGGTGAGCAGCGCGTGCTGGCGGGCTGCGAGCCGTGCGACATCGGCGTCCATGGCGTGAAGTATGCCGAATGGGTGCGACAATGTGCAGAATTCGGGTCCAGAGACGTAATTCTGCACACTCAGTCGGGCGACAGGGCCCCCGCCACGGGCACCGACCGCAGCCGGCGCTCCAGGTGGTGCTCCATGGCCCGGGTGGCCAGGCGGTCGACCTCGTAGACGGCCGGCCCGGCCGGCACGCCCAGGGCGCCGACCAGGTCTCCGCCAAGGACCCGGCGGACCAGGTCGAGCCCGTCGGCCGACAGCGACACCCGCTCCCCCGCCCGCCCGGCGCAGGCCACGCACAGCACCCCGCCGTGGGCCAGGTCGAAGGCGTCCAGCCCGTAGCGGTCGCCGCACATGGCGCACTCGTCGAGCAGGGGGTGGAAGCCCTCCGACGACAGCAGCTTCAGGAAGAACGCCGGCACCAGCAGCGGCGAGTCGTGGGCCGCCAGCGCCCGCAGGCCCCCCAGGAGCATGGCGAACAGCCGCGGGTTGGCGTGGCGCTCCTGGGCCAGCTGGTCGGTGGCCTCCAGCAGCGACGAGGCCTTGGCCAGCCGGCCCAGGTCCTCCCGCACCGGGCGGAAGAACTCGACCACCTCGGCCTGGGTGACGATGTCCAGCTCCCGCCCCTCGTAGAAGAGCAGCGAGCAGTGGACCATGGGCTCCAGCCGGCCCCCGAAGCGGCTCCTGGTCTTGCGCACCCCCTTGACCACGGCCCGGACCTTGCCGTGGCGCTCGGTCAGCAGGTTGACGATGCGGTCGGCCTCGCCCAGGCGCCACGTCCGCAGCACGATCCCCTGGTCACGGTAGAGGCCCACGACGCCTCAGGCTTCGAGACCGCCGAAGCGGCGGTCTCGACGTTCGGCGGGACGCCGACGGGCGGACATCAGGCTTCGAGACCGCCGAAGCGGCGGTCTCGACGTTCGGCGGGACGCCGACGGGCGGACATCAGGCTTCGAGACCGCCGAAGCGGCGGTCTCGACGCTGGAACTCCCGGACGGCGTCGAACAGGTGCTGGCGACGGAAGTCCGGCCACAGCACGTCGGTGAAGACCAGCTCGGAGTAGGCCAGCTCCCACAGCAGGAAGTTGGAGATCCGGTACTCCCCCGACGTGCGCACGACGAGGTCCGGGTCGGGCATGTCCGAGTCGTACAGGTGGGAGCGGATGGCCCGCTCGTCGACCTGGCGGGGCGACACGCCCGACTCCACCAGCGACTTCACCGCGTCGACGATCTCGGCCCGGCCCCCGTAGTTGAAGGCGATGGTGAGGGTCATCGTGCGGTTCTTGGCCGTCAGCTCCAGGGCCTCGTCCATGCGACGGATCAGCCGCCTCGGCACCCGCCAGTCCCGCCGGCCCAGGAAGCGGATGCGGACGTCGCGCTCGTTCAGCTCGTCCCGCCGGCGCAGGAGCATCCCCTCGTTGAACCGCATCAGGTACCGCACCTCGTCGGGCGGCCGCTTCCAGTTCTCGGTGGAGAAGGCGTAGACGGTCAGCCACCTGACCCCCAGCTCGAGGGCCCCCTCGACGGTGTCGAACAGGGCCTCCTCGCCGGCTGCGTGGCCCTCGGTGCGGGGCAGGCCGCGCTTCTGCGCCCAGCGGCCGTTCCCGTCCATGACGACCCCGATGTGCACCGGCACCGAGCGGGGGTCGATCTCTTCCACGAGCCAGAGCGTAGGGCGACGGCCCCCGGGGGTAAGAGGCAATCGTGAAAGAAAAGCTTGACGGCCTGGGTGAACGGTGGCACTGGTTCGGAACCGTCCTGCGGGTCCAGAAGCGCTACCGCGAGCTCAACGGCAACTACCTCGCGTCGGCGGTCACCCTGTCGAGCTTCCTCTCCCTCTTCCCGCTGCTGCTGTTCGCCATCGCCGTCATCGGCTTCGTCGCCGCCGACACCCCGAACCTGGCCCCCGACGTGGTCCGGGAGCTCGGCCTGGAAGGGGACTCGGCCCGGGCCATCACCACGGCCATCGAGACGGCCCGGGACAGCCGCCGCGCCGCGTCGATCGTCGGCGTCGTCGGCCTCCTGTGGTCGGGCCTTGGCCTGGTGGCCGCCTTCCAGTACGCCATCAATGCGGCCTGGCAGGTCACCGGCCGGGGCTGGAAGGACAAGGTCCGGGGTCTCATGTGGCTGGGCGGCGCCACCCTCCTGTTCCTCACCTCGTTCGCCACCTCGACGGTCATCCGGTGGCTCCCGGGCTTCCTGGCGCCCCTCACGACGCTCGCCGGGCTGTCGGTCAACTTCGCCCTCTGGCTGTGGACGTTCAGGATCCTCGCCACCCGCGACGTGGGCTGGAAGGCGCTCGTCCCCGGCGCGGTACTGGGCGCCCTGGGCTTCGAGGTGCTCAAGGCCATCGGCGCCTTCTACGTTCCCGGCGCCGTGTCGTCGGCCTCCGCCCTCTACGGGACCCTGGGCGTGGTCTTCGCCACCCTGGCCTGGCTCCTCTTCTTCGGGCGGCTGGTGGTCTACGCCGCGGTGGTCAACGTGGTCCGGTGGGAGGAGGACCACGGCACGGTCGTCCTCAACGTGGAGGTGCCCCGCGTCCACCCCGAGACCACCGAGCCGGTCGAGGTCACCCGCGCCGGCGAGACCAAGCCCCAGACGTCGCCCGCCGGCGTCTAGCCTCCGCGCCTATCGCCACCGTCCCCTACGGCGCCTGGCCGTCGCCGATCACCGCTGCCTCGCTGGTCGAGCGGGCCGTCTCCCTCAGCGGGCTCGTCGCCTCCGGCGGCGCCCTCTATTGGAACGAGGGCCGGCCCGCCGAGGCCGGGCGGCAGGTCGTCGTCCGCTGGCAACCGGGGGGCGACCCGGTCGACGTCCTGGCCCCGCCGTTCTCGGCCCGCACGACCGTCCACGAGTACGGCGGGGCCGCGTTCTGCCTCGCCGGAGACGACGTCGTCTTCTCGAACTTCGCGGACCAGCGCCTGTACCGCGGCGACGCCCCGATCACCCCCGGCGACGGCGCCCGCTACGCCGACGGCGACGTGAGCCCGGACGGCACCCGGCTGGCCTTCGTCCGGGAGCGCCACACCAGCCACGGCGTGGTCAACGACATCGTCCTCCTGCCGAGCCTCGACGTGGTGGCCAGCGGCCACGACTTCTACGCCGCCCCCCGCTTCGGCCCCGACGGGCGCCTGGCCTGGCTGGCCTGGGACCAACCCCGCATGCCGTGGGACGGCACCGTGCTCGAGGTCGACGGCGCGGTCGTGGCCGGCGGCCCGGACGAGTCGATCTCCCAGCCCCGCTGGTCGCCCGAGGGGGCCCTGCACTGGATCTCCGACCGCACCGGCTGGTGGAACATCTACAGGGAGCCAGGCGAGCCGCTGGCCCCCATGGAGGCCGAGTTCGCCGAGCCCGACTGGGTCTTCGGCCAGTCGACCTACGACTTCCTCCCCGGGGGCCGCATCGTGGCCACCTGGACCGGGCGCCTCGGCGTCCTGGGCGAAGAGCCGCTCGACCTCCCGTACACCTCGTTCGCCTCGGTGCGGGCCCTCGGCGACAAGGTGGCCGCCATCGCCGCCTCCCCCACACAGGCCCCGGCCGTGGTCCTCATCGACCCGGCCACCGCCGAGGTCACCGTCGTCCGGGAGAGCCGGGCCACGCCGGTCGACCCGGCCTACCTCTCCACGCCCCGGCGCCTGGCGTTCCCCACCTCCGGCGGGGCCACCGCCCACGCCCTCTTCTACCCGCCGGCCAACCCGGACTGCGAGGGGCCGCCCGGCGAGCGCCCGCCCCTCATCGTCACCAGCCACGGCGGCCCCACGTCGCAGGCCTCCACCGCCCTCAACCTGCGCACCCAGTTCTGGACCAGCCGGGGCTTCGCCGTGGTCGACGTGGACTACCGGGGCAGTTCCGGCTACGGGCGGGCCTACCGCAAGCGGCTCGACGGGCAGTGGGGCGTGGCCGACGTCGACGACTGCCTGGCCGCGGCCCGCCACCTGGCCGCCATGGGCCGGGTCGACGGCCGCCGCATGGCCATCCGGGGCAGCAGCGCCAGCGGGCTCACCACCCTGCTCGCCCTCACCCGGGGCCCGAGCGGCCCTCCGAGCGGGGAACACGGCGTGTTCGCCGCCGGGGCCAGCCTCTACGGGGTGGTCGACCTGGCCGCCATGGCCCGCGAAACCCACAAGTTCGAGGCCCGTTACCTCGACGGTCTGGTCGGGCCCTGGCCCGAGGCGGCCGCCGTCTACCGCCAGCGGTCGCCGCTGACCCACGCCTCCCAGCTGTCGGCGCCGCTGATCATCTTCCAGGGGCTGGACGACAGGGTCGTCCCCCCGGCCCAGGCCGAGGTGCTGGTCGACGCCCTGCGCGCCGCCGGTGTCCCCTTCGCCTACCTGACCTTCGAGGGCGAGGCCCATGGCTTCCGCAAGGCCGAGACCCTCCGGCGGGTCCAGGAGGCCGAGCTCTCCTTCTACGGCCAGGTGCTCGGCTTCACCCCCGCCGACGACCTCGACCCCGTGTTCATCGAGCGCCCGTGATCCGCTGGGTCGTCGCCGTGGTCGCCGTGGCCGCCCTGGTTGGCGCCGCCGCCCTTGCGCTCGCCCCGGACGGCGGCCACCCGGTGGCGACCATGGGTCACACCGGCGTCCCGCTCCAGGCGCCGACCACCACCGCAGCACCGCCCGTCGCCCCCACCACCACGACGACCGCCCGGCGCACCGTCGTGACCAGCCGCTCGTCCACCGTCGTGACCTCCCCGTCCGGCGCCATCACGATCGTCAACGAGGGCTCCGCCTCGGTCGACACCGGGGGCAACACCGGCGGCACCGTGGTCACCGGGCCGGCGACCGCGGTGGGCAACGTCAGCCGGCCTTGACCGACCCCAGCGCGGCCCGGGTGTGCTCCACGTCGCGCGCCATCTGGGCCAGCAGCTCCTCGACCGAGTCGTAGCGCTCCTCGTCGCGCAGGCGGGTGGCGAACGACACCCGGGCCTGCTGGCCGTAGAGGTCGCCGTCGAAGTCGAGCAGGTAGGCCTCCAGCACGACGGGCGCCCCACCGTCGTGGAACGTGGGCCGGCGGCCGACCGAGATGGCCGCCGGCTGGCCGTCGCCGTACCAGCCGGCGTAGATGCCGGGCTTGGGCAGGAGGACGTCCGCCGGCACGGCGACGTTGGCCGTGGGGTAGCCCAGCGCCCGGCCCCGCTGGTCGCCCCGCTCGACGACGCCCCGCACCTCGTGGGGACGGCCCAGCAGCTCGGCGGCGCCGGTCACGTCGCCGGCGGCCAGGAGGGCCCGGATGGCCGTCGAGGAGATGCCGGGCAGCAGCGGCACGTGGGCCACCTCGAAGCCCAGCGAGCCACCCATCTCCCGCAGCAGCTCGACGTTGCCCCGCCGGCGGCGGCCGAAGTGGAAGTCCTCCCCCACCACCACGACGCGGGCCCGCAGGGCGTCGACCAGCACCTCCCGGACGAACTGCTCGGGCTCCTCCTGCGACCGGGCCTGGTCGAAGTGCAGGATCACCGCGTGTTCGACGCCGGTGGCGCCCAGCACCTCCAGCTTCTGGTCGAGGTCGGTGAGCAGCTTGGGCGCGGACTCCGGGCGCACGACCGAGGCCGGGTGGCGGTCGAAGGTGAGGACGACCGGCGCCAGCCCGCCGTCCGCCGCCATCCGGCACAGGCGGCCGATGACGAACTGGTGGCCCTTGTGGACGCCGTCGTAGGCGCCGATCGTGACCGCCGTGCCCGCCCTCGGGGCCACGAACGTCGCCGGGTCGGTCACCACCTCCATGCCGGCAGGCTACCGACGGCCGAACTGGTGACAGAAATGGGGGCTCCAGCCCCCATTTCTGTCACCAGTTGGCAGGGGCGACCACGACGGCCGGTTTCGCCCGCCCGTCGCCGTAGCGCTCGTAGACGGCGAGCAGCGCGCCGCCCTCGTCGAGCACGGCCCACGGCCCGTCGCCCGGCCAGTCGACGTCGAGCACCTTGCCCACCCGCACGGCGTCGGCATCGGCGGTCACCGCCGGCAGGTGGGCGACGGCCGCGGCCATGGGCAGCACGTCGTCCGGGCCCGCCTGCTCCAGGGACACGCCGCGCGCGAACGGCCCGACCGCGGTGCGCCGGAGCCGGCGCAGGTGGGCGCCGCCGCCGAGGGCCTCGCCCAGGTCGGCGGCCAAGGTGCGGACGTAGGTGCCCGAGGAGCAGTCGACCTCGATCCGGTACACCCCCGGCTCCGACCCCGGCTCCACGCCGAAGCGGTGGACGGTCACCGGCCGGGCCTCCCGCTCGACCTCGATGCCGGCCCGAGCCAGGTCGTGGAGCCGCCGCCCGCCGATCGACACGGCCGACACCATGGGCGGGATCTGGAGGATGTCGCCGGTGAGGCCGGAGGCGGCCCGGCGCACGTCGTCGAGCCCAACCCCGGCCATGTCGTAGGTGGCCGTCACCTCGCCGCTGTCGTCGAGGGTCGTGGTGGCCGTGCCGAGGACCACCTCGGCCACGTAGGACTTGGGCAGCGGCGCCAGGAAGCGCAGCAGGCGGGTGGCCCGGCCCAGGCCGACCAGAAGGATGCCGGTGGCGTCGGGGTCCAGCGTGCCGCCATGGCCCACCCGCTTCTGGCCGAAGATCCGCCGGCACCGGCCGACCACGTCGTGCGAGGTGCAGCCGGCCGGCTTGTCGACGACGAACAGGCCGTCGGTCTGGGGGCTCAGTCGGTGGCCACCAATGGCAGCGACTGGCGGATGGCCTCCAGCAGCTCGGGCACCGGCCGGGGGTCGACGAAGCCGGCCGCCGCCTTGTGGCCGCCGCCCCCGAAGCCGATGGCGACCTGGCCGACGTCGAAGTCGCTCACCGCCCGCAGCGACACCTTGGTGCCCTCGGGGGTCTCCTTCAGCACGCAGGAGACGTCGGCCTCGGTGGTGCGGCGCAGCAGGTCGATCAGGCCCTCGGTCTCGTCCATGACCACCCCGTGCTGGGCCAGATCCTCGGCCGTCACCCAGGTGGCGACGAACCGCCGGTCGCCGTCGTAGACGGCCCGCATGAGGGCGGCGCCGGCCAGGCGGAGGTAGGCCAGGCGGTGCTCCTCGAACAGCTTGCGGTTCATGGAGGCGATCGGCAGGTCGAAGGCGGCCAGCTCCCGGGCGAGGGCGAACACCTCGGGCGTGGTGCAGTCGTACTGGAACCGGCCGGTGTCGCAGATCAGGCCGGTGTAGAGGCAGGCGGCGGCGTCGCGGTCCAGCGCCCAGCCCAGGCGGTCAAGCAGCCGCCGGACGACCACGGCCGAGGCGGCGGCCCGGGGGTCGATCAGGTTGATCGTGCCGTAGCCGTCGTTGGTGCTGTGGTGGTCGATCACGACCAGCTCCCGGGCCCGGCGGGCCGGCCCACCCAGCTCGGCCAGGCGCCCGATCGAGCCGCAGTCGAAGGTGACCATGACGTCGGGGCTCACGGGGAAGTCGACCGGCTTGGTGACCTGGTCGAGGCAGGGGAGGAACTCGTAGTGGGGGGCGACGTCGAAGGGGGCGGGCCAGGAGGCCACCGATTCCTTCCCGTGGGCCAGGGCCAGGTGGTGGAGGGCGAGCATCGAACCGAGCGCGTCGCCGTCGGGCGTGTGGTGGCAAGCTAGAGCCAGGGCCGGCGCTGAGGCGATCGCCTCTGCTGCCAGGTCGAGGGTCGAGCCCTCAGCTGAGGTCATCGGCCATCCTCGTTCCTATGGAGATCTCGTAGTAGTTCCTCCACTCTAGACCCCTGGGCTATAGCTGGGTCAGGCACGAAGGACAGCTCGGGCGTGCGGCGCAGCCGTAGCTGCCGCCCGATGGCCGCCTGCATCCGGATGCGGTGGTCCCCAAGTGCCACAGCCGCTCCCTCCGGGTCCCCCGTCGAGAGCGAGGAGAACCAGACGACAGCATGGCTCAGACCGGGCTCCACCCGCACACCCGTGACGGTGACCAGCTCCAGGCGCTCGTCGTCGATGCGCTCCAGTTCGTCGCCCAGCACCTCCTGGACCACGTGGTTCACCCGGTCCATGCGGCTCGGCCTACTCGGCATGCCGGTGCCATTCCGTGCTGAACGCGCACACCTCGACGTCGGGCTTGCTCCAGACCCAGCGCTCCACCGCGTCGACCACGTCGGCGGCGTGGGCGTAGGTCTCCGACACCACGGCCATCCCCACCAGCGCCCGCTGCCACTTGTCCTGGTAGCCGACCTCGGCGACGGAGATCTGGAACCGGTGGCGGATGCCCTCGACGATCGGTCGCAACGCGGCCCGCTTCTCCTTGAGCGATCGGCTGGTGGGGATGTGAAGTTCGAGCTGGACGACGGCGACGTGCACGCCTAGGTGCGGGGGATCTCCCGCTCCTCGTAGGTCTCGATGATGTCGCCCGGCTTCAGATCCTGGAAGTCGGAGAGGCCGATGCCGCACTCGTAGCCGGTCTGGACCTCCCGGACGTCGTCCTTGAACCGCTTGAGCGACGTGATCGTGCCGGTCCAGATGATGACGCCCTCCCGGAGGAAGCGGACCTTCGAGCCCCGGGTGATGGTGCCGTTGCGGACGTAGCAGCCGGCCACCGCGCCGACCCGGGGCACCCGGAACACCTCGCGCACCTCGGCCTCGCCGGTGACCATTTCCTCGAACTCGGGCTTGAGGAGGCCGACCATGGCCTTCTCCACGTCCTCGAGCACCTGGTAGATGATCTGGTAGGTGCGGATGTCGACGTCGTCGTTCTCCGCCATCTCCCGGGCCTTGCGGTCGGGGCGGACGTTGAACCCGATGATGGTGGAGTTCGAGGCCGCGGCCAGCTGGACGTCGTTCTCGGTGATGCCGCCCACCGCCCGGTGCACGAAGGCCAGCTTGACCTCGTCGCGCTCCAGCTTCTTGAGGCTCTCGGTGAGGGCCTCGAGAGACCCGTTGACGTCGGCCTTCAGGATCAGGTTCAGGGTGGCCTGCTCCCCCCGCTGGATCTGCTCGAACAGATCCTCGAGGCGGGCCCCGCCGCCGATGTGGAGGGCGGGGAGCTGGCGCAGGCCCCGCTGGCGGTAGCGCTGGCTGCGGGCCTCGGCCACGATCTTGGCCGTCTTGTCGTCGGGGGCGACCCGGAACTCGTCGCCGGCGCTGGGCACCACGGACAGGCCGAGGACCTGCACCGGCATGGAGGGGGTGGCCTCCTTGATGTTGTCGCCCTTGTCGTCGATGAGGGCCCGCACCCGGCCCCAGGCCTCGCCGGCCACCATGGGGTCGCCGACGCGGAGCATGCCCCGCTCGACGAGCACGGTGGCCACCGGGCCCCGGCCCACGTCGAGCTTGGCCTCCAGGACCACGCCCTGGGCCCGGCCCTCGGGGTTGGCCACCAGCTCCTCGAGGTCGGCGACGACCAGCAGCTGCTCGAGCAGGTCGTCGATCCCGAGGTTCTGGAGGGCGGAGACCTCGACCATGATCGTGTCGCCGCCCCACTCCTCGGGCACCAGGCCGTGCTCGGAGAGGGCCTGGCGGACGCGGTTGGGGTCGGCCTCGTCGCGGTCGATCTTGTTGATCGCCACCACGATGGGCACGTCGGCCGCCTTGGCGTGGTTGAGCGCCTCGACCGTCTGCGGCATGACGCCGTCGTCCGCCGCCACCACGAGCACCACGATGTCGGTGGCCTCGGCGCCCCGTGCTCGCATAGCGGTGAACGCCTCGTGACCGGGGGTGTCGATGAAGGTGATCAGGCGGCCGTCCTTGACCACCTGGTAGGCGCCGATGTGCTGGGTGATGCCACCGGCCTCGCCGGCCACCACGTTGGTCTCCCGGATGCGGTCCAGGAGCTTCGTCTTCCCGTGGTCGACGTGGCCCATCACCGTGATCACCGGCGGGCGGGGCCGCAGGTCCTCCTCGGCGTCGTCGTCGTCACGGAGCAGCTCGCCGAGCTTGACCTCCTCCTCCTGGCCGGGCTCGACCAGCAGGACCTCGGCGCCGACCTCGGCCGCGAACAGCTCGATCATGTCGTCGGTGAGCGACTGGGTGGCCGTCACCATCTCGCCCTGCTGGAGCAGGAAGCGGACGACGTCGGCCGCGGTGCGGTTCAGCTTGGGGCCCAGGTCCTGGGCGCTCGACCCGCGCTCGACCACGACCTCGCCCTCGGGGACGGGTGCGTCGGAGCGGGTGTAGGTGGTGGCCTGGGTCGGCTCCAGCTCCTCGAAGCTGCGACGACGGCGGCGGCGGCGCTGCGGTGGGCGCCGGCCTTGACCGGGACCGCCGCGGCCGGGGGGGCCGCCGGGACCGCCGGGACGGCCGGGACCGCCGCCGGGGCCGCCCGGGCGACCGGGGCCGCCGCTGGGCGCACCGGGGCGGGTGAAGCCGCCGCCACCAGGGGCGCCGAAGCCGCCGGGACGCGGGCCGCCGCCACCGGGACCACCGGGCCGCCCGGTGCCACCGCCGCCGGGACCACCGGGACGGCCGGTCCCCGTGCCGCCGCCGGGACGGGCGCCGGGCCCGCCGGGACGGCCGGCGCCGCCGCCGAAGCGGGGACCGGCGCCGCCCTGCGGCGCGCCGGGGCGGGGGCCGAGGC
>Ga0247704_1000128_pt1 | contig 21911 bp, 20 predicted proteins | sample 41W_NmetaG_FD_189042 | JGI IMG/M metagenome (GOLD analysis project Ga0247704, IMG submission 189042) | Soil microbial communities from hillslope of Landscape Evolution Observatory, University of Arizona, Oracle, AZ, United States - 4-1-W_N | ecosystem: Engineered > Artificial ecosystem >...
TCGCCCCACCGCGCAGCTTCGCCACCACGGCGGCGACATCGGCCGCCGGCCGGGCCGGGGTCGGGCGGCGCCCGGTGGGCCGGGCCGGCGCCCGGGCGGTGGCCGGCCGTGCCACCACGAGGCCGCCGTCCGCGTCCTCCTCGACGGGGAGGTACCCGGCGGCGCGCAGCGTGGTGAGCACGTGAGCGGGTTCGGCGTCGCTGACCAGGACGGTGGGGGCGATCAGGCGAAGGCCCAGCCGGGCGGTGGCCCGGGCCCGGGACAGCTCGCTCAGCAGGGCGACGTCGTCCGAGCGCAGGTAGGAGCGGACCGCCCCCACCCGGAGCCGTCCGTGCCTGCGGCCGACGTCGGCGACCAGGTAGGCCAGGGCCTGGGGCACGCCGCGCGTCGCGTGGCGCTCGAGGAAGCCGGCGACGTCGTCCTCCGAGCGCCCGGCGTCGAAGGCCCGGCGCAGCGACGCCTCGCCGAAGCGGTAGACGGTGGCCGCCCCCCGCGACTCCAGGTCGGCCATGAGCTCGAGCTCCCGGGCCACCTCGGGCGCCAGGGCGCCGGGGGCGACGGCCGTCAGGTCGGCCTGGAGGACGAAGTCGGCCACCGGCGCGGGCACCCGCTCGGCCAGGGCGGCCTGGGCGGCGGCCACGTCGCCTGAGGCGACCAACCGGCCGGCGGTGGTGAGCGACCCGTGGGCCCACACGCCGAGCAGGCCGCACTCCTCGACGACCCAACCGGCCAGCGTCCCGGGCGACGCCGGCCCCGTCGCCCACCGGGCGGGCGAGGACCACCGGGCCCGCTCGGCCACTGCCTCGGGGGCGGACGTGGCCGTGCCCGGCGCCAGCGACGCCATGGCGTCGAGGACGGCCTGTCGCTGGGGGGCGGCGCCGGGGTCGGGCGCGTCGGTCACCAGCGCGGGGAGGACCTTGTCCCGATCGTCGGCGACGCCGGCCAGGCTGGGATGGAAGTCGGCCGCCAGCCACCCGGCGACCAGCGCCGCCCATCGCGGGGCCGGAGCCAGGGCCAGCCACTCGTCGAACGCGGCCGTGGGCAGGGCGGCGCCGGCGGCCCGGTCGACCCAGACCAACCCGGCGGCCGCCGCCAGGTCGATCAGCCGGGCGGTGTCGCGTTCGGACCGCTCGATCGACCGGGCCGCCCGGCGCAGCTCGCGCACCCCGACGCCGCCGCCCTTGAGCAGCGCGGCCGGCTGCGACGCCCAGACCTCGAGCACCGAGGCGACGTCGGCAACGAGGTCGAGGGCGTTCTGGGCGCCGGCGGCGTCGGCCGTCCCCGGGTCCACCGGCACTGCTGCGACGGTGGGAGCGGCCGGGGAGAAGTCGGCGAAGGCGTGGCCGCCCCGCAGGGCCAGGCCGACCTCGCCGGGCATCACCAGCCGGTCCCACCCGGCCACGGCGAGGAAGCCCCGGTGGGCCAGCCACCCGGCCGCCGTGCGGTCGTCGAGGTAGAAGACGCTGCCCCGGACCTGGACGTGAGCACCGGCGGCCGCCTCCCGGGCGATCCCGGCGGCGCCGGGGGGCGCCTCCTCCAGGATCCGCCGGGCCCGGGAGGGGTCGGCGACGCACCCGGCGATGGCGACCAGGTGCTCGGCCCGGCTCCTGCCGGGCTTCACGCCGAGGCGGCGACAGGTCTCGGCCAGCTCGGAGGCGGGTGTGGTCTCCAGGAGCTGGACGAGGGGAGGGCCGAGCCCGGCCCGGTGGTGGCCCCGGGACAACCCGGGGTTCAAGGAGACCGAGTCGCCGTGGCGGGACACCAGGGCCAGCGCTTCGAGCCGCTCCAGCGGGCCCTCGACGTCCGTGGCGCGGGTGGCGGGGGCCAGCACCGAGACCAGCTCGGCGAGGGGCGCCGGCTCCGGCAGCAGGGCCAGCACCTCGACGACCTGTTGGGCGCTGCGGTCGAGGCGCCGGTAGGCCTCCTCGACGCTCGGCGCGGCCGTGGCCCGCTCGGCCAGCTCGGCCAGCGAACGGGGAGGTGGGGACGCCAGATCGGGCCGAGCCTCCAGGAGGCGGCGGAGCCGATCGTCGTCGTCCCAGCCCGCCGGGGGGCGCCACGCCGGATGGAGGGAGCGGGCGCGCGTGGTAACCGATGTCGCAGAAGCCATGGGCCGTCCCGAGGTTCGGGGGGAAGCGGTCGCCACCCTAACGTCGCCGGTGCCTCGCGGCGCGGATGCCCGGCGCTTCCTCAGGCTCTCGGTCGGGGTGCCTTCCTGCGCCGGGGTGGTGGCGATGGGCGCACGCCGGACGCGCCGTTCCCGGCGAATCCCCGCCGACCCCGTTGCCAAACATGAAAGGCAACGATCTGGTCCGCGACGTGCGCGGCATCGTCGCGGTGTTGGTCAGAGCCGCCGAGTGCACGAGGAGCGAAGGAACCCCGGCCGAGCCGACCGTCCCGACGGCGGTTGCGACGTCATCCACCACCGCCCCGATCGACGTGTCGGTGGTCCCGCCCGTCATCGATGAGCCCTACCTGGCGGCGGTCCTGGCAGCGTTGGACGAGGTGGACAGCGAAGCGACGAGGATGATCGTGGCGGCAAAGAACCTCACGCCCGCGGCGGCCCGTCTCCGCCACGCTGAGCACACCATCGCCGTCACCGGCAACGGGACCGAGCTCCTCACCGTCCCGGACGGGGCTGGTGGTCGGCCGGGGTGCCGGGGCGGCGGCTGTTCCGGTCGGCTTGCGTTCCGGCGGCAAGAAAGTGCGCATAGCGCCCCTTCTTGCCGCAGACGCCTGCCGTGGCCATCCCGGCGACCTGTTGCGAAACATGAAAGGCAACGATATGGTCCGCGACGTGCGCGGCATCGTCGCTGTGTTGGTCGGCGCCCTGGCCGTCGCCGGGTGTACGAAGAGCGCCGGCGCGCCACCCGAGCCGACGGTCCCGACGGCGCCGTCGACCTCGTCGACCACCGCCCCCATCGACGTGTCGGTGATCCCGCCCGTCATCGACGAGCCCTACCTGACCGCCGTCCTCGCCGCCCTCGACGAGGTCGACAGCGAGGCGACCCGGATGATCGTGGCGGCGAAGAACCTCACGCCCGCGGCGGCCGACTACCTCAACGCCATCTACAGCGACGAAGAGTTCACGAGACAGGTGGACCGCTGGTACGACAGCTTCGCTGAGGATCTTCAACTCGGCGGTATCCGGCCTTCACCGGGCAACCGGGTCACGACGGTCGAACGAATCATTGCTGCGTCGCCGAGCTGCGTCTGGCTCGCCGTGAGGAGGGACTACTCAGCGGTGAACTTCGATGCCGGGATCGACGTCGTCGAATACGTTGCCCTTCAGCCGCTCGATCGATCGAACGACCCTCGCAGCCTGAATCGCACTGCATGGATGATTACGACCGACGGCTTCCGGCGGGACGGGACTGAGCCGTCCAATCCATGTCCTTCGAACTAGCAAGAGACGTCCTTCGGCGACCCCTCTTGATGACACTCCTGTTGGTCGCCGCGTCGGCGGCGCCCTCCTGGGCGGAAGGTCATGGCCCGCCGGTGAACGTCGACGTCGATGGCGTTCGCTCGCGCAACAACTCTTCGGTCCGACACACGGTGGAGTCAGACTCAGTGGCCAACGCCGGCGGCACCGAGAGTTCAGCTCGGCGAGGCGGTGCGTCGGGCCGAACGACGACGAAGCGCCTGGTGTTCTTTGCCACCTTCCCCACAGTGGAGACGCAGCCAGACGGTTCAGCATGTATCCGTAACCGCCGTCGCGGCTACCCGAACCCGGTGGCGGCGGCGGCGGCGACGGATGCGCAGAACGCGCTGTGGCGCCTGGCGGCCGCGTCGTTCCCGCTGTGCCAGCGGACGCCGGTGCCGCAGAGCACGCCCGCTGCCCAGGCGGCCGAGTTCTGGCGGGTGGTGGGCGAGGACCTCCTCCCCAGGCCGGCACCGCGCATCGCGCCGGGGTACATGCTGGCCGGCAAGCTGGCCTACCTCGAGGCCGGCACGGTGCCGACGGCGGTGTACGAGCACCCGACGCCGGCCGGTGTGCTGCGGATCGAGGCCCGGGCCGAGGGCTGGGTCGACTGGGGCGACGGCTCGCCGCTCGACGGCCCGTACGACCACGCCGGCGGACCATGGCCGGACGGCACCATCACGCACTACTGGACCGACGTGGGCCGGTACGACGTCCGGGTGGTCCAGCGGTGGACGGGCCGCTGGGTGCTCGGCACCGAGTCGGGGGAGCTGGCCGGGCTGGAGACCGAGGGCGCCATCGACGACTTCGCCGTCGAGGAGCTGCAGGCGGTCATCAACCGCTGAGGCAACCCCCGATCACCAGGGACGCCGTCCCCTCTCAAGAGGCTGTGGGGGTGGGCCGGGTCGGGCCCGGCAGGGCCGGCCGGCGGCCGGCCACCCGCCCGGCCACCCGCCCGGCGGCGCTCGCCGGCTTCTCATCGGCGCCGGACGTGCGCTAACCTTGCGGTTCGGCCCGAGTGCGGTTCGCGCCTTCGGCGCGGGCTTGGCCGCCGACGTTCCGCAACAAGGAGTTCCACCTGCCCAAGCCCAAGGAAGACGCGATCGTTCTGGAGGGAACGGTCATCGAGCCACTGCCCAACGCCATGTTCAAGGTGGAGCTCGAGAACGGGCACAAGGTGCTGGCGCACAGTTCCGGCAAGATGCGCATGCATCGCATCCGGATCCTCCCGGGTGACCGGGTGCAGGTGGAGATCACCCCGTACGACCTCTCCCGAGGCCGGATCACCTACAGGTACAAGTGAGCGAGCGATGAAGGTACGTCCGAGCGTCAAGACGATGTGCGAGAAGTGCAAGGTGATCCGCCGCCGCGGGCGGGTCATGGTCATCTGCACGAATCTGCGCCACAAGCAGCGGCAGGGGTAGGAGGGCCATGGCACGAATCGCCGGAGTCGACATCCCCCGGGAGAAGCGGCTCGAGATCTCGCTCACCTACATCTTCGGCGTGGGCCGCACCACGGCCAAGAAGGTGTGCCAGGAGACCGGGATGAGCGTGGACACCCGGGTGCGGGACCTCACCGACGAGGAGGTGGCCCGTCTCCGCAACTGGATCGACGCCAACCTCAAGGTCGAGGGGGACCTGCGCCGGGACATCCAGCAGGACATCAAGCGGAAGATGGAGATCGGCTCGTACCAGGGGATCCGCCACCGGCGCGGCCTCCCGGTCCGCGGCCAGCGCACCCATACGAACGCCCGGACCCGCAAGGGCCCCAAGAAGACCGTCGCCGGGAAGAAGAAGGTGCGCAAGTAAATGGCCAAGCCCAAGCCCGGAGGCCGGCGCCCCCGCCGCCGCGAGCGCAAGAACGTCGCCTTCGGCGTCGCCCACATCAAGAGCTCGTTCAACAACACGATCGTCTCCATCAGCGACATGGAGGGCAACGTCATCGCGTGGGCGTCGGCCGGCAACGTGGGGTTCAAGGGCTCCCGCAAGTCGACGCCGTTCGCCGCCCAGCTGGCGGCCGAGGCATGTGCCCGGCGCGCCATGGAGCACGGGATGCGCAAGGTCGACGTCCTGGTGAAGGGTCCCGGGTCGGGCCGGGAGACGGCCATCCGCTCGCTCCAGCAGACCGGCCTGGAGGTCTCCGGCATCAAGGACGTCACCCCGATCCCCCACAACGGCTGCCGCCCCAAGAAGCGGCGCCGGGTCTGAGGGAGGAGAACCAATGGCCCGTTACACCGGTCCCGTGTGCCGCCTTTGCCGGCGCGAGAAGATGAAGCTGTTCCTGAAGGGCCCCAAGTGCGACTCGATGAAGTGCCCGATCGAGCGCCGGCCCTACCCCCCTGGGGAGCACGGCCGTGACCGCATGCGTCAGGGCTCGGAGTACCTCGGCCAGCTTCGCGAGAAGCAGAAGGCCCGCCGGATCTACGGCGTGCTGGAGAAGCAGTTCGCCAACCTCTACGAGGAGGCGACCCGCCAGTCCGGGATCACCGGCGAGAACCTGCTTCGCATGCTCGAGCTCCGCCTCGACAACGTCGTGTACCGAGCGGGCTGGGGCGCCAGCCGCAGCCAGTCCCGCCAGTTCGTCCGCCACGGCCACGTCCTGGTCAACGGCAAGCGGGTCGACATCCCGAGCTACCGCCTCCGCAAGGGCGACACGGTGGCCCTGAAGGCGAAGTCGCGGGAGATGATCGTCATCCGCCACAACGTCGACACCCTCGACCGCCAGGTCCCGCCGTGGCTCGAGGCGGGCGCCGAGGGGTTCGAGGTCACCCTGCGCGACCTCCCGCTGCGCGAGCACATCGACGTCCCCGTGCGCGAGCAGCTGATCGTGGAGCTCTACTCGAAGTAACCCGTGCCCCCGGCTCGGGCCGGGAGACGGACCAAACCAGGGAAGCGTGCCGGGCCCCCGCCGGCCAAAGGAGTACGTCGTGCTGATCATCCAACGCCCCACCGTCGAGGCGGTGACCGAGGAGGAGAACAACCGTCAGTCGTTCGCCGTCGGTCCGCTCGAGCCCGGCTTCGGGCACACCATCGGGAACTCGCTCCGGCGCACGCTGCTGTCGGCGATCCCGGGGTCGGCGGTCACCCAGGTCCGCTTCGACGACGCCCTCCACGAGTTCGCCACCCTGCCGGGGGTGAAGGAGGACGTCACCGACCTCATCCTCAACCTGAAGGACCTGGTGCTGCGGGTGGACACCGACGAGGACGTCACCCTGCGCATCGACGCGCGCGGCCCGGCCACCGTCACCGCCCGGGACATCCAGCCGGCCAACGACGTGGAGGTCCTCAACCCCGACCTGCACATCGCCACCCTGAACAGCAAGGGGCGCCTGGCCCTCGACCTGTTCGTGGAGAAGGGCCGGGGCTACGTCTCGGCCGACCGCAACAAGCGCTCGGCCACCATCGGCGTGCTCCCGATCGACTCGATCTTCTCGCCCGTGCGCCGCGTCGCCTTCACCATCGAGCCCACCCGGGTCGAGCAGTCCACCAACTTCGACCGCCTGGTGCTCGACATCGAGACCGACGGCTCGATCTCGCCGCGCGAGGCGCTCGCCTCGGCCGGCGAGACGCTCCGTTCGCTGGTGGGCCTGGTCGCCGACATGAGCGAGAGCCCCCAGGGCCTCGAGCTGGGCGACGTCAGCTCGGCCACCACCGGCTCGCCCGACCTCGACCTTCCCATCGAGGACCTCGACCTGTCCGAGCGCCCGCGCAACTGCCTGAAGCGCGCCCAGGTCAACACCGTCGGCGAGCTGGTCCAGAAGACGGTGGACGACCTGCTGGCCATCACCAACTTCGGCCAGAAGTCGCTCGACGAGGTGCTCCAGAAGCTGGACGAGCGGGGCCTGGCGCTGCGCACCAAGGGCGGGGAGTAGCGGCGATGGGCGTTCCCGGCGCACCCAAGAAGGGCCGGCGGCTGGGCGGCGACGCCGCCCACCAGAAGGCCATGCTGGGCAACCTGGTCGCCTCGCTGGTCGCCGCCGAGGCCATCGTCACCACCGAGGCCAAGGCCAAGCAGCTCCGGCCGGTCGTGGAGAAGGTCATCACCAAGGCCAAGAAGGGCGGCGTCCACCGCCATCGCCAGGTGGTGTCGTTCATCCGGGACAAGGACATGGCCCACAAGCTCTTCGACGACATCGGCCCCCGCTACGCCGATCGTCCGGGCGGCTACACCCGCATCCTGAAGCTGGGCCCGCGCCACGGTGACAACGCCCCCATGGCGCGCATCGAGCTCGTCTAGTTCGCCGTCGCAAGCAGAGCCTGCTCGGCGAGTCGACGGTGCTCCGGTCGGCCGGCTCGCCGGCCGCCCTCCGCTCGGTACCAATGCGGGGGGCGGCGCCCCCCGCGCCCTCCGTCGCCGGCAGCCGGGCAGGCCGCCTGCGGCGGCTTCGGCGGCCGCCGGCCCGGCGGCCCCTTCCGTGACCCTCTTCGACCACGAGCCCGGCAGACCCGTGCCGCCCTCCGAGGGCGTGCGGGTGCGGATGGTCGTTGCCTACGACGGCACGGGGTACCGCGGGTTCGCCGTCAACCGTGGCGTGCGGACGGTCGCCGGCGACCTGGGCGACGCCCTGGCCAAGGTGCTCGGGCACGAGGTGGCGCTGACCTGTGCCGGCCGGACCGACGCCGGCGTCCACGCCTGGGGGCAGGTCGTCTCGTTCGACGCCGTCGACGAGCCCGACACCGCCGGCGTCCAGCGGTCGCTCAACAAGATGCTGGCCCCCGCCGTGGTCGTCCGGTCGGTGGATGTCGGTCCGCCCGGGTTCGACGCCCGCCGGTGGGCCACCGGCCGCCGCTACCGCTACACGGTGCTCAACCGGCCGCTGCCCGACCCCTTCCTGGCCACCACCGCCTGGCACGTCGCCGACCCCCTCGACCTGCGGTCCATGACCCTGGCGTGCGACGCCCTGATCGGCGAGCACGACTGGTCCTCCTTCTGCCGCCGACCGCCCGAGCCGGCCGACGCCGGGGCCGACGACCCGCCTGCCTCGCTGGTGCGGACCGTCCGCGACGCCCGCTGGGTCGACCTGGGGCAGGGCCTGCTGCGCTTCGACATCGAGTCGTCGGCGTTCTGCCACCAGATGGTCCGCTCGCTGGTCGGCACCCTGGTCTCGGTGGGGAGGGGGCGCCGGCGAGCCGGGGAGATGACCTCCATCCTCCGCGCCCGGGACCGCTCGCAGGCGGCCAAGCCCGCCCCGCCCCACGGCCTGTGCCTGTGGGAAGTGCTCTACCCGGACCAGAACCGGGCGGCACACCCGTAAGCTCGTGTGGGAACGGCACGGGCGACACGGGCGACGGGGGCGACGCGGTGAGCAACGCGGTGCGGATCGGGGGGCAGGCGCTGGCCGACGGCGTCCTGATGCGGACGAGCCGCGCCTGGGCTGTGGCCCGCGACGACGGCACCGTGCAGGTGGGCGCCGTCCGGACGGGCCGGCTGCGCCGGGTCCCCGTCCTCCGCTTCCTCGTCGGCCTCGCCAGCGGGATGCGCCTCGCCGTGTCCCGGGGCATGCTCGGGCACGGCGCCGGGCGGGCCGGCGGCCGGGCCCGCCGCCGGAACCGGGGCTTCCTGGTGACGTTGGTCGGGGTGGAGGCGGTCGGGATCGGGTTCTCGCTCCTCGTCGGCCACGCTGCCCGGTCGCTGCCGGCGACGCTCGTCGTCACCGCCGTGCCCTGGGTCCTGGCCTTCGCCGTCCTCCGCCTGGCCACCCCGGGGTCGCTGTGGCGGTACCACGGCGCCGAGCACAAGGCGGTGGCCGCCCACGAGGCCGGCATCCCCATGGCCGACGTGGCTGCCGTGCTGGCCTGCCCCCGGGTGCACGACCGCTGCGGCACCAACCTGGTGTTCGTCGCCATGCTGGGGGCGCTCGCCCTCGTCGCCCTGCCGGCCGCCGTGCAGTTGCCGGCGTTGCTGGCCCTGCTTGCCGTGGGGGCCGAGGGCGTGTCCCTCGCCGCCCGCCGCCCCCGCTCGCCGCTGAGCCGGGCGCTGCTGGTCGGGGGCCGGGCCCTCCAGCGCTTCGTCACCACGGCCGAGCCGACGGCGGCCGAGCAGTCCGTGGGCTGCCGGGCGCTGGCCGCCTGCCTGGAACACCACCACCGGTTGGAAGGGACGACGCCGGCAGCAGTGGCATCGGGCGCCGAGGTCCCCGCCGCCGCCTGACCCGGCGCCGCCCGCCGCCCGATCCGGCGGCGCCGGGCGCCGAGGTCCCCGCCGCCGCCTGACCCGGCGCCGCCCGCCGCCCGATCCGGCGCCGCCGGGCGCCGCGGCCGCCGCCGACCCGGCCCCGGCGCGTCCCTTGCACGCCGTGGGCGGGACCGTCGCCCCTACCGTTGGGCATCACCGCCCGGTTCCTGCTCGGCCTCGACGTCGGCACCACCCGCACCAAGGCCGTGCTCCTCGACCGCGCCGGCGCCGAGGTGGGATCGGCGGCGCGCCCGACGCCCTTCGAGGAGCGCCGCACCGGCGTGGAGGCCGAGGTCGACGCGCTGCTAGCGACGGTGGCGGCCGTCGTGGGCGACCTGGGGGACGCCGTCGCCCAGGTGACGGCCGTCGGGATCGCCGGGCTGGCCGAGAGCGGCGCGCCGCTCGACGCCGGCGGGCGGGTGCTGGCGACGGTGATCGCGTGGCACGACCCGCGCGGCGCCGAGGCCGTCTCGCTGCTGCACGACCGCTTCGGCGACGACCTGGACCGGCGCGTCGGCCAGCGGCTGCGCACCGTGTCGTCGGTCGCCAAGGTCGGCTGGCTGGCCGCCAACGGGGTGGGTGACGTCCGGTGGTGGCTGGGCGTGCCCGAGCTGTGCCTGCACCGCCTCACCGATGTGCGGGCGACGGACTGGTCGCTGGCGGCCCGGACCGGCGGCTACGACGTCGGCCGGCGCAAGGCGATGCCGGAGGTCCCCGAGGCCCTCGGGCTGGCGGGCGACGTGTTCGCCGAGCCGGCGCCGGCGGGTGCGGCGATGGGTACCGTGACCCCCGCCGGGTCGGCCTGGCTCGGGGTGCCGGTCGGCGTGCCCGTGACCGTCGCCGGCCACGACCACCTGGCCGGTGCGGTGGGCGCCGGGGCCGGCGTGGGCGACCTGGCGAACTCGGTGGGCACGGCCGAGACGGTGGTCGGGCGGTCGGTCCGCCTGCCCGACGTCGGCGCCGCCCTGGACCGGGGCGTGGCCGTCTCGCTCTGGCCGGACGGCGACGGGTGGGCGGCCATCGCCAGCGCCGCCCGCGCCGGACTGGTGATCGGGGCCGCCGCCCGGGCGCTGGGCCGCACGCCGGCCGAGCTGGACGACCTCGCCCACGAGGCGGGTGACGCGGTCGACGCCGCCGCCTGGGTGGAAGCGATGGCCAGGGCGGCCCGCCACCAGGGGCGGGAGCCCGAGGCCGGCGACCCGCCCGGCGGGGCGCCCGCCGCCGTCTGGAACGGGGTCCTCCGGGCCCTGGCCGCCCGCACCCGGGAGGCGGCCCACGGGGTGGAGGACGTGTGCGGGCCGGCCCGGCGGATGCTGGTGTTCGGCGGTGGGAGCCGCAGCGTGCCGTGGTTGCGGGCCAAGGCGGCGGAGGCGGGCGTCCCGGTGGTGCGCTCGTCGGTGGCGGAGGCGGTCGCCCGCGGGGCCGCCGTGTTCGCCGGCGTGGCAGCGGGCTGGTGGCCGTCGGCGGCCCACGCCCCCCGGCCGCCGGTCAGCGGACCAGCTCCACCCGGTACCCCAGGCCGCTGAGGGAGGCGACCACCTCGGCCCGGTGGGTGGGGTCGCGCGTCTCCAGGGTGAGCACCACCTCCACCTCGTCGACCGCCACGGCCGCCCCCGCCCGGTGGTGCTCGACGTCGAGCACGTTGAGGCCCAGGCGGGCGACCTCGGTGGTGAGCGACGCGAGGGCGCCGGGGGAGTCGCGCAGCACGATGCGGAGGACGAGGTAGCGACCGGACACGGACAGGCCGTGGTCGATCAGCTTGATCAGCAGTTGCGGGTCGACGTTGCCGCCGGAGAGCACGACCACGACCGGGCCCTCGCCGCCGACGCTGCCGTTCAGCACGGCCGCCAGGCCCACGGCCCCGGCCGGCTCCACCACCGCCTTGGCCCGCTCCAGCAGCAGGAGGAGGGCGGCACTGATCTCCTCCTCGGTGACGGTGACCACGTCGGCGACCAGGCGCTGGACGTGGCGGAGGGTCAGGTCGCAGGCCGACTTCACGGCGATGCCGTCCGCCATGGTGGCGACCGCCGGCAGCGGCACGCAGCGCCCGGCGTCCAGGGCGGCCCGCATGGTCGGCGCGCCGGCCGCCTCCACCCCCACCACCCGGGTTCCGGCCTGGGCGGCGGCCATGGCCGCGGCGATGCCCGAGATCAGCCCCCCGCCTCCGATCGGCACCACCACCGTGCGCGCCTGGGGCGCCTCCTCGGCGATCTCGAGCCCGATGGTGCCCTGGCCGGCGATCACCCGCCGATCGTCGAAGGGCGGGACGAGGACGGCGCCGGTCGCCGCCGCGTGCTCCCGGGCGGCGGCGATGCAGTCGTCCACCGACGAGCCGGTCAGGCGCACGTCGGCGCCGTACGCCCGGGTGGCGTCGACCTTGGGGAGGGCGGCGGTCGTCGGCATGAACACCGTCGCCCGCCGGCCGGTGAGGGAAGCGGCCAGCGCGACTCCCTGGGCGTGGTTGCCGGCCGAGCCGGCCACCACCCGGCGGGCGGACGCCTCCAGGCCGGCCATGAAGTTGTAGGCGCCGCGGATCTTGAACGACCCGGTGCGCTGGCGGTACTCCGGCTTGAGGAGCACGGGGCGCCCGGCCAGCCCGGAGAGGGAGGTGGACGGGACCACGGGGGTCGGCCGGATGACGGCGGCGAGGCGGCGGCGGGCCTCCTCCACGTCCGCCAGGCCGATCACGGGCGGAGGCTACCGGGGCGCAATCGGGCGGCGGTTGGCGACGGCCCCGTCGGCGCCCTATCCTTGGATGTTCGCCCGAGCGGCGGTCGACGCCCCGATCCAAAGGCGCTCCAGTTGCGTACGTACTCTCCGAAGCCCTCCGACATCCAGCGCGCCTGGCACGTCGTCGACGCCGACGGCCTGGTCCTCGGCCGCCTGGCCACCGAGGTGGCGCGCCTCCTGCGGGGCAAGCACAAGCCGATCTTCGCCCCCCACCTGGACACGGGCGACCACGTGATCGTGGTGAACGCGGCCAAGATCGTGTTGACGTCCGACAAGGCGTCCACCAAGCAGGTCCACCGCCACACCGGCTACCCCGGCGGCCTCCGCACCAGGAGCGTGCAGGACGTGCTCGACACCCGGCCGGAAGAGGTCGTCCGCCGGGCGGTCAAGGGGATGCTGCCCAAGGGCCCGCTCGGTCGCTCCATGATCAAGAAGCTGAAGATCCACGCCGGACCCACCCACCCGCACTCGGCCCAGCGGCCCCGGCCCGTCGAGTTCGCCTCGGCCCGCCGCGTCGCCGCCGGCGAGAGCTAGGAACGCCCGATGCCGAAGCCGCTCGTCCAGTCCACCGGCCGTCGCAAGCGGGCGGTCGCCCGGGTCCGGGTCCGCCCCGGCACCGGCACCGTCATCATCAACAAGCGCCCGGTGGACCAGTACTTCCCGTCGGCCGTGCAGGTCACCCTGGCCACCGAGCCGCTGCGGGTCACCAACACCGCCGAGGTCTACGATGTGGACGCCACCATCGACGGCGGCGGCACGTCCGGCCAGGCCGGCGCCCTCCGCCTCGGGCTGGCCCGGGCGCTGGCCGAGCTGGACCCCGACCAGCGCACGTCGCTCAAGAAGGCCGGGTTCCTCACCCGCGACGCACGCGAGAAGGAGAGCAAGAAGTACGGGCTGAAGAAGGCCCGCAAGGCGCCGCAGTACTCCAAGCGGTAGCTCCCCCGTGCCGCTGGAGTTCGGCACCGACGGCATCCGTGGGCTGGCCAACGACGAGCTGACCCCCGAGCTGGTGCTCGCCCTGGGCCGGGCCGCGGCACGGGTGCTGGGCGGCCCCTTCGTGGTCGGCCGCGACACCCGGCGGTCGGGCCCCATGCTCCAGGCCGCCTTCGCCGCCGGGGTGGCGTCGGAGGGGATGGCCGTGGTCGACCTGGGCGTGATCCCCACGCCGGGCGTGGCCTTCGCCTCGGCCGGCTGGCGGGCGCCCGGCGCCGTCGTCTCGGCGTCGCACAACCCGTTCCCGGACAACGGGGTGAAGCTGTTCGCCCCCGGCGGGCGCAAGCTCACCGACGACGAGGAGGCGACGCTGGAGGCCGAGTTCGCCCGCATCGCCGCCGGCGACCCGTCGGCGCGGCCGACGGGGGCCGGGGTGGGGGCGTTGGAGAGCGACCCGGCGGCCGTGGACGCCTACGCCGCCCACCTCGTGGCGTCGCTGGAGGGGCGCACGCTGGAGGACCTGTTCGTGGTCCTCGACTGCGGCCACGGCGCCGCCTCCGTGGTGGCGCCGGCCGTGGTGCGGGAGACGGGCGCCCGGGTGGAGGTGCTGGGCGACCGCCCGGACGGCACCAACGTGAACGACGGCTGCGGGTCGACCGACCTCACCGCCCTGCGCAAGGCCGTGGCCGAGCACGGCGCCGACGCCGGCCTGGCCTTCGACGGCGACGCCGACCGGGTGCTGGCGGTGGACGGCACCGGCGAGGTCGTCGACGGCGACCACCTCATCGCCCTGTGCGCCCTCGACCTGCGCAGCCGGGGCCGGCTCGACGGCGGCACCGTCGTCGTCACCGTGATGACCAACCTCGGGTTCCGACTGGCCATGGAGGAGGCGGGCATCGCCGTCCACGAGACGCCCGTGGGCGACCGCCACGTGCTGGAGGCGCTGGACGCCAACGGCTGGTCGCTCGGGGGCGAGCAGTCGGGCCACCTGATCTTCCGGCGCCTGGCGACGACGGGCGACGGGATACTCACCGGGCTCCAGCTCCTCGACCTGATCGCCCGCCGCAGCCGCCCCCTCGCCGACCTGGCGGCCGAGGCCATGACCCGGCTGCCCCAGGTGCTGCGCAACGTCCGCCTGGCGGTGCGCCGGGACGCGGCGGCGGTCAACGACGCGGTGGCGCCGGCGGTGGCGGCCGAGAGCGACCGCCTGGGCGCCCACGGCCGGGTGCTGGTGCGGCCCAGCGGCACCGAGCCCCTGGTCCGGGTGATGGTGGAGGCGCCCACCGAGGCGCAGGCCGACGCCTCCGCCGCCCGGCTGGTGGCGGAGGTGGAGCGGCTCCTCGGCCCGTAGACTGGCGGACGGCCCATGTGCGGAATCGTCGCCATCCTCCGGCGCCCCAGCGGGCGGCCTGCGCCGCCGGCGTCGGAGGTCATCTCCGACCTGGCCGTCGCCTCCGCCGCCCTCGGCTCGACCGCAACCCTGGGGGACGCCGCCGAGGCGCTCGAGCGCGTCCAGCGGGCGCTGAGCGGGACCCCCGGGATCCGGGCCCTCCTCGCCGACGACGGCCTGGTCGCCGCCGTGGCCTCGGGCCTGGCCGAGGTCGACGCCGCCGTCGCCCGGCTGGAGGCCGCCCTCGACGCCGGTGACCTGGCGCTGTCCATCGCCGACCTGGAGGCGGTCAACGCCACGCTCGTGCGGGTGAAGGACGCGTCGTGGTCGGTGGGCCGCGACCGGCTCCCGGCCGCCCGGGCGGTGGCGGCGCTGGCCGGGCCGGGGGCGGGCGAGGCCACCGTCGACGCCTACGCGTCCGTGCACTCGGCCCTGTCGAGCATCGACCGCCTGGAGGTCCGGGGCCGGGACTCCGCCGGCCTCCACCTGCTGGTCACCGGGCACGGGCTCGACCTCGACGACCCGGCGGTACGGGCGCAGCTGGACGAGCGCATGGCCGACCCGCTGTTCACGTCGCTCGCCGTGCGGGTGCCGGGCGGCCACCTGTCGTTCGTGTACAAGGCGGCGGCCGAGATCGGCGAGCTGGGCGACAACACCCGGGCGCTGCGGCGCGCCGTCGCCGACGACGCCCTGCTCCGGCGCGCCCTCGACGCTCCCGGCGCCCGGGCCGCCGTCCTCGGGCACACCCGGTGGGCCAGCGTCGGCATCATCTCCCAGGCCAACGCCCACCCCCTCAACCAGGAGGAGGACGGCGATGCCGGCGGCCCGTACGTGGCGGCCGCCCTCAACGGCGACGTCGACAACTACGCCGACCTCATCGCCGAGGCCGGCCTGCGCATCCCCGCCGCGTTCACCACCGACGCCAAGGTGATCCCCGCCCTGGTGTCCCGCCGTCTCCGCCAGGGCGACGCGGCGAGCGAGGCGTTCCGGGCGACCGTGTCGTCGTTCGAGGGATCGACCGCCGTCGCAGCGGTGGCGGCCGACGCGCCCGACCGCCTGCTCCTCGCCCTGCGGGGGAGCGGCCAGGCCCTCTACGTGGGGCTGGCCGAGGACGCCTTCGTGGTCGCCAGCGAGCCGTACGGGCTGGTGCAGGAGACGAGCCGCTACGTGCGCATGGACGGCGAGACGCCCCCCGACGGCGGGGGCCCCGCCGGCCAGGTGCTGGTGCTGGACGCCGGCGGCGCCGGCACGGTCGAAGGCATCGAGCGCCTCTCGTACGGAGGAGCGGTGCTGCCGGTGACGCCCGACGAGGTGCGGCGGGCCGAGATCACCACCCGCGACATCGACCGGGGCGGGTTCGCCCACTTCCTCCTCAAGGAGGTGACGGAGGCGCCGTCGTCGTTCCGCAAGACGCTCCGGGGCAAGATCGCAGGAGAAGGCGGCGACCTGCGGGTCGTCCTGGGCGACGACACCCTGCCCCCGGCGCTGCGGGCCGGGCTGCGCGACGGCGCCATCCGCCGGGTGCGGGTGATCGGGCAGGGGACGGCGGTCGTCGCCGGGCACAGCCTGGCCGCCGCGCTGGCGCCGTGGCTGGCGAGGGCCGGCATCGTGGTCGACGCACTGCCCGCCACCGAGCTGTCGGGCTTCGGGCTGGACGACGACATGGGGGACACCCTGGTGGTCGCCATCAGCCAGTCGGGCACCACCACGGACACCAACCGCACCGTCGACCTGGTCCGGGCCCGGGGCGCCGCCGTGGTCGCCATCGTGAACCGGCGGGACAGCGACCTCACCCAGCGGGCCGACGGCGTCCTCTACACCTCCGACGGGCGCGACGTGGAGATGGCGGTGCCGTCCACCAAGGCGTTCTACGCCCAGGTGGCGGCCGGCTTCCTGCTCGCCCTCGCCGTGGCCGACGAGGCGGGGTGCGGCGACCGGCGGCGGGCGTCGGAGCTGCTGGCCGGCCTGCGCGACCTGCCGGCGGCCATGGAGGCGGTGCTGGCCCGGCGCCCGGCCATCGCCGCCGCCGCCGCCCGCCACGCGCCCGCCCGCCGCCACTGGGCGATCGTGGGCAACGGGGCCAACCGGGTGGCCGCCGCCGAGGTCCGGATCAAGCTGTCGGAGCTCTGCTACAAGTCGATCGCCTGCGACGCCACGGAGGACAAGAAGCACATCGACCTCTCCTCCGAGCCTCTGATCCTGGTGTGCGCCGCCGGCCTGACCGGCCCCAACGCCGACGACGTGGCCAAGGAGGTGGCGATCTACCGGGCCCACAAGGCGGCGCCGGTGGTGATCGCCACCGAGGGGGCCCGCTACCCGGCCGCCCTCGACGTGCTGGAGGTGCCGCCCGCCCACCCCATGCTGTCGTTCGTGCTGTCGGCCATGGCCGGGCACCTGTTCGGGTACGAGGCCGCCCTCACCATCGACGCCCAGGCGGTGCCGTTCCGCGAGGCGCGGGCAGCCGTCGAGGCGGTGGTGTCGACGGCCGCCGGGCCGGACGAGCTGCTGCCCGCCCTGGCCGCCCGCATCGACGGCCCCGCCTCCCGCTTCCTGGAGGCCCTCCGGGGCGGCGCCTACGACGGCACCCTCGACGCCGGCGCGGCGGTGCGGGTGGCGTCGCTGCTGCGCTACGCCCGGGGGCTGTCCCCCCTCGAGGGGTACGAGCTGGAGTTCGGCAAGGTTGGGACGCCGAGCGTCGTCATCCAGGACCTTACCGACGCCCTCACCCGCGCCATCGAGGCGCTCACCCGCCCGGTGGACGCCATCAAGCACCAGGCCAAGACGGTGACCGTGGGCATCTCCCGCTCCGAGGAGGCGCTGTTCCGGGTGCCGCTGGTGGGCGAGCTGCTCGCCGCCGGCGCCGCGCGCGACCACCTCGGCTACCGCGCCCTGCGCACGCTGGCCGCCCTCGACGCCGCCGTCGAGGAGGTCACCGGGTTCACCCGTTACCGCATCGACGGGTCGGTGGCCGACGGGGCGGCGCGCATCGCGGTGGTCGACCGGGGCGGCGTGGCCCGCCAGCTCACGTCGCGGGCCGACACCGACCCGAGGCTCCTCGGCACCAAGCACCGGGCCGCCACCGAGCGCGAGGTCACCGTGGCCCGGGGCCGGCGCGACGGGCGCACCATCGTCCTCGTCCCCGAGACCAAGGACGCCCAGGTGACCGGGATGACCCTTCTCCACGTCCGCTTCGCCGACCGCCTGGCCCCCGCCGACGCCAAGGCGGTCCTCCAGGGGTACCGGGACCGCTGGGACGCCCTGGTCGACGCCGTCACGGAGACCGAGCCGGTGTTCGGCGAGGACGTGCTGGGCGAGGTCGGCATCGTCGACCTCCTCACCCAGCCCGTCCACGTCCTGGCCGACCGCTGGCGCGGATGATCGGCCTGGGCATCGACGCCGTGGAGGTGGGCCGCTTCCGGCGGGCGCTGGCCCGGACCCCGCGCATGGCCGAGCGGCTGTTCACCGAGGGGGAACTGGCCTACGGGGCCCGCTTCGTCGACCCGGCGCCCCGCCTGGCCGCCCGCTTCGCAGCGAAGGAGGCGACCATGAAGGCGCTCGGCGTCGGGCTCGGCGCCGTCGACTTCCGGGACGTGGAGGTGTGCACGGCGGCCAGCGGTGCGCCGTCGCTGCGGCTGAGCGGCCGGGCCGCCGCCCTCGCCGGGCAGCAGGGCGTCACGACCCTCCACCTCTCCATCACCCACACCGACGCCGTCGCCGAAGCCGTCGTCGCCGCGCTGTGATCCCGGTCCTCGCGCCCGAGGAGATGAAGGCGGTCGACGAGGCGGCGCCCGAGCCCGTCGAGGTGCTGATCGGGCGGGCCGGCGCGGTCGTCGCCCGGGCGGCCGTGCGTTTGATGGGCGGGGCGTACGGCAGGCGGGTGGTGGTCGTGGCCGGGAAGGGGAACAACGGCGCCGACGGGCGGTGGGCGGCGGCCCGCCTCCGGCGGGCCGGCGTGCGCGTCGCCGTCATCGAGGCGGCCGGCGCCCCGGCGTCGCTGCCGGTGTGCGACCTGGTGATCGACGCCGCCTACGGCACCGGCTTCCGCGGCGAGTACCACGCTCCCGCGCCGCCCCTCGGGACGCCGGTGCTGGCCGTGGACATCCCCTCGGGGGTGGACGGGCTCACCGGCGAGGCGGGCGCCGGAGCCGTGCGGGCCGACGCCACCGTCACCTTCGCCGCCCTGAAACCCGGCCTGCTCCTGGGCCAGGGTCGGGAGCGGGCCGGCCGGGTGGAGGTCGCCGACATCGGGCTGGACGTGTCCAGCGCGAGGGTGCACCTGGTCGAGGACGCCGACGTGCGCATCCCGCCCCGCGGGCGGGACGCGCACAAGTGGCAGAGCGCGGTGTTCGTGGCGGCGGGGTCGCCCGGGATGACGGGAGCCGCCGTCCTCGCCGGGCGCTCGGCGCTGCGGGCGGGCGCCGGCAACGTGCGCCTGGGGGTGCCGGGAGCCGACGTGGCGCTCCTGCCGCTGGCCGAGATGGTGGGCATCACCCTGCCCCGTGAAGGGTGGGCCGACGGCGTGCTCGACGCCTCGTCCCGGTGCCGCGCCCTGGTCGTGGGGCCCGGGCTGGGCCGCCACCCGGAGGCGGCGGCCCAGGTGCGCCGGGTGCTGGAAGGGGCCGACCTGCCGGCGGTGGTGGACGCCGACGGCCTGGTGGCCGCCGAGGAAGGCCGAGTGCCCGGTGGCCCCGTCCGCGTCCTCACGCCCCACGATGGCGAGTACGAGCGACTGTGCGGCTCCCGGCCGGGCGCCGACCGGGTCGACGCGGCACGTCGCCTGGCGCGGCGGGCGGGGGCGGTGGTGCTGCTGAAGGGGTCGACCACCGTGGTGGCGTCGCCCGACGGCGCCGTCCGCCTCACGACGTCCGGCAGCTCCCGGCTCGCCACCGCCGGCAGCGGCGACGTCCTCTCCGGCATCATCGGCGCCTTCCTGGCCCGCGGCCTGGGCGGCGCCGACGCCGCCTCGTTCGGGGCCCACGTCCACGGCGCGGCCGCCGCCCTCGGCCCCGCCGAGGGGCTGGTCGCCGGCGACATCGCCGACCTCTACCTGCCGCGCTGGCTGTCGTCCCGGGCCGGCCGCTGACGGTGGCCGGCCCCGTCCAGCCGGCGCTCGGCGGGCCGCCTCCGCCGGCGTGGCGGCCCGCTTGGGCGGAGGTCGACCTGGGCGCCGTCGCCACCAACGTCGCCTTCCTGGCCGAGCGCTCCGCTCCGGCGGCCGTGTGCGCCGTCGTCAAGGCGGACGGCTACGGGCACGGGGCCACGGCCGTGGCCCGCGCCGCCCTCGGCGCCGGCGCCACGTGGCTGGCGGTGGCCCTGGTGGAGGAGGGGCTGGCCCTGCGCGACGACGGGATCGACGCCCCCGTCCTCCTGCTGTCCGAGCCCCCGGCCGGCGCCATGGGCGCGGTCGCCGCCGCCCGGCTGACCCCCACGCTGTACACCGAGGCCGGGGTGGCGGCGGCCGCCGACGCCGTCGGCACGCGACGCGCCCCGATGGGAGCCCACCTCAAGGTCGACACGGGGATGCACCGGGTGGGCGCCGACCCGGGCGACGTGCCGGCGCTGGCCAAGGCCGTCCGCGCCGCGCCGGGGCTGCGCCTGGACGGGTTGTGGACCCACCTGGCGGTGGCCGACGACCCCGGCGAGGATGCCTTCACCACCGCCCAGCTGGCCCGCTTCGAGGAGGTGCGCGACGCCCTGGCCGCCGACGGGTCGGTGCCCGGGCTGCTGCACGCCGCCAACTCGGCCGGCGCCCTGGCCCACCCCGGCGCCCGCTACGACCTCGTCCGCTGCGGCATCGCGGTGTACGGGCACTCGCCCCGGCCGGGCGCCGTCCGGGCCGGTGACCTCCGCCCCGCCCTCAGCCTGCGGGCCCGGGTCAGCCTGGTGCGCACGCTCGACGCCGGGGAGCGGCTGTCGTACGGCCGGCGCTACGCCGTGCCGGCACCGCGCAGCGTCGTGGCCACCGTCCCCCTCGGGTACGCCGACGGCGTCACCCGCCGCCTGGGCGAGGTGGGCGCCGAGGTCCTGGTGGGTGGCCGGCGCCGCCCCGTGGCCGGGACCGTCACCATGGACCAGCTCATGGTCGACTGCGGCCCCGACGCCCCGGTGGCCCCCGGCGACGAGGTGGTGCTCCTCGGCCGCCAGGGCGACGAGGAGATCCGCGCCGACGAGTGGGCCGGCCGCCTCGGCACCATCACGTACGAGGTGCTCTGCGGGATCGGGCCCCGGGTGCCCAGAGTGGTGATACCCGCCTCTGGCGCCGACGCTCCGTAGCGGTCACCGGCGCCGACCCGCAGGTCGAGGTCGAGGGTCCGCCCCGAAAGGCTCGACCGACCGTCGAGATCGGCGCGGCGGCGGGTTCCGGTCATGCTGCCCGGCGCTCATCACGGTGACCAGCCCCGCCGAAGAGGCACGACCAGGCGATTTCGGCAATTTCCACCAAGACCCTTGACATCCCGGGGCCCGCCTGCTGCCTATAAGGGTCGCAGCTCTTGAGGGGGAGGTCCGTGCAGTCCGCTTCGACGACACGCGCCGTGGGCGCTGGGATGCGTCGCGCTGCGCCGGCTGGAGCCGGCACGGCGCGCCCATCCGGGAACGCCGCCGCGTGACGCGGGCCGCGGCTCGACGGTTCGCGCTGGCCCTGGCCCTGGCCGCCAGCGTCGTCCCGCCCGTCGGTCGCGCCCTGCCGGCGACCGCCCAACTGCTCGTGTCGGCCACCGCGCCACCGGCCGCCGCCGACGCCCGCCCACTCACGCAGGCGGCGCTGGACGCCGCCCTGGCCGCCGCCAAGGGCGACTGGCTCTCGGCGAGGCCGGACGCCGACCTGGCGGCGGTCACCGCCACCGTCGCCGACCTGGCCGACGCCGAGCTGGGCCGGTCCACCGGCGCCACCATCACCGTCGATCCCGTGGCCGCCGGCCACGGCTGGTCGGTGATGCACCTCGAGGACGCCGCGTCTCGGATGGACCTCGCCACCGTGCTGCGCCACGAGCTCGGCCACGTCCTCGGCCTGGGCCACGGCGACGGCGTCATGAGCCCGACGCTGGCACCCGGGCACAGCGCCGGCGTGCCACTCGCCGCCGCGCCGACGCCGCCGCCCGGCGAGGTCGTGCCGCTGCCGTCGCCCACCACCACGACCGACCCCACCACGACCGACCCCACCACGACCGAGCCGGCCCCGAAGCCCACCACGACCGCCGCCGCCCCCACCCCGTCGGCGGCGGTCGTGGTGGGCTTCGGGGCCGGCTCGGTCGTGGTGGGGT
>Ga0247704_1000129_pt1 | contig 21907 bp, 20 predicted proteins | sample 41W_NmetaG_FD_189042 | JGI IMG/M metagenome (GOLD analysis project Ga0247704, IMG submission 189042) | Soil microbial communities from hillslope of Landscape Evolution Observatory, University of Arizona, Oracle, AZ, United States - 4-1-W_N | ecosystem: Engineered > Artificial ecosystem >...
GCCTCGGCCTCCGCCCGCAGCCCGGCCGCCTCCGCCGCCGGCACCGAGGCAGGGAGGCGGCGAAGGGGTGCCAGCAGCGGGCTGGCGCCGGCATCGACCACCTGGGCCGCCACCTGGGCGGGGACGTGGCGCAGGGTGACTCGGGGCGGGGTGATCCCCAGGCGACGGCCCTCGCCCAGCAGCTCGATGGTCTGGTCGACCAGCGCCGGAACGGCCCGCAGCCGGGCCACCAGGTCCTGGCGCTGGGCCGGGGTGGTGGTGGGCATGGCCCCGAACAGCAGGGCCAGGTCGTTCTGGGGACCGGCCAGCTGGGTCACCGCCAGCAGGTCGCCGGGGAAGGCGGCGCCGGCCGCCTCGCTGCTGTGGAGGCTGGCGAAGACGTCGTAGCTGAGCTGGTCGGCTGCGTCGAGCTCGCCCCGGTCGATGCTGGCGAGCACCTCGAGGGGTACACCTGCTTCGGCCCGGCGGCGGGCCACGGCGGCCAGCGATAGGTCGGGCAGGCGGTCACCGCCCTTCGGCCAGCCGAGGAAGGTGGCGGCGTCGGGCCGGTCCGCCATCAGGTGCTCCCACACCACATCGAAGAGCCGGTGGAGGCGGTGGCGGGCGCCCTGGAGCCCGGCCGAGGCCGTCACCTCGGCCAGGTCCTGGCCGTAGCTCACGGCCCCTCGCCGGCGGGAGGTCCGGCCTCGGTACCCGGCCGCCCTTCGGTGCCCGGGCGGGCGGCGATCTCGCGCTCGGCCTCCTCGATCTCCTCCTCCAGCTCCGACGGCGGTCGCAGTGTGGCCGCGCTTCCCTTGCGCCGGGACTGCAGGGCGACCACCACCAGGGAAGCGGCGATCAGCCACCACTGGTAGCGCTGGATGAAGGCCAGGATGCTCAGCAGCTCGTCCCGGAAGGTCTCGGCCAGGATGCGGAACAGGATGAGTCGCCCCACCGTGCCGGTGACGTTGAGGACGGCGAAGAGGCGGGCGCGCATGCCCGTGGCCCCGGCGAGCAGGCAGAGATAGCCGCTCGGGGCGATGAGGATGATGACGGGTCCGAAGCGGGAGAAGAGCCGCTCGGCGGTGCGGATGAAACCGCCTTCGTCGCCCAGCTTGCGCTCGGCCCAGCGCAGGGCGGCGTCGCCGTACTGGAGGCCGAGAAGGTAGAAGAGGGGATCGGTCAGCACCAGGCGCACGAAGCCGACGGCGAAGAAGGGGACGGCGTCGACCTGGGGCGAGGCCAGCAAGAGGTAGCGGTTCCGCGGGTTCATGAACATCTGCAGCAGCGGGCGCTCGTTGATCAGCCCGGGCCCGACGATGTCGGCCACGGTGCCGACGGCGGCCAGCGCCACGATGGGCGTCAGCAGGAGGGCGAGCGGGATGCGCCGCCCGGCAGGCGCCGCTGCGTCCTCGGACATCTGCCCGAGCCTACGGCAGCTCCTGGGACCGGGCCCAGCGGCCGGGAACACCCTTGGGCGGCGGCACCCACCTCCCGACGGCGGCCGCCGTCGCTGAGGGGAACAGCCTCAGCCCACCGGCACGGTCACGGTCGCCTCGCCCGTGCTGCGGTAGGGGCTGAAGGAGCAGTCCGAGCCCTGGTTGTAGGCGAAGGTGGCGGTGTAGGTGCCCGCCTCCCCGTAGGTGTGGGTGAAGGTCTCCTCGAACTCGACGTTCTCGGGCGGCGGTGGTTCCCAGGAACCGTACCGGGGCTCGGGCGCCGCACAAGACGCCGTGCACAGGCTGACGTCCTCACCGGCCTCCCCGAAGGTCTGGGTGTTGATGCAGCTTCCGGCCGTGGCCGGGCCGTCGTCGCCCACCCGTACCGTGAAGGTGACCTCCTCGCCGGGCCGGGGACGCTCCGGCTGGAACCGCACCTCGACGCTCATCGGGGCGTTGGCCGGCTCCGGTTCGTAGCGCAGGGGCCCGCAGGCCGGATCCCGGCTGCTGCGGCAGGGAGCGACCGTGGTCGTGGTCGCCGGCGGCGCAGTGGAGACCGGCGCCGCAGTGCCCGGAGCGGACACGGTGGTGGCGGCGGTCTCGGGTGAGTCCGGCTCGTCACGCCGAGGGGTGGCACCGTCGGGTTCGGTCCCGGACCCGGACGGCGCACCGGAGACGGCGCTCGGGTCGGCGGCGGGTGCGCTGGCGTCGCCGGTTTCGGCTCGGGGGCCGGCCGTGGTGCTCGAGGCCACGCTGGCGGGGCCGATGGTGGTCACCAGCCGGGAGGAGTCGAGGTTGCTTCCCACCAAGATGCCGATGGCGAACAGGGCCGCCGAGGCCACGCCGGCACCGCCGACCCAGCGGGAGCGGCGCTGGCGGCGCAGGCGCTCGGCCCGGGCGTAGACGTCGGTCAGCCGGGCGCTGCGCTGCGGATCAGGCTTCGAGGGCATAGCGCAGCTCCTCTCGGTGGTCGCCGAGGCGGCCGCGCAGCGAGGCCAACCCCCGGTGGAGATGAGCCCCGACGGTTCCGGGGTTGATGCCGAGCACCCGGGCCACCTCGGCCTCGGACAGATCCGCCAGGTGGCGCAGGACCACGACCTCCCGCTGGCGCCGGGGCAGCTTGCGCAGGGCGGCGGCGAGGGCCAGGCGGAGGGCTACGGCGTCGGTCGGATCCGGGCTGGAGAGGGCCATGACCGCCGGTCGGCGCCGCCGCAACTGGTCGAGGCACAAGTTGGTGGTGACCCGCAGGACCCAGGCCCGGCGATGCTCGAGATCGTGCACCCTCGACCAGTGGAGCCAAGTGCGGGCCAGGGCCTCGGCGGCGATGTCCTCGCCCAGGGTGCGGTCCCCCAGCATCCGGGTGGCCAGGCACCGCGATCGCTCGAAGAGCGTGTCGAACGCCACCTCGAAGTCGTCGCGTCCATCGTCCACCACTGTCTCCAACGTCGGCCGGCGGCGCCCCCTTTACCGGAGAGGCACCGGGTTAGGGTACGCCTCGATGGAGCCAGCGCCGGACCAACCCTCGGCGGTGCTCCACGCCGTGCGCCTCGCCGGCCGGGCCGAGCCCCGGCGCCTCGCCGGCCTGGCCGGCCTGGACGAGGACGGGGTGCGCCGCCAATTGGAGGCGCTGGCTGCCGCCGGGCTGGTCCGCCGCCACGAGGGCCGCTTCGGGGGATGGGCGCCGACGCCGCTCGGCACCCGCCACGACGACGAGGTGCTGGCGGCCGAGCTCGAGACGCTCGGCGGTCGCCCCGGCCTCGAGGCGGCCTACCGGTCGTTCCTGGCCCTCAACCCGGAGTTGCTGGCTGCCTGCACCGACTGGCAGCTGGTGGCGTCCGAGCCCCACCCCAGGCGCAACGATCACCGAGACCGGGCCTACGACGCTGCCGTGCTGCGGCGGCTCGAGGGCGTCCACGGGCGGGTCCGGCCCGTGCTCGACGAGCTGGGTCGGCGCGCACCCCGCTTCGCCGGCTACGGTCCGCGTTTGCAGGCGGCCCTCGACCGGGTCCGGGCCGGGGACCACGAATGGTTCACCGGCGCCCTCGTCGACAGCTATCACCAGGTGTGGTTCGAGCTCCACCAGGATCTCCTGCTCACCCTCGGCATCGAGCGGGGCGAGGAGTAGCGGGCCCCCCACCCCGGGCGGACAGGAACCGCGGGGCCGACCCCGGATATGGTCTAGGCGTGGTGAACCTTCCGTCGACCGGCTGCGGCCCGGGTAGGTGCGTGAGCACCGTCCCGGTCCCCTGATGGCCCGCTTCGGTCCGGTCGTCACCGCCATGGTGACGCCCTTCGACGACGATCTCGGCGTCGACTACGACGTCGCCGTCTCGCTGGCCCGCTGGTTGGCGGACCACGGTTCCTCGGGGCTGGTCCTGGCCGGGACCACGGGCGAGAGCCCCACCCTCACCGACGACGAGAAGATCGAGCTCTTCCGCACCGTGGCCGAGGCCGTCACCGTGCCGGTCCTCGCCGGGGTCGGGAGTGCCGACACCCGCCACAGCATCGAGTTGGTGCGGGCGGCGGCGGCCACGGGCGTGGCCGCCATGCTCGTCGTCACGCCCTACTACAGCCGCCCCTCCCAGGCCGGGCTGTTCGCCCACTTCTCGGCGGTGGCCGGGGCCAGCGAGCTGCCGGTGGTGATCTACGACATCCCTCCACGCACCGGGCGCAAGGTGGCGACTGACACCCTGGTGGCGCTGGCCCGGGAGATCCCCAACGTGGTGGCGGTCAAAGACGCCGCCGCCAACCCGCCCGAGGCGGCCCGGCTGCTGGCGCGGACCCCCGCCAGTTTCGAGCTCTACAGCGGCGACGACGCCTACACCTTGCCGCTGCTGGCCGTGGGGGCGGTGGGGGTCATCAGCGTGGCCAGCCACTGGGCCGGGGCCGAGACCACCGCCATGATCGCCGCTTTCGAAAAGGGCGACGTCGCCGGGGCCCGGGCCCACCACCGCACGCTGCTGCCGAGCTTCGCCTTCGAGGCCAGCGAGGAGGCCCCCAACCCGCTGCCCACCAAGGCCATGATGCGCGTCCTCGGCCACCCCGTGGGCCAGTGCCGCCCGCCCATGGGCCCGGCCCCGGCGGGGTTGGAGGACGAGGCCCGCCGGGTCCACGCCGAGTTGCAGGACGGAGCTCGCTGAGTGGCTGCTCCCGTTCGCATCACCTTCCTCGGGGGCCTCGGGGAGATCGGGCGCAACTGCGCCTGCTTCGAGCTCGACGGGCGCATCGTCCTCCTCGACTGCGGGCTCATGTTCCCCGAGTCCGAGATGCTGGGCGTCGACCTGGTGCTGCCGGACTTCACCTGGCTGCGGGACAACGCCGACCGGGTGGAGGGCTGCGTGCTCTCTCACGGCCACGAAGACCACGTGGGGGCCCTGTCCTTCCTCCTACGGGACCTGTCCTTTCCCATCTACGGCTCGGCGCTGACGCTGGGCATCGCCCGTAACCGCATCGAAGAGGCCGGGCTGCTCGACCGGACCGAGCTCATCGCCGTGGACGACGGGGACCAGCGCCAGATCGGCCCCTTCGACGTCGAGTTCATCCCCGTCACCCACTCCGTGCCCGACGGCTTCGCCACCGCCTGGCATACGCCCCAGGGTGTGATCCTGCATTCCGGCGACTGGAAGCTCGATCTCACCCCAGTCGACGGGCGCACCACCGATCTGGCCCGCATCGGCCAGATTGCCGCCAGCAAGGGCATCCGGCTGTTGCTGGCCGACTCCACCAACGCCGAGGAGGAGGGCCATACCCGCTCCGAGCGGGCCATCGGCACCTCCCTGCGGGGCCTCTTCGCCACCGCCCGGGGCCAGCGCATCATCACCGCCTGCTTCGCCAGCCACATCCACCGGATCCAACAGATCGCCGACGTGGCCCTGGCCGAGGGCCGGGTGATCGCCACCCTCGGGTTGTCGATGAAGAAGAACGTGCGCCTGGCGCGCGACCTGGGCCGCCTGCGCATCCCCGACGACCGGGTGTGCGACATCGCCGACATCGACGACGTCGCTCCCGAGAAGCTCTGCGTCATCTCCACCGGCTCCCAGGGCGAACCCCTTTCCGCGCTGGCCCGCATGGCGGCCAACGAGAACAAGTGGATCCGGGTGGGCCCGGGCGACACCGTCATCCTCAGCTCGCACCCCATCCCCGGCAACGAGACCAGCGTGGGCAAGGTCATCGACGGCCTGCACCGCCTGGGCGCCGACGTCATCCATTCCGGCATCGCCGACGTGCACACCACCGGCCACGCCAAGGCCGAGGAGATCAAGACTTTGCTGTCGGTCACCGACCCGGAGTGGCTCATCCCCGTCCACGGCGAGTACCGCCACATGATCCACCACGGCCGCCTGGCGGTGTCGGTGGGCCTGCTCGAGGACGACGTGCTCATCTGCTCCGACGGCGACCAGGTGGAGCTGAGCGACGACGGGCTGCGCCGGGTGGGGGAGGTGCCGGCCGGCTACCTCTACGTCGACGGGGTGGTGGGCGACGTCAACCACGGCGTGCTGCGCGACCGCCGGGTGCTGTCCGAGGAGGGGGTGGTGGTCGTCATCGTCACCGTCGACGTGAAGTCGAGCCAGGTGATCGCCGGTCCGGAGATCGTGACCCGGGGATGGGTGCACGCTCCCGAGGCCGAGGACCTCCTGGAGGAAGCTCGCCAGCGGGTGGTGGACGCCATCGAGCGCGCCGGCGACACCGACTTCGACACCCTCAAGCGGGTGGTGCGCAAGGCCCTGGCCGCCTTCGTCAACCAGCGCACCCGGCGCAAGCCCATGATCGTCCCCGTGATCATGGAGGCCTGACCGCCTCCACTGGGGCCGCTCCTGGGGCCGCTGCCCGGCTTTGTGTGCGCGGATGTGCCCTATAGCCACCATCAGTGCACACAAAGCTGCGGGTCGGGGGGATGGCAAGCCGCGCCCTGTTGCTGGTGTTACCGTTGTGGGCACTGTGGCTACTGCTACCCGACAGCGCCGGTCCCCGAAGAAGCGGCCGCCGGCCCGGGCGTCGGGCTCCAAGAAGCCGAAGAACAAGGCGACGGCGGCGCAGCGGCGCCAGCAGGTCGAGCGCCGCCGGGCCCGGATCGACGCGGCCAAGCGGGGCCTCGGACGGGGCGACGTCTGGGGGGCGGTCCTGGTGGTGCTCGGGGCCCTGGTCGCCCTCGGCACCTGGGCCGACGTGGGCGGTCCGGTCGGGCGCCGCCTCGACCGCGCCCTCGACGGTGCCGTGGGCGGGGCCCGGCTGGTGCTGCCGGCGGTGCTGGTGTGGATCGGTGCCCTGCTGGTGCGGGGCCGGGCCGGCGGCGGCACGGCCCGCATCGCCGCCGGCCTCGGTCTGGCCCTGGTCGCCGGCACCGGCCTGGCCGACCTGACGGCGGGCGGTGCCGGAGGTGCCCTGGGGGGAGCGATCGGTGGTCGTCTGGAGGACCTGGTCTCGGTGTGGGGGGCGTCCCTCCTGCTGGTGGCCGGTCTCGTCGCCTCCGTCCTCGTCCTGACCGCCACCACGGTCCGTGCTGCCGCCGAACACGTCTCGGCCGGCGGGACCCGGCTGGCGTCCGGGGCCCGGCCCGTCGCCGGCGGAGCCCGCCGGGCCCTGCGCTGGCTCACCACCGTCGGCGACCGCTCCGGCGGGGGAGCCGGGGCCGAGGTCGACATCCCGGGGACGGACCCCGGCGCCGGGGCCCCGCCGGTGGTGCTCTTCGACGGCGCCGCCGAGCGGGACGACGAGCAGACGGCCCCCCGAACCACGCCGGCGGCCCCGGTCACCGGGGAGCCGGTCGACCCCGAGCAGCTGGCCATCGACCTCGGGCCCGCCGGGGCCCGCAGCTCCTGGAGGCTGCCCCCGCTGGCCCTGCTGGAGCGTATGCCGGCCCAGGAGATCGACCGCCATCTGGTGGAGCAGGCCGGCCGCACCCTCGAGCGGGCGCTGGCCGCCCACGGGGTGGAGACCCGCCTGGCGGGCATGACCGTCGGACCCACCGTCACCCGCTACGAGCTCGAGCTCGGCCCCGGCGTCAAGGTGGCCCGGGTCACCTCGCTCAACCGGGACATCGCCTACGCCATGGCCTCGCCCGACGTGCGTATCCTCGCCCCCATCCCCGGCCGCTCGGCCATCGGCGTGGAGGTCCCCAACACCCAGCGCCAGATCGTGGCCGTGGGCGACATCCTGGCCAGCCCGGAGGCGGCCCGGGCCACCCACCCCTGCGAGGTCGCCCTCGGCCGCGACATCAGCGGCCGGGCGGTGCTGGCCAACCTGGCCGAGATGCCCCACCTGCTCATCGCCGGGGCCACCGGTGCCGGCAAGTCGTCGTGCCTGAACAGCCTGCTCACCTCGGTGCTCCTGCGCAGCACGCCCGACCAGGTCCGCCTCATCCTGGTCGACCCCAAGCGGGTGGAACTGGGCCAGTACAACGGGCTACCCCACCTGCTCACCCCGGTGGTCACCAACCCCAAGAAGGCGGCCAACGCCCTCTCGTGGGCGGTCAAGGAGATGGAGCGCCGCTACGACCTGCTCTCCGAGGTCGGCGTGCGCGACATCACCGGCTACAACGGCGCCGTCGACCGGGGGGAGCTGCGGACCGAGGCCCGGGCCGAGGGCGTCGACGACCCGGGGGAGCCCACCTACGAACGCCTGCCCTACATCATCGTGGTGGTCGACGAGCTCAACGACTTGATGATGGTCGCCGCCCGCGACGTCGAGGAGTCGATCTGCCGCATCGCCCAGATGGCCCGGGCCGTGGGCATCCACCTGGTCATCGCCACCCAGCGGCCGTCGGTCAACGTCATCACCGGGGTCATCAAGGCCAACATCCCGGCCCGGCTGGCCTTCGCCGTGTCCAGCCTGGCCGACAGCCGGGTCATCCTCGACCAGGGCGGGGCCGAGCGCCTGGTGGGCCGGGGCGACATGCTCCTGCTCGGGGCGGCCTCGTCCACCCCCCGGCGCATCCAGGGGTCATGGGTCGGCGAGGCCGAGGTCCACAAGGTGGTGGCCCACTGGCGCCGGCAGTCTCCCAAGGTGGTCTCCACCGTGGAGCTGGGCGGCGACGACCCCCTGGTGGGCGACGGCCCCGGCTCGGGCCCGGGCGACGACGACGACGAGCTGTGCCGGGCCGCCATGGAGCTCATCGTCCGCTCCCAGCTGGGCTCCACCTCCATGCTCCAGCGCAAGCTGCGGGTGGGCTTCGCCCGGGCCGGCCGGCTCATGGACCTCCTCGAGCAGCGGGGCGTGGTCGGCCCCTCCACCGGCTCCAAGGCCCGTGACGTGCTCATGACCCCCGAGGAGCTCGACGCCCTCCAGGGCGCCTCGGCCGACTGACCCGCCCGGTCCGGTGCCGGAGCGGCGCCAGGCGCCGCTGCAGTCCCGGAGAACGTCGTCCGTCCCGGAGCTGGCCCCGCGCCCCGCCGGTGGGCGGGGGCGACCACCATGGGGTGGTGACCCCCCTGTCGGTGGACGTGCGCGGCCTCGGCCACCGCTTCGCCTCCCGGGGTGGACACATCGAGGTGCTGGACGGGCTCGACCTGGCCGTCGCCGCCGGTGACCACGTGGCCCTCGTCGGCCAGTCCGGTGCTGGCAAGTCCACCCTCCTCGCCGTGCTCGGCGGCCTGGAACCGCCCCAGCGGGGACAGGTGGTGGTCGAGGGCCACGACCTGGCCGGCCTGTCCGGTGACGAGCTGGCCGCCTTCCGGCGCCAGACCGTGGGCTTCGTCTTCCAGCACTTCGGGCTGCTGGAGACGCTGTCGGCGGCCGAGAACGTGGAGCTGGCCTGCACGCTGGCCGGCGTGGCCCGCCAGCGCCGGGGGCACCGGGCCCGCCAGCTCCTCGATGCGGTGGGGTTGGCGCCTCGGGCCAGCCACCGGCCGCCCGAGCTGAGCGGCGGGGAGCGCCAGCGGGTGGCCATCGCCCGGGCCCTGGCCAACCAGCCCCGGGTGGTGCTGGCCGACGAGCCGACCGGCAACCTCGACGAGGACAGCGCCGCCCTGGTGGTCGAGTTGCTGGAGACCCTGCCGGGCGACCACGGCTGCACCCTGGTGGTGGTCACCCACAACCGGGCTCTGGCCCGCCGGGCCGGGCGCCGCCTCGTACTGCGTGACGGCTGCCTGCACGAGAACGAGCCGGCGAGCCCGTCCACCTCGTCCCCGGGCCCGGCCCGGTGAGCTGGCGCGACGCCTGGGCGCTCGCCGTCAAGGGGGTGCGGCGCCGGCCCGGGCGGGCCGTGCTCACCGTCTTGGCCGTGGCTCTGGCGTCGGCCCTGCTCACCGCCCTGCTCACCATCGCCGGCACGGCCGAGACCAAGGTGCTCGACGAGCTGGCCCAGGGTGGGCCCCTGGCCGGGATCAAGGTGGCGGCGGCCGAGCCCGACCCCGGCCAGATCGACCAGGACAACGCCCGGCCCGGCCCCGCCCGCGACCTCGACGACGCCGCCCGCCAGCGCATCGCCGAGCTCCCCGAGGTGGCCCGCGTCCTTCCCGTGGTCACCGCCCGAGCGCTGGTCGTCGCCCCCTCGCAGACGCCGGCCGGGGAGAACCTCGATCCCTTCGTGGAGACGGTGGTGGGCGTCGACCTGTCGTCGTCGGCATCGTTGCCGGTGACCGTGCTGGCCGGCCGCCTGCCCGGTCCGGCGTCGACCACCGAGCTGGCCGTCACCCAGGGCTACCTCGAGCGCCTCGGTCTGGAGCGCACCGAGGCGGCCGAGGTGCTCGGGACCGAGGTGGTGTGGGGAGCGGGGCGGCTCTTCCCCGAGGGCGAGCGGTCTTTCGTGCGGGGGCGCTGGGTGCGGGCCCAGGTGGTCGGGGTGGTGGCCCAGGAGGCGGCCACCGGATCGTTCCTCGTCCCCCTGGCCCAGACCCAGGCGGCCCGGGAGTGGACCCGCTCGGGCCCCGACGGCGGGGCGTTCCTGGAGCTGGCGTCGTCGCCGTACTCCGGGCTGTTCGTGGTGGCCCAGGGAATCGACAACGTCAGCCGGGTCCGCTCCCAGATCACCGCCATCGGCTACTCGACCAGCGCCCCCGAGAACCTCATCGCCACGGTGCGCCGCTACCTCCACGTGGTGGAGATCGTGCTCAGCGCCGTGGGCGGCATCGGGCTGGTGATCGCTGCCCTCGGGATCACCAACGCCCTGCTGGCGGCGGTGCGCGAGCGGCGCCGGGAGATCGGGGTGCTCAAGGCCATCGGGGCCCGGGACCGCGACGTCCTGTCCATCTTCCTCATCGAGGCCGCCACCCTCGGACTGGTGGGAGGCGTGCTGGGGACGACGCTCGGCTGGCTGGTGGCGCGGGGCGTGGGTGGGGTGGTCAACGGCTACCTGGCCGCCCAGGGCCTGGCCGGGGTGCAACTCGGCATCCCCGTGGTGGTGGTGGCCGGGGGCGTGTTCGGCTCGGCCCTGCTCTCGCTGCTGGGCGGCACCTTGCCGGCCCTGCGGGCGGCCCGGCTTCCGGCCCGGGAGGCGGTGGGCGGGGCGTGAGCCCACGCCTCGTGCCGGTTCTGGTGGCCGCCGGGCTCGCCCTGGTGGCGGCCGCCTGCGCCTCCGGCGGCGAGCCGGCGCTGGGACCGACCATCCCCCCGGCCGACGATGCCGGCCCGCCCGTGGTCTTCGTCGCCCTGGGCGGGGACGAGACCCTGGGCCAGGGCCTCGACGACCAGCTGCGCCAGTCCTGGCCCCAGGTGCTGTTGCGAGACGGGCTGCCCCGGCGGGCGGTGCACGTCAACCTGGCTTCGCCCGGCGCCACCGCCGCCCAGGCCCGGGCCGCCCAGGTACCGGCTGCCCTCGAGGTCGATCCCACCCTGGCCACCGTGTGGCTGGGCGGCGGTGATGCCCGGGTGGGCACGTCGCCCGCCGCCTACCGGCGTGGCCTCGACGCCGTGGTGGCTCCCCTGGCCGAAGCCGGTGCCCGGGTGCTGGTGGTCCTCGGCCCGGCGGCTGCCGGTGCCGGCTACGACGGGGCCACCGCCGGGGTGGTCGAGGGGCGCGGGGCCACCCTGGTCGACCTGCGCACCCTCGACCCCGCCCTCGATGCCGCCGCCCACCGCCAGGTGGCCACCGCCGTCGCCGAGGCCGCCGCCGGGTGACCCGCCCGGCCTGCCCTGGTGGGGTGCTTTGTGGTCACGACGGGACCCCGGCGGTTCACAACCGCCCAGAAACCGGGTGGCGCCGGTGATCAGGTGGCGGCCGGGCGCCTCCGGCCCACCAGGTACCACACCGACGAGGTGGCCAGCCACGATGCGTTGAGGGCGGCCGGCACCGGCTCGCCCCGCAGGGCCCAGCCGGCCACGATGGCGGCCATACCGGCGTGGTGGGCGGCCAGCCACCGCCACCGGCCCTCGCGCACCACGGGCACGAAGCGGGTGACGACCGCCGCCGCCACCGGGTAGCCGAGGCCGAGAAGGAGGGCGGGGGGTTGCACCCGTCCACGCTACCGACCGGCGGCGGCCCAGCCGAGGGCTCAGCGGTGCTCGGGGTTGGCGAAGTCGTAGCGGCAGCCGGCGTCCCAACCGGCGCGCTGGTTGCCGTGGGCCGGGAAGCCGCCGGCGTCGCCCAGCATGCGGGCCAGGTGCAGCAGGTTCCAGGTCATAAAGGTGGTGTTGCGGTTGGTGAAGTCGTTGTCGGGCCCGCCGGAGCCGGGATCGAGGTACGAAGGCCCGGGTCCGGCCTCGCCGATCCAGCCGGCGTCGGCCTGAGGGGGCACGGCGTAGCCCAGGTGCTGGAGGGAGTAGAGGATGCTCATGGCGCAGTGCTTGACGCCGTCCTCGTTGCCCGTGACCAGGCACCCGCCGACCCGGCCGTAGTAGGCGTACTGGCCGGCCTGGTTGAGCTGGCTGGAGTTGCCGTAGAGGCGCTCGATCACCCGGGTGCACACCGAGGACTTCTCGCCCAGCCAGATGGGCGTGGCGAGCACGAGGATGTCGGCGGCCATCACCCGCTCGAACAGCACCGGCCACTCGTCGCTCGCCCAGCCGTGCTCGCCCATGTCGGGCCAGATGCCGGTGGCGATGTCGTGGTCGACGGCCCGGATGTGGTCCACGGCCACGCCCTGGCGGCGCATGATCTCCATGGACCGGTCGGCCAGGCCCTGGGTGTGGGACATCTCGGGCGAGCGCTTGAGGGTGCAGTTCACGAACAGGGCGGTGAGGTCGCGGAAGTCCCACCGGGTCTGGTGGCAGAGCTCCTCCTGGCGGGGGTCCAACTCGACGGCGTGGTCCATGGCGTGCTCCTCGCTGGTCGGCGTCACCAGGCCCCGCCCCACCTCGTGGTGTCGAGCCCTACCATGGCACGGCCGTCGCCCCGGAGGCGAGCGCCCGGTCCGGGCCCGGCGGGGAGGCACCGGTAGGGTGGCGCCGATGGCCAGGCGTTTTTGGATCGAGACTTTCGGCTGCCCCAAGAACCACGTCGATTCCGACAAGCTCGGCGGGACCCTCCTGGCCGACGGCTTGGTTCCGGCGACCTTCTCGGGCGACGCTGATCTGGTCGTGGTGAACACCTGCGCCTTCGTGGAGGAGGCCCGCACCGAATCCATCGAAGCCGTCCTGGCCCTGGCTGCCGGCCGGCGGCCGGGTGCCGAGGTGGTGGTCACCGGGTGCCTGGCCGAGCGCTACGGCGGCCAGCTGGCCGAGGCGCTGCCCGAAGTCGACGCCGTGGCTGGCTTCGGCGTCCCCGTGCACCTGGGCGGGCGCCCGGGAGGGACGGCCGTGCCCGCCTTCGACCTGCTCAACCTGCCCCGCCCCCCGGCCCGCTCGCCGTGGGCCTACGTCAAGGTGGCCGAGGGCTGCGACCGGGCCTGCGGGTTCTGCGCCATCCCCTCGTTCCGGGGGCCCCAGCGCAGCCGCAGCGCCGAGTCCGTCGTGGCCGAGGTGGCGGCGCTGGGCGAGGGCGTGCGGGAGATCGTGCTCGTGGCCCAGGACCTGGCTGCCTACGGGCGGGACCAGGGCCGGGGTGAGCGCCGCATCGTGGCGCTGATCGAGGCGGTGGCCGAGCGGGTGGACCGGGTGCGCCTGCTGTACCTGTACCCGTCCGATCTCACCGACGCCCTGGTCGACGCCATGGCTGGCGCCGGCGTGGCGTACTTCGACCTGTCCCTCCAGCACGTGTCGGGTCCCTTGCTGCGGCGCATGCGCCGGTGGGGCGACGGTCGCCGCTTCCTCGAGCGGATGGCCACCATCCGCCGCCGCGCCCCCGGGGCCGCCTTCCGCTCCAACTTCATCGTGGGTTACCCGGGCGAGACCGAGGACGACCACGACGCCCTGCTCGCCTTCCTCGACGAGGCCCAGCTGGACTGGTGCGGTTTCTTCGCCTGGTCGCCCGAGGACGGTACCTACGCCGCCGGGCTCGACGGGCGGGTCGAGCCCGCCCTGGTGGCCGAGCGCCTGGCCGAGTGCAGCGAGCGCCAGGACGCCATCACCGCCCAGCGGCGTGACGCCCTCATCGGCACCGACGTCGAGGTGCTGGTCGACCGACCCGGCGTGGGCCGTACCTACCGGGAGGCTCCCGAGATCGACGGCATCGTCCGGGTCCCCGCCGAACTGGCGGTGGGCGAGCTGGCCACCGTCACCATCGTCGCCGCCGAGGGCCCCGACCTGATCGCCGCCGGTGCCAGCGGTTCCGGGGATCCCCTCGCCCCTCGTGGCTGACCACCCGCCGGCCGGCGTTCTCCGGTGCCCCAACGGCGCTAGGCGCCACCCCAGTCCCGGAGAAGCGCCAACGGGCGCCGGCGGATTACCGCCGGCGCATGGACATTGAGCTCCTTCGGCCCCTCGGCGCTGGTGACGCCGGCCAACGGCGTGACCATGGCGCGGGTGGCCTTCACCCCGGTGTTGCTCGGGCTGGTGGTCGGCTCGGGGGCGTCGTACTTCGTCCTGGCCCTTTGGATCGGGCTGGCGGCCAGCGACGGCCTCGACGGCTTCCTGGCCCGCCGTCACGGCACCACTCGCTCGGGCGCCTTCCTCGATCCCCTGGCCGACAAGCTGCTGGTCCTCGGTGCCCTGGTGGCCCTGGCGGCCAGGGGCGTCTTCGCCTGGTTCCCGGTCGCGGTGATCGCTGCCCGGGAGATCACCATGAGCGTGTACCGCAGTTGGGTCGGCCGGCGGGGCGTGTCCATCCCCGCCCGGCGCTCGGCCAAGGCCAAGACCGTCGTCCAGGAGGTGGCGGTGGGGTTGGCCCTGTTCCCGCCGGCTGCCCGCCGCGCTCCCTGGGCGGCCCAGCTGGCGCTGTGGCTGTCGGTCGGGCTCACCATCAGCAGCGGCGTGCAGTACCTCCTCGACGGGACCAGGGCCCGGCGAGGCGGGGACCGCGCCTCGGGCCTGCCGTCGTAGATGCTCGCCGAGGTCGTCGCCGTGGGTACCGAGCTCCTGCTCGGTGACGTCGTCGACACCAACTCGGCCTGGATCGGCCGCACGCTGGCCCTGGCCGGGGTCGACGTCCACCACCACAGCCGGGTCGGCGACAACGTGGGGCGGATCGCCGACGTGTTGCGCCTGGCCCTCGGCCGGGCCGATGCGGTGGTGGTCTGCGGGGGGCTCGGTCCCACTCCCGACGACGTCACCCGGGAGGCGCTGGCCGAGGTCATGGGGGTCGGCCTGGTGCGCGACGCCGAGGTGCTGGAGCGCATACGGGCGCTCTTCGCCCGCCAAGACCGGGCGATGTCGCCCAGCAACGAGCGCCAGGCCGACGTGCCCACCGGCGCCCGGGCCATCGAGCAGCGCCGGGGGACTGCTCCCGGCCTGATCTGCCCGGTGGGGGACCAGGTCGTCTACGCCGTGCCCGGCGTTCCCCACGAGATGACCGAGATGGTCGACCGGGCCGTGGTGCCCGACCTCCAGGCCCGCATGGGGGGCCGGGCCGCCATCGTCAGCCGGGTCCTGCACACGTGGGGTCTGGCCGAGTCGTCCCTGGCCGACCGGTTGGCTCCCCGCCTGGAGGCGCTCGACGGGGCCGGCAATCCCACCATCGCCTTCCTGGCCGGCGGGACGGCGGGGGTGAAGGTCAGGATCACGGCCAAGGCCGGTACCGCCGGGGAGGCGGAGGCGATCCTCGACGCCGAGGAGGTGGCGGTGCGGTCCCTGCTCGGCCGCTGCGTCTTCGCCGTCGGCGGCACGACCATGGAGTCGGTGGTCGGCGGCCTCCTCCAGGCCCGCCAGCTGCGGCTCGGGGTGGCGGAATCGATGACCGGGGGCATGATCGCCTCCCGCTGCACCGAGGTGCCCGGCTCGTCGTCGTGGTTCCGGGGCGGGATCGTCTCCTACGCCAGCGAGGTGAAGTTCGACGTGCTGGGCGTGCCCCAAGGTCCCGTCGTCTGTTCCGAGGCGGCGACGGCCATGGCGCTGGGCGCCCGCCGGATCCTGGGAGCCGACGTCGGGCTGTCGGTCACGGGCGTCGCCGGGCCCGAGGAGCAGGACGGCCGGCCGGTCGGGACCGTCTTCGTCGGCCTCGCCCTCGGACCGGAGGACGCCGATGCCGGTGCCCGCTGCCTGCGCCTGGCGGGCGACCGGGCGTCGATCCGCCAGATGGCGGCGGTGTGGGCCCTCGACCACTTGCGCCTCGAGCTCCAGCCCCCCCCGATCTGATGGTCGGAACAGACTGATTCGGGCTCGACTGGACCACCAGAGGGGCGCTGGGGCCGCCGTGAAGCGGTCCGGTTTGAACGCTGCGTGCTGAGGGGGTTACTGTCCGGGCGGGCTGGAGTGCAGGTCGTTTCGACTCGAGGTGCTCTCCGAAGTGGAAATCACGGACATCCTGGTCCACCCGGCATTCCTGGCCGCCGTGGGCGCGATCGGCGCGGTGCTCGGGCTGGCGCTCTATTTGACGCGCCACTCCAGCCGCAAGGCCCTCGAGGCCGCGGCCGGCGACTTCGCCCCTCCCGGGGTGGCGGCCGACGCCACCAAGGTGATCGCCGCCCAGGAGAGCGCCGCCCGGGTGGGCAAGCGACCGCCGGCTCCGGCCCCGGCGTTCCCCATGGGCCCCTCCGACCGCTCGGCCGTCCCCAGGGGAGGCGCAGCCAAGACACCGGGGCGGGTCCAGGCCGAGGCGCCCCTGCCGGCCGACGCCATCTTCTCCGAAGCCTCCGCCCTCGGCGGCCCGCCGGTGACCTTCGCCGACGTCGCCGGTCTCGACGAGGCCATCGAGGAACTGCGTGAGGTCAAGGAGTACCTGGCCGATCCCGAGCGCTTCCGGGCGCTGGGGGCCGAACTGCCCAAGGGCATCTTGTTGTCGGGGCACCCGGGCAACGGCAAGACCCTCCTCGCCCGGGCTCTGGCCGGTGAGGCCGGTGTGCCCTTCTACTTCGTCTCCGCCTCCAGCTTCGTGGAGCAATACGTCGGGCTCGGTGCCGCCCGCATCCGCTCCCTGTTCGAGCAGGCCAAGGCCCAGGACTCGCCGGCCATCGTCTTCATCGACGAGCTCGACGCCATCGGGGTCAAGCGCAGCGGCGGGGGCAACGGGGAGCGGGAGTTCGACCACACCCTGAACCAGCTGCTGGTGGAGCTCGACGGCTTCGCCTCGTCCTCGGGAGTCCTCATCCTCGGTGCCACCAACCGGGCCGAGCTCCTCGACCCGGCCCTGGTGCGCCCCGGTCGCTTCGACCGCCGAGTCCACATCGACCGGCCCGACTTCGCCGGCCGGGAGGCCATCCTGCGGCTCTACGCATCCCGCCGGCCCATGTCCCGCCAGGTGGACTGGGCCGAGATCGCCACCCAGACCACCGGCCTCAGCGGGGCCGAGCTGGCCAACATCATCAACGAGGCCTCCCTGCTGGCGGCCCGGCGCCGCCGCACCAAGATCACCGCCGAGGAGGTCGAGGAGGCGGTCATCCGGGTTTCCGGTGGGGCCCGCAGCTCCCGGCTCATCCACGAGGACGAGAAGCGCCTGATCGCCTACCACGAGGCCGGCCACGGCCTGCTGTCGCTGCTGCTCAAGAACGTGCGCATCCCGCCCCGGGTCTCGATCGTGCCCCGGGCAGGGTCGACGGAGAAGTCGGCATGGTCCTTCGGTGACGACCGCACCACCTTGACCAAGCGTGAGCTCATGGCCCAGCTGATCGTGCTGCTCGGCGGCCGGGCGTCGGAGATGGCGACCTTCGGCGAGCCCAGCACCCGCTCGGAGGATGACCTCGACGACGCCGCCAAGCTGGCCCGCAAGATGGTCGAGCGCTGGGCCATGACGGGGCGCTTCGAGCTGGCCGGGCGTGACGACGACGCCGTCACCCGGTCCCGCACCGAGAGCCGGTCGGAGCCGGCGGTGGCCAAGCTGCTGTCCCAGGCGGAGACGGCTGCCCGGTCCATCCTCCAGGACAACAGCCATCGCCTGGTGGCGGTGGCCGAACACCTGATGCACGCCGAAACCCTCAGCGTCAGCGAGATGGCGCGGGTGGCGGGCCTGCCCGATCCGGCAGACGACGACCGGGTGGTCTCGGCGACGGAGTACCTGGCGCCCTCGGTGCGGTCTGCGTCGGCACCGGTCGCCCGCATCCACTGAGTCCCTTGAGCCCGCTCCGGCCCGCCGTCGCCGGCGAGCCCTAGTCCGGTGCGACTCTTCGCCGCCGCCTGGCCCCCGGAGGGCGTCGTCGCCAGCCTGGCGGCGCTGGAACGCCCGGCCCGGCCGGGCGTGCGCTGGACCGGGGTGTCGCAGTGGCACGTCACCCTGCGCTTCTTCGGGGAGCTCGACGTCGACGCCGGCGTCGAGGCCGGTCGGCGGGTGGCCGAGGCGGCCACCCGGGCCGCCCCCGCCGTGGCCGAGCTCGGCCCCGAGGTCTCCACCTTCGGCCACAACGTCCTGCAGGTCCCGGTCCACGGTCTCGACGCCCTGGCCAAGGTGGTGGTGGAGGCGACGTCGGGCATCGGCCAGCCCCCCAGCTCCCGCCCCTTCTCCGGGCACATCACCCTGGCCCGCAACCGCAAGAAGGCCTCGCTCGACGGCCTGGTGGGTGAGGCGGTGTCGGCTCGCTGGGCGGTCGAGGACATCGCCCTGGTGGCCAGCGTGGCCTCGGGCCAACCGGGCGTGGCCAACCGCTACGACGTGGTGGCCACCTTCCCCCTCACCGGCTGAACCCGGCTGCCGGCCGTCGCCGTCACCGCCGCCGTGGTGCTTGAACGAACGACCGTTCGTGGCTAGGGTGGCCGGAACTACACGCGTGGAAGTTGTCTCACCCCCTTCGTAGGGTGTGCTCATCGGACCGTCCCGGGTCCCAACCTCGAGAACAGCAATCCCAGAGAACAGGAGCGACAGTGGACCGAGCGAAGGCACTCGACATGGCGGTGGGCCAGATCCAAAAGAACCACGGCAAGGGCGCCATCATGAAGATGGGCGACAAGACCACGATGGACATCGCCTCGATCTCCACCGGCGCCCTGGCCCTCGATCTCGCCCTGGGCATCGGCGGCCTGCCCCGGGGCCGGGTGGTCGAGGTCTACGGTCCCGAGTCGTCGGGCAAGTCCACGCTCGCCATGCACGTGGTAGCCGAGGCCCAGCGCAACGGGGGCATCTGCGCCTACATCGACGCCGAGCACGCCATGGATCCCGTCTACGCCCGAGCCATCGGGGTCGATGTCGACGAGCTGCTCATCTCCCAGCCCGACACCGGCGAGCAGGCCCTGGAGATCACCGACACCCTCATCCGCTCCGGCGCCCTCGACGTGGTGGTGATCGACTCGGTGGCCGCCCTCACCCCCCGGGCCGAGATCGAAGGCGAGATGGGCGATGCCCACGTCGGCCTCCAGGCCCGCCTCATGTCCCAGGCCCTGCGCAAGCTCACCGGCAACCTCAGCAAGTCCCAGACCATCTGCATCTTCATCAACCAGCTGCGCGAGAAGATCGGTGTGATGTTCGGCTCACCAGAGACCACGCCGGGGGGGCGGGCGCTGAAGTTCTACTCCTCGGTGCGCCTCGACATCCGCCGCATCGAGGCCATCAAGGACGGGGTCGAGGTGGTGGGCAACCGCACCCGGGTCAAGGTGGTGAAGAACAAGGTCAGCAGTCCCTTCAAGATGGCCGAGTTCGACATCATGTACGGCCGGGGCATCAGCCGGGAGGGCTCGCTGCTCGACGTGGGCGTCGATCTCGGCATCGTCAAGAAGTCGGGGGCCTGGTACACCTACGAGGACGAGCAGCTGGGCCAGGGGCGGGAGAACGCCAAGACCTTCCTGGCCGAGAACCCCGAGTTGATGGTCGACATCTCCGAGCGGATCCGGGTCAAGGTGGGCATCGGCGTCAAGGCCGACGAGCACCCCGACACCGAGGCGGTGCCCGACCAGCCCATCCAGCTCGACTGATCCCCGGACGGGAGGCATCGATGGACGAGGACCGCTGGCGGGAGGTCGACGACTACTTCGCCGGCCTGCTCATCGCCTCCGATCCGGGGCTGGACTCGGCGTTGGCCGCCAGTGCCGGTGCCGGCCTGCCGGCGATCCAGGTGTCGCCGTTACAGGGCAAGTTGCTGTGGCTGCTGGCCCGGCTCCTCGGTGCCCGCCGCATTCTCGAGATCGGCACCCTGGGCGGCTACAGCACCATCTGGCTGGCCCGGGGCCTGGCCCCCGGGGGCCGGCTGGTCACCCTCGAGCTCGATCCCGCCCACGCCGAGCTGGCCCGGGCCAACCTGGCCCGGGCCGGGGTGGCCGACCAGATCGAAGTACGGGTCGGCCCGGCCCGGGAGAGCCTCCACGCCATGGGCGCCGGCGGCGAGGGCCCCTTCGACCTGGTCTTCATCGATGCCGACAAGGCGGCCATCCCCGACTACGTCGAGCAGTCGCTGGCCCTGGCGCGCCCCGGCACCCTCCTGGTGGTCGACAACGTGGTGCGCGGGGGGGAGATCCTCGATGCCGCCACCACCGATGCCGACGTGCGGGGCCTGCGGGCGTTCAACGACCTGGTCGCCGGCCACCCCGGGCTGGAAGCGACGGTCATGCAGACGGTGGGCACGAAAGGCTACGACGGTCTCGCCTTGGCCCTGGTCGTGGAGCCACCGGCCTGACCGATCCGAGAAACTTCGCGATGCAACTATTGCGCGGGGAAGGAATTTGCCGCCCGGGTGTCGAACTATTGACCATGACTGCCATGACCTCCTCCTCGTCTCACCCGGCCTCTGAGTCCCGCCCCGAGACCGAGATGCTCAAGGTCTCCAGCAAGTCCAACCCCAACTCGGTGGCCGGTGCCATGGCCGGCGTGGTGCGGGAGTCGGGTGCCGTCGAGGTCCAGGTGGTGGGCGCCGGTGCGCTGAACCAGGCGGTCAAGGCCCTCGCCATCGCCCGGGGCTACGTGGCCGCCGGCGGCATCGATCTGGTCTGCGTTCCCAACTTCGCCGACATCGAGATCGACGGGGAGCGGCGTACCGCCATCCGCCTGGTCATCGGCGACCGCTACGGCAGCCGGCCGAGTGCCGTCTCCGAGCTGCACCTGGCCCCTGAGGCCACCGAGGCCCCTGAGGCCCCCCAGATCGACGAAGAGGCGTAGGCCAGGCAGGAGCGGCCACCTAACCTGGCGGTCGTGGCCCGCCGCTACGCCATCCGCACCTTCGGGTGCCAGATGAACGTCCATGACTCGGAGCGCATCGCCGGGCTCCTGGAGGCCGACGGGCTGGAGTCGACCCCGGAGATGGCCGACGCCGACGTGGTGGTGCTCAACACCTGCTGCATCCGCGAGAACGCCGACGACAAGCTCTACGGCACCCTTGGCCACCTCAAGGCGCTCAAGGAGTCCCGCCCGGGCATGCAGGTGGTGGTGGGCGGCTGCCTGGCGCAAAAGGACCGCGACCTGGTCCAGCGCCGGGCCCCCCACGTCGACGTCGTCTTCGGCACCCACAACGTGGCCTCGGCGGCCGAGCTGGTGCGGCGCTCTGCGGGCGAGGGGCCCCTCATGGAGATCCTCGACGAGAGCGAGGCCTTTCCCTCGGCCCTGCCCGCCCGGCGCCACCTGGCGTGGTCGGCGTGGGTCACCATCCAGATCGGTTGCGACAACGCCTGTGCTTTTTGCATCGTCCCCTCGGTTCGGGGCCGGGAGATCAGCCGGCCCGTCGATGAGGTGGTGGCCGAGGTGCAGGCCCTGGCCGCGGCCGGCACCGTGGAGGTCACCCTCCTCGGCCAGAACGTCAACTCCTACGGCCGCGACCTCACCCGGCGCCGGCCGCTGTTCGCCGAGCTGCTGCGGCGGGTCGGTGCCGTCGAGGGCATCCGCCGGGTCCGCTACACCAGCCCCCACCCCAAGGACCTGCGGCCGGAGACCATCGCCGCCATGGCCGAGGTCCCGGCGGTGTGCGAGCACCTCCACCTCCCCCTCCAGGCGGGGAGCGACCGCACGCTGGCGGCCATGCACCGGGGGTACACCGCCGAGCGCTACCTGGCCCGCCTGGGCGATGCCCGGGCCGCCGTCGCCGACCTGGCCGTGACCACCGACCTCATCGTGGGTTTTCCCGGCGAGACCGACGACGACTTCGAGCGCACCCTGGAGGTGGCGGCGGCGGCCGAGTACGACAGCGCCTACACCTTCGTCTTCAGCGCCCGCCCGGGCACCGAGGCCGCCGCCGCCA
>Ga0247704_1000133_pt1 | contig 21681 bp, 12 predicted proteins | sample 41W_NmetaG_FD_189042 | JGI IMG/M metagenome (GOLD analysis project Ga0247704, IMG submission 189042) | Soil microbial communities from hillslope of Landscape Evolution Observatory, University of Arizona, Oracle, AZ, United States - 4-1-W_N | ecosystem: Engineered > Artificial ecosystem >...
TGCGGGCCCCGCTGAGAGCCCCCGAGCCTGCGCTATCGTTGCGGGCCCCGGGGCGATTGGCTCAGCGGTAGAGCGCTGCCTTCACACGGCAGAGGTCACTGGTTCGATCCCAGTATCGCCCACGGTAAAAGTGCTGGTCAGAGCGTTGTGCGGTGAGAAGGGTTCTTACTTCTCGACCGGTCGTGCCATGAGCGTGCCACTAGCACGGAAGTTTCTGAAGTTTCTGAGCGGAAATGGGGTGCTGGGACCGGTGCTGGCAGGGTCTGACGGACCATTGCGACCAGTGGCCGAGGCGGGCCAGTGGCGTCTTCCAGGAGAGCTGCCTCGGCCTTCCAGCGATGGCCGATAACGGGCCGGTAGCTTTCGCTTGGGCCGGCTGACGCGGGGTAGACGGCCCTCTCAGCGCCCGCCTCGATGAGCACGGAGAAACGGGGCATCACCGGAGCCGAAGTCGAGCAAACTACACGCGTGGCTCTTGATGTTCTTGACCGTGAGATGTTCGCCGAAGCCGAGGCGGCGCGACTCCTTCAGGTGGCGCAAGGGACTTTGCACTATTGGCTTGAGGGAGACAAGCGGGAAGGTCGGGGGTACCTGCCGATCGTCCGGCCAGAGCCGACTGGTTCCAAGGTCGTCACCTGGGGGGAGTTCGTCGAGGCGGGGCTGCTTCGCCAGTACCGACGGCAAGATCGCGTGCCCATGAAGGAGCTCCGGGCCACGATCGGGCATCTTCGCGACCGACTCGGCGTCCCACATCCGCTTGCTCACGCACAGCCCTTCGTCGGCCCCGGTCGGCGGCTCCTCCTTGAGGTGCAGGAGGAGGTCGACCTGCCCGGCACCTACTGGCTGGTGGCCATCGCCGATGGCCAACCAGTCCTAACGCCGCCATCGGAGACGTTCTACGAGCGCGTGGAGTGGGACGACGATCTTGCACAGGGGTGGCGACCTGCTGCCGACCCAAGGTCACCGGTTCGAATGCGCCCCGACGAACGGTTCGGCCTTCCGGCCGTCGGAGGCATCAAGACCGAGATCATCTGGGAACATCTGGCGGCGGACGAGAGCTTCCGGGATGTTGACGAACAGTTCGATCTGACCGTTGCCGAGGTTCATTGGGCCCATACCTTTGAGACCAGCCTCCAGGCTGCGTGAAACCGGCCGACATTCGATTCTACTTCGACGCCGACATACTCGGCCTGGCCAAGCTCATCGCCGGGTTACGCGCCGACGTCACCTACCCAGGCGATTCCGGGGCCGTGATCCACGGGCGAACTCGACCGGACCGGCCCTCTCATAACGGGTCGTCTCCGAACTGGCCTGCGAGGTTGAAAGCGAATTCCAACGATGTACTTTGTTCAGTGGGCCTGAGGAGGCACGGCATGAACGAGGAGCAAGACGGCCAGGAGGTTGATGGAGAGCGAGACCGTGAGCTCGGCGTCATGGCTGCCGCCCATGCGGCTCTTGATCAGAAGCGGCGGGCGCAACGGGCAGACATCCTCGTGGAGTCGGTGCTCCAGGTAGTGCGAAAGCAGCCGCTGCCCGAGGAGCGGATCGTCCAGGACGTCCAGCGGCTTTGGAACACCCAGTCGATCACTGCGCCCCTGGTTCGCTCGGCACTTGCAGACGCCCGGGCGGCCAACCTCGTCGTACCGCAGGACACCCTTACCGGGATGGATTGGGCGGTGACCGGCGAAGGCCAACGTGACACCCAGGAGGACGCCCAGTGGGCACAGTTTGTGCTAGCCCGGTTCGAGGAGGAGGTGCGGAGCCGACTCGATGACGATTCGAACAAGTTGCTCGTTAACGAACGGAATATCTCAAAGATTGCCATCAGGCTGCGCGAGGCAATCGCCATCGGCGCTGAGGGCCTGTACGCCCTGAATATCGCTGCGAGCCCCGGGGCCCTCCGTCCACTGCGCTTCAACGAGCGAGCGGCCTTCGACCACCTTGACACCCTTGAGCCCAAGACCGCGCAGCGAGCCGCTGCCCGGCTCCTCATCTCCGCGATCAATCCCAGGGATAGTTTTGGGGACGAGCTGGTCCATCTGCTGGTGACCGGCAATGTTCTCTACGGGATGGTCACCCGACGTGACGTGGAGTCGAAGCCCGATCTGACGGGGGTCCGAATCGCCGTCGATACAAGCGAGCTCGTCGACCTTCCCGCCCGTGACACGCCCAGGGCGGTGGCAATTCAAGAGGCCTTCCGTCTCTCCAAGGCCCTCGGGGTCGAGGTCATTGTGGCCGAGCACACCATTCGCGAGTGGATGCGCCTATTTGAAGCCTCCGATGAGGAGATGAAGAAGGTGGGCGCCACCGCAGGCCTGGGCCTCTGGGGCGACCTCCTGGATAATCCCTTCACCCGTGCGTTCAGCCGACTGTGCGAGCAGGAGCCGTCGCTGTCATGGCCGAAGTTCCGGGCTACCTGGGGGGACCCAACAAGGCAACTGCAGCAGCTCGGGGTTAACGTCCGGCCCAACGGAAATCTCAGCGACGCCGACCGGGACACGGTGCAGCAGATGAAGAGGGCGCTGGTCACGGAGAACCGCGAGCGGGGCGCAAGAAAGCCCTACGTCCTCCGGCTGCGCAAGATGGTCGCGCTCGAAGCCGACGCCGAGTCGGCGGCCATGGTCGCTCGATGGCGGCAAAAGCGCGGCCCGCAGGCCGCCTACTTCATCGCCCAGGATCGAATGACTAGTCGTGCGTACGCGGAGACGTTTCCAGAGGACAGGACCCCTCTCGCCATCACCCTGACGGGCTGGGTGACCATGGCTGCCGCCCTGACCACTGAAGATCCGGATAAGCAGGCCGTTTGCGCCGAGATCGTGAAGAATGTTGCTTTGAGCGAGAGCTTCCTTGCAATCGCTGCCGGATACACCTACGAGGAGGTCAGCGAGCTGGCCGCCACTCTTGCAGCTGACTCAATGGAGGCGACGCCTGCGGACGTCAGCGAGTTTGTGCAGCAAGCCTTCGAGGATATCGAGCAAGAAAATGCGATCCTTCACAAGCCCAACGCCATGCGACTCCGAGGAAGTCGGATACTCGCCAGCCGATCTGCCCGCCGGAATCAGCGTGCCCGCCGGGCTCAAGGGATGGTGCAGGCGACGGTTGACCAGGCTCGCCAGGAAGAACGGGTCGCAGCTGCCGTCAGTGTGAGCGATGTGGTCAGAGCGGCCACCGACAGTCGGGCTGCGCTTCAACGACAACTGGACCGTGAGGCCGAGGAGCGCGCCAAGGAGCGGACCTTGGCTGAGGAGCGACTCCGACGCCAGCGGCGACTCACCTTTACGGTGAGCGTGGTACTTGTCGTCGCTGGTGCTTCCGTCGTTGCCGGCGTCTCCGGCCACCTGACTGGCGTGGACCGCTGGGCTGCTCTGATCGTCAGCGGCGGGCTCATCGGGATCTTCTGCATTGCCTACGTCACGAATCCGAAGGTGAAGTGGTGGCAACTGGCCGGCGTAGGCCTGACTGGCATTCTTATCAACGTCATCACCGACCTGCTCACGAAAGTGTTCTAGGCGCAAGGGGTGCGGGCGCGGGGAGTGACGCCAATGCCCATGCGAGCACGGCGCCTCCCACCGGCGGAGGTGGAAGTGCCCCCGAGGCGTTCGTTGAGGTAGCGACCCGGGTGCCGACGACCTGGTCGAGGGTCACTCCCCGGCCGTGCCCAGCGCCGTTTACGATGTACCCACCGGGACGGCCCCCGTCGGAGGGCCAGGTTCCCCGGAGGGGACCTGCAAGGGTGTGTTTCGGGGACGAGGGGTTCGGGGGGAGGAGTTCGTCGTCCCTCGTGTCGCTCGTGAGGGACACGGTGACATGTTCGTCCTCCTCTGTTCTGGCCGTGATGGACTTTGGGCGGTGGGCGCGGTGTCGGTCATCGTGCGGTCCGAGATCTGCGATGCGGATTGAGTCGGTCGAGGTGAGCCGTCCAGGCCGGCACCTCGGCCAGGCGCCCGGGCGACAGGGGCGGGACCTTGGTGTAAACGTTGGACTCGCCGGGGCCGATGACCGGCTCCCAGCACCGTTCCAGGTGGGGGTGGTCGTCCAGGCCGAAACGTGCACGGTGCACGCTGCCGTCGGGACGGCAAAACAGGGACGCTCACGGGAACGGACACGGGACGAAACACTGCCCCGACGCCGGCCTTAGTCGAGAGATCCTGGGAAAGGACGGACACGGGAACGCTGGCGGAAACGATCAACGGGCGCCCGCAGCGAGCTCCGACCGCGGCGGTCGGGCAGGGTCAACTCTCGTAAGCTCGGTTGCTCATGCCTCGCTGGTTCGACCCAGAAGCCCTCATTATCGCTCGAGGTGTAGCTAATCGGCCCAGCCCGGCTCAGCGCAGCAGCAATTCCCATGACCAGCGTCACCATCCGGTTATCCCTAGCCAGGATGTTCAATTTGTCGGGGGCAGGGGCAAGCTGGCCCTCCACCGTAACCACGAGAGCCGGAGGCCTGGGCTTTCGGCGAGATCGACCTAGTGACTGCGCCGCAGAGCGTGAACGACGATCGGGCAGACGAGATCGTGCCCGACGACGTCCCCGGTGGCCCGAGCACGAGCCAGACGATCATGGTGGCGAGCCTTCAGCGGCTCCTGGCGATCGTTCCGGCCGACGGGCCACCACGGGACTACCGGGATGCGGTCATGAAGGAGAACGTCCTGGCCAAGGCGACCGCCGGGGGTCGGGAGTGGGCCTTCCGTCAGCTCCGCCGCTTCTACGCCCTCGACCCGCAGTCGCTGCTGTTCCGGGCCCTGCGAGATCTGTGGACCGACGAAGAGAGCAGCCAACCGTTGCTTGCCATCGAGTGCGCGCTAGCCCGCGACCCGGTGTTGCGGGCGGGCGCCGCGGTGGTGCTAGCCGCGGAGCCGGGCACGGTGGTGGGCCCGGACGACTTCGAACCCGCCATCGAGGACGCCTTCCCCGGCGCCTACAAGGAGAGCACCCGCCGGGCGTCGGCCCAGAAGGCGGCCTCCTCGTGGCACCAGTCGGGTCACCTCCAGATCGAGGCTCCGACGAGGAAGGTCCGTGCCAGGGCCCATGCCACCCCGGCGGCCACTGCCTACGCCCTGATGCTCGGTCATCTCCAGGGTGCCAGCGGCCAGGCCCTGTTCGAGACGCTCTGGGCCCGGGTGCTCGACCAGCCGAGGTCCCAGCTCATGGACCTGGCCGCCACCGCCTCGCAGCGCGGCCTCCTGGAGTTCCGGCACTCTGGTGGCGTGATCGATGTCAGCTTCCACCAGCTTCTCCGTCCTTTCGACGACGGGCAAGGGCAGCTCCTGTGAGCCACGTCGACGAGCTGGTCGCCGAGTATCGCAGGTTCGTGGCCCTCCCCTGGCAGCAGAAGTTGGCGGCGCCCGAGCGGGTATGGATGGCCGTCTATCCGCCTGAGTACGAGCGCCGGCTCCGCCTGCATGTCCCGGCGTTCAAGGCGGCGACCAACGAGTACCACCATCCCTGGGCGCTGGTCGACGTCACCACGTCGTTCGAGAGATGGATGGCGGCGCATGAGTACCGTGACGCCTACTTCGACGACCCCGAGTTGCTCGAAACGGCGCTGCCGGCATTCTTCGACCACCTCGCCGGCGAGGTGCGGTCGCAGCTCGCCGTGCATGGCACGCCCGACGGCGTCGTCGCCCTCCTCGGGGTCGGCTCGCTGTTCGGCCTGGGCGACGCGGTGAAGGTGTCAGCGCTGTTGAACGCGGTGAACGATGCCATCGCCGGCCGGCTGCTCGTCTTCTTCCCCGGTGAGCACGAAGGCAACAGCTACCGCCTGCTCGACGGCCGGGACGGATGGAACTATCTGGCAATCCCCATCACAGCCAACGGGAGCGGTCGATGACGATCACCAACCGAGAGCTCTTCCACCGCGACCCGACCGACACGAAGATTCCCAACGACGGCGTAGCCAAAGTCATGCGCCCCGAGACCGAGCAGCAGTGGGATGTGCTGCGCTGGGAGCTGGGCAGTTTCGTATGCGACGGGCAGTACGAGCGGGGCCTCGAGCGCATCCTCGACAGCTTCCTCGCCAACCTCACCAAGGAGCAGCAGCCGGCGGCGTGGGTGAGTGGCTTTTACGGCAGCGGGAAGTCGCATCTCGTCCGGGTCCTGGAGCATCTGTGGCGTGACGTGTCGTTGCCCGGCGGGGATCGCGCCCGCAGTCTCGTCACCCTTCCCGACGACGTTCGAGCGCATCTCACCGAGCTGTCTAACGCCGGCAAGCGACTCGGCGGCCTGTGGTCGGCGGCCGGCACCCTTGCCGCCGGCAAGAGCGATGCCGTACGCCTCGCCTTCTTGTCGGTGCTGTTCGAGAGCGCGGGGCTACCTGAGGAGTACGCCCGTGCCCGCTTCACCATCTGGGCGCACAAGAACGGCTACCTCGATCCATTGCGTTCGGCGGTGGAGGCCGAGGGGCGCTCGCTCGACAAGGAGATCCACGACCTTTACGTGTCGCCGTTGATCGCCAAGGCGCTCCTCGATGCCGACCCGAGCCTGGGCGGCTCGGTCAAGGACGTGCGAGACCTGCTCAAGACCCAGTTCTCTCCCACGACCAGGGACATCACCGATAAGGAGATGTTCGACGTCATGGACGACGTCTTGCGCCTCCAGTCGACGACCACCGGCAAGATTCCCCTCACGCTGGTGGTGTTGGACGAGATGCAGCAGTACATCGGCGACGACAACGAGAAGGCCCTGGCGGTGCAGAACATCGTCGAAGGCTGCTCCGCCCGCTTCCAAAGCCAGGTCCTCTTCGTGGCCACCGGCCAGAGCGCCCTCACCGCCACGCCGACCTTGCAGAAGCTGACCGATCGCTTCGCCGTGCAGGTCGCCCTGTCCGACAAGGACGTCGAGACCGTCGTCCGCCAGGTGGTGCTCCGCAAGCGGCCTGAGCACGTCCCCACGCTGAAGTCGACGCTCGAAGGGGTGAGCGGCGAGATCGACAAGCACCTCGGCGGCACCCAGCTCGCCCCCAAGGCAGCCGACAAGCCCGACCTCGTGCCCGACTACCCCCTGCTGCCGACCCGACGGCGCTTCTGGGAGCTGGCGCTGCGCTCGATCGACCGCGCCGGCAAGGCAGGCGTGCTCCGCACCCAGCTGCGCATCGTGCACGAAGCCGCCGCCCAGGTGGCCGACAAGCCCGTCGGCCACGTCGTCGGCGCCGACTTCCTCTACGAGGAGCAGTCGGTGGGCATGCAACAGAGCGGCGTGCTCCTCAAGGAGATCGACGAGCTCATCCGGAGCCTGAAGATCGAGGGTGGGGACGGGGCGCTCAAGTCCCGCATCTGCGCCCTCACCTTTCTCATCTCCCAGATCCCTGGTCGAACGATCGGCGGCGAGACCGGCCTTCGGGCCACTGCTCGCTACCTCGCCGACCTCCTGGTCGAAGACTTGGCCGACGACGGTGCCCGGCTCCGCAAGCGTGTACCCGAGTTGCTCGCTGCCCTCGTCGCCGACGGCCGACTCATGCGCATCGACGATGAGTACCGGCTCCAGACAGAGGAGGGGGCCGAGTGGGAGGAGGAATATCGCAGCCGCCGCGCCGCCATCCGTGACGACGCCACTCGGATGAACCAGCTGCGTAGCGAGCGGCTCACCGCGGCAGTCGACACGGCACTCGCCGCGCTGAAGCTCACCCACGGGGCCAGCAGGGAGTCCCGCAGGATCGACACCCGTTGGGGCCAGGACGAGCCTGGGACCGGTGCGGGTGAAGTCCCGGTATGGATCCGCGACGAGTGGTCGGTGACCGCATCGTCGGTGAAGCGCTCGGCGGCCGAGGCCGGCGACGAGAGCCCGACCGTGTTCGTGCTCCTCCCCAAGCACGAGGCCGACCAGATCAAGGACACCCTCGCCAGCTACGCCGCCGCCGAGGACACCCTCCGGCGCCCTACTCCCCAGACCGACGAAGGCAAGGCGGCGCAGCGGGCCATGAAGACCCGACTGGCCACCGACGACGAACGGCTCACCGTCCTGTTCCAGGAGGTGGTCACGCGCGCCCGCGTGTTCCAGGGCGGCGGCAACGAGCTCACCACCTCGACCTTGCGCGACGCCGTCGACATCGCCGCCAACCGATCGTTGATCCGCCTTTTCCCGAGGTTCGCGGCCGGCGACAGCGCCAACTGGGGCAAGGTGGTGACCAAGGCCCGTGACGGTGCCCCCGACGCCCTCGATGCCATCGGCCACCACGGCGAGCCCACTACCAACGCCGTCTGCAAGGAGATCCTCGCGGCCATCAGCGCTGCCGGCACCAAGGGCGCCGACCTCCAGAAGCGCTTCGGCGCGCCGCCGTTCGGCTGGCCCAAGGACGCGGTCAGCGGCGCCGTGCTGACCCTCTTCGCTGCCGGAAACATCCGTGCCGCCCAGGACGGCAAGGACCTGTCGGGCCCCAAGGAGCTGCCGCAGAACCAGATCGGCAAGGTGACCCTCTACAAGGAGGACGAGCCCCCGACCGTCGGCCAGCGCCTGGCTGTCAAGGGCCTCCTCACCACCGCCGGCATCGCCTACGAAACCGGCCAGGAGGGAGCGCAGATCTCCGCGCTGCTGCAGCGGCTCAAGGACCTGGCCGCCCGGGCTGGCGGCCTGGCCCCACTTTCCGAGGTTCCTGACACCCATCACCTCGACGCCCTGCTCGCCCTGGCCGGCAATCAGCGGTTTCGGGCCGTCGCCGACGAACATGAGCGCCTGAGCAGTGACCTCGATCACTGGCGAGCGGCCGGCCAACAGCGGGAGAAGCGCGAGGTGGCGTGGGACCACCTGCAACGACTCCTGCGCCACGCCGAGGGCTTGCCCGTGGCGACGTCGGTCACGCCAGCAGTGGCGGCGATCCGAGATGGCCGCCAGCTTCTCAACGATCCCGACCCGGTGGCTCCGGTGCTCGACGAACTGACCAGCGCGCTGCGAGCGGAGGTCGGGAGGCGGGCTGAGCAGCTCGCCGCCGCCCAGGAGGCGGCCATCGCCGAGCTGGAAGCGTGGGAGGAGTGGGGCAAGCTCGGGGTCAACGATCGGGAGGAGATTGTCACCGAGGCGCAGCTGGTGGCTGTCGGTCCACCCGACGTAGCCAGCGACGCCACCCTCCTCCAAGAGCTCGACGCGGTCCCGTTGGGCGCGTGGCAAGATCGCATCAGCCTCGTCGCCGGCCGACGCGACCAGGCCCGCCAACGGGCTGCGCGCCAGCTCGAGCCTGAGAGTGTGACCGTCGCCGTACCGTCGGCGACGATCAAGTCGGAGCAGGACCTGGACAACTATCTCGATGAGCTGCGCGCTCGCGTGCAGCCCCACCTCGACGTCGACAAGACCGTCATCATCTAAGTCCCGCCATGTGCGCCCTTCCCGCTCCCCTCCGCAAGCAGCTCGAGACGGCCGTCCTGGCCGCCCGCCGAGCGGCCGAGAGCGCCTCACGAGCGGCGATCGACGGACTCGGCGTGTTCCTACGGGACAAGCCGGCCCACCTCGACGCCGACCAGGCCGCGCTGCGGAACAGGCTACGCGCCAAGTGGCGCCAGCTCGGAGGCGATGACGCAGCGCAGCCTCTGTTGATCGCAGAGTGCGCCTACGAGCAGTGGCACCGGCTGCTGTTCGCTCGGTTCCTTGCTGAGAACGACCTGCTGCTGCATCCCGTGTACAAGGCGCCGGTCACCCTTGCCGATTGCGAAGACCTGGCCGCCGAGCTCGGGGAGCCCGACGGGTGGTCTGTTGCAGCCCAGTTCGCTTCCGAGATCCTTCCCGGCATTTTCCGCCTCGACGACCCCTGCGTGCAGCTGCGCCTCGCCCCCGAGGGTCGCCATGATCTCGAACAGATCCTGAACGGCCTGCCTTCTGACGTCTTCGTGGCCGACGATGCGCTCGGGTGGGTGTACCAGTTCTGGCAGAAGGACAAGAAGGACGAGGTCAACAACTCCGAGCGCAAGATTGGTGGCGCCGATCTCGGACCGGTGACCCAGCTCTTCACCGAGAACTACATGGTCCGCTTCCTGCTGGAAAACTCCCTCGGCGCTTGGTGGGCTGCCCGGCACCCGGACAGCCCTCTTGTCAAGGGATTCGAGTACCTCCGCTTCGACGACAACGGCACTCCCGCCGCTGGGTCGTTCGATGGTTGGCCCGAGCGAGTCGCTGATGTCACGGTGATGGATCCCTGCTGCGGTTCGGGGCACTTCCTCGTCGAAGCGTTCACGATGCTGTGGCAGATGCGCGCCGAGGAGGAGGGCTTCTCGCCCATCGACGCCCAGGACGCCGTGCTGCGGGACAACCTCTTTGGACTGGAGCTCGATGCCCGCTGCGTGCAGATCGCCATGTTCGCTGTGGCTTTGCAGGCGTGGAAAGCAGGTGGAGGTTGGCGCCAGCTACCCGTGCCCAACATCGCCTGCTCCGGCATCCCGGTGAAGGCATCAACGAATGAGTGGAAGGCCCTGGCGCGAGGGGATGAGCGGTTGGAGAGCGCACTCGTCCGACTGCACATTCTGTTTCGGGATGCTGACGCCTTTGGCAGCCTGATCGATCCTCCACGTTCGGTTGAGATCACTGACTCAGGTGGGCGCCAATGTTCCTTCGAAGATACGGATTGGGAGCTGGTTGCTCCACTCCTGGTCCGAGGAATGAGCTCAGAAGAAGTAGATCCTACGACGAGTGTGCTAGGCGGTAATGCTGTTGGCATGGCCCGAGCGGCGAACTATCTCTCGCGCCGCTATACCCTCATTGCCACGAACGTTCCCTACTTGGCTGCGGTGAACCAAGCCCCGAAGCTCAAAGCTCACCTCGCGACCTTCTACGGGACCGGACGGACTGACCTGGCTACAAGCATGCTATTGAGATGTGTTCAGATGACTGCGTCTGGCGGCTCCCTCAGCTGCGTGTTGCCGCAAAACTGGCTATTTCTTGGATCTTACAAGGATCTGCGTCAGGAGCTCTTGACGACTGAGACCCTTCATTTCGTAGTCATCCTAGGCCCCCACGCGTTCGGAGGAGTACCGGGGGAGGTTGTAAAACCATGCTTGGCGAGCCTTTCTCCCGGTCGTCCGAGTATGTCTAGCCGATTCCTTGGACTTAATGCCGCTACCGAAGAGACCCCTTATGCGAAGGCGGCTGCGCTGATCGCTAAGACGTTAGTGACTCTACGCCAGTCTGATGTGCGAAACAATCCTGATGGGCGGATACTGCTACAAGTGCCTGGGAAAGGTAGCGCTCTGAGCAGTGTAGCTATAAGTTACCAAGGCACGACTACTGGTGACAATCTCCGGTGGACACGGTACTTTTGGGAAGTCACGGGCTCTGAATGGATTCTATTTCAAGGATCTGTAGACTCTTCGATACTTTACGGAGGTCGCTCCAATGTCCTTTGGTGGGGCGATCGAGGAAAGACCTATTCGGGTAACCGACAGTCGCGTCTTCAAGGCCAGCCGGCGTGGAGTAGGCGCGGCGTTGCTATCTCACAAATGGGAAGTTTGGCGGCCACTTTATATGACGGCGCGGTATTCGATATGAATACCGGCATCATAGTTCCACACGATGAGCGTACGCTTCCCTTGTTGTGGGCGTTTCTCTCGTCGCCTGAGTTTGTTCAGGCCGTTAGGATTATTGATACCAAGGTGAACGTGACGACTGCCACCTTGGTGAAAGTTCCTTTCGACCTCGACCACTGGAGGGACATGGCCGAAAGGGCCGGCCCTCTGCCTGAGCCCTGGTCAGATGACCCAAGGCAGTGGTTGTTCAAGGGTCGGCCCGAAACATCGACGGCCCCGCTGCAGGGGGCGGTCGGCCGGCTCGTCGGTTACCGGTGGCCGGAGCAGGCGGCATCGGACGATCTCGACGCCCTATCCGACACGGACGGGATCGTCTGTTTGCCGACGGTTGCCGGCGAGGCGCCGGCCGCTGACCGGGTGCAACAGGTCCTGGCCGCAGCGTTCGGCCAAGCATGGTCGCCGGCGAGGGTGAAGGAGCTGCTGGAGCAGGCAGGAAGCAAGAAGAAGAACTTGGTCGATTGGTTGCTCGACGATTTCTTCAAGCAGCACTGTGCCCTGTTCCATAATCGGCCGTTCGTATGGCACATCTGGGATGGTCGGCGTGATGGATTCTCAGCACTGGTGAACTACCACCGGCTCGACCGCAGGATGCTCGAGAAGCTCACTTACACCTACCTCGGACAGGACTGGATGGAGCGCCAGCGCGCCGAAGTCGGCGATGACGTGGCCGGAGCCGAGGCACGGCTGTCGGCGGCGTTGGAGTTGCAGCGCAAGCTCGAGGCGATTCTCTACGGTGAGAAGCCCTACGACATCTACGTGCGCTGGAAGGAGCTGCACGAGCAGCCAATCGGGTGGGAGCCCGACCTCAACGACGGGGTGCGCCTGAATGTCCGCCCGTTCGTCGAGGCCGACGTGTTCCGAGTGCCGCCCAAAATTCACTGGAAGAAGGACCGAGGCAAGAACCCGGATGGCTCCGAGCGCCACAACGACGCCCATCTTTCGCTCGCCGAGAAGCTCGATGCCCGGAAGCGAGCCGGGCGGGCGTGAGCGATACCGTCCTCGACCAGATCGTCGCTGCGGTCCGTGCGGCCCTGGCCTACAACGCCAACGCCCACCAGGCGCCGGTCGCGCTGCTGTGGCCCGACGAAGGCGCCCAATGGCAGCCGGTCGTCGACCGCCTGGCCGAGCACCTGCCGGTCGTGTCCCTCGGGGACTATGACCCGCCGGCACGACGGGGGCCGGGGTACTGGGTCCGCTGCGTGGTGGCGGGGACCGTCGATGTCGGTCTCCCGGACGGTGTGCCCGTCGTGTACCTCCCCGGTGTATCGCGAGCGGCACTGCGTGCCGTCGACACCTGCCCGGCGGAGCTGGCGCCCATCGCCGAGCTGCAATACCGGAGCCAGTGGTTCTCCCATCCGAACAACCGTGACTGGTCGGTTCGGGCGCTGCTCTCGCACGCCGAGCGCGGCCTCGGCCTGCACGTCGCAGACGATGCCGACACCGCCGCCGCCCTGCTGCTGGCGCTTGACCGGCTGCTCGACGAGCGTGTCGACCGCCTGGCCAAGCAGGTCCTCGACGCCGACTACTTCCGTGATCTGGTGAACCCTGATCCCGTCCGCAGCTTGCTCGGGTGGCTCGATGATCCGCACCGGTACCGACGCCGGTTCGACGACGCCCAGTGGACCACCTTCGTCCAGCAGTGCAAGGCCGACTACGGCTTCGATCCGCTCCTCGACGGTGAGGTGACCGCCGCCGCCAAGCTCGGTCGGCGCAAGGGGGCTTGGGCCAACGTCTGGAAACGGTTCGTCGAGACGCCGGAGTTGTACCCCGGCATCACCGAGCAGCTCCGCAAGGCACGCCCCGCTGAATTGATCGTCGACAACCTCGACGTCTGGCCGCAAGACAACGAGATGGCCGAGGACCAACTACGTCGGCTTCTGCGCGACTTCGCGGCCCTCACCCCCGAGGGAGCGCGCAAGGAAGCGGCCCGCCTCGACGCCGAGCACGCCTGGCGGCGACGCACGGTGTGGGCCGACCTCGACATGGCGCCGCTCGCCTTCGCCCTGGAGCAGCTCGTGACCCTCGCCGAGCTGACGGCCCGCCCGCCCGCATCCGGGGGCCTCGACGCGCTGACGGCCGACTACGCCGAGTTCGGTTGGCGAACCGACGATGCCGTGCTTCGGGCATTGGCCGCCGCCAGGAGCACCACCGACCGAGCTGCGGTGTCGGCCGCTGCTACGGTGATGTACCGCCCCTGGCTCGACACCGGCGCCCGGACCCTCCAGGCGGCGATCGGTCCCATGGCCAACGCCAATTCCTACTCGCCCGGGCCGCCGGCGTCGGTAGCGCCGGGCACGGCCACCGTGTTCGTCGACGGGCTACGCCTGGACATTGCGCATCGCGTGCAGGAGCGTCTGGCCGACGTCGGCCTCGAGGTGGATGCCGCCACCAGTCTGGCGGCACTGCCCACCGTCACCCAGACCGCCAAGTCCGCTCTCGTCCCGGTGGCCAAGGGCGCGCTCGTCGCCGGGCCGGACCTTCACCCGGCGAACGCTGTGACCGGCACCAAAGCTTCGATCCAGGTGTTGCGGTCGCTCATGGTCGATAACGGGGTGCAGGTTCTCGGCCCGACCGAGACGGGTGACCCGTCGGGGGCGGCGTGGGCCGAAGCCGGTGAGCTCGACCACCGGGGCCACGACGTCGGCCTGCGGCTCGTCGATCACCTCGACCAGGAGGTCGACCGGATCGTCGGGCGCATCCGCGAGCTGCTGGACGCCGGTTGGCGACAGGTCGACGTGGTCACCGACCACGGGTGGGTGCTGTTGCCGGGCAGGATGGAGAAGGTCGAGCTTCCACCGGCGACGACCGACGTGAAGAAGGGCCGCTGCGCCCGCCTGAAGCCCGGTGCGGTCGTGGAGACACCGACCGTCCCCTGGTTCTGGGACCGGGATGTGCGAATCGCTTTGGCTCCCGGGGTCACCTGCTTCGAGGCGAATAAGGAGTACGAGCACGGCGGAGTGAGCCCCCAGGAGTGCATCGTCCCGCGCCTCACGGTGACCGCCGGCGTGGCGCCCGCGACTACCGGCGGACCACGGATAGCCAAGGTGAAGTGGCTCGGCCTGCTGTGCCGCATCGAGCTGGCCGGCGCCGGTAGCGGTGTGGTCGCCGACCTGCGCGCCCTTCCCGCCGATGCGAGCACGAGCATCGCCGAGGCGGCCAAGGAGACGGCGGGGTCGGGGAGGGTGTCGCTCTTGGTACCCGACGAGGAACATGAGGGCGAGCGCGCCCATCTGGTTCTTGTGGCTCCCGACGGACGGATCCTCGCTCAGCGCGAGGTCGTGGTGGGGAGGAACCGGTGATCGACCTCGACGAGCTCGATCGTCTCGCCGCTGAGGTGTTCGAGGGCTACCTGGTCCGCAAGGACCTGGCCCAGCAGTTTCGGGGCCAGTATCCGGTGCCCACCTACGTGGGGGAGTTCCTGCTCGGTCGGTACTGCGCCACCACCGATCCCGACGAGATCGCCGAGGGCCTAGCCGTGGTAGAGCGCTCCATGAAGGAGCGCACGGTGCGCGCCGGTGAGGAGGAGCTGTTCAAGTCCCGAGCCAGGGAGAAGGGCAAGGTCAAGATCATCGACCTGCTGCGGGCGCGGCTCGACGCCAAGGCCGACGCCTACAAGGCCGAGCTCCCCAGCCTCCAGCTCAGCGACATCCACATCTCCGACCAGCTCGTCAACGAACACGACCGGATGCTCACCGGAGGCTTCTACGCCGAGGTCACCCTCGAATACATCGCCGCCCTTGCCCGGGAGTCGGGCGGCCAGCCCTTCCGGGTCGAGTCGGTCCGGCCCATCCAGATGTCGACTCGTGATGCGCTCGACACCTTCGTAGGAGGCCGGAGCCGGTTCACGCTCGACCAGTGGCGCGACCTCCTGCTACGCAGCGTGGGCTTCGAACCGGGGCGCTTCACGCGCCGGGAACAGGACGTGCTCCTCGCCCGGATGGTCCCCTTCGTCGTCACCAACTACAACTCTGTCGAGCTGGGCCCCCGAGGAACTGGCAAGTCCCACCTGTTTCAGCAGGTGTCGCCCTACGCCCATCTGGTGTCGGGGGGCAAGGCGACCATCGCCAACATGTTTGTGAACAACACGACAGGCCGCCGGGGACTGGTCGCCCAGTACGACGTCATCTGCTTCGACGAGGTGTCCGGCGTCTCGTTCGAGACCAAGGAGGGCGTCAACATCCTCAAGGGCTACATGGAGTCCGGGGAGTTCAGCCGGGGCAAGGAGAGCATCCGAGCCGACGGCGGGATCGTCATGGTCGGCAACTTCGACGTCGACGTGGCCGAGGAGCTGCGTCGAGGCCACCTCTTCGGGCCGATGCCCAAGGAGATGCGCAACGACACCGCCTTCCACGACCGCATCCACGCCTACCTGCCGGGGTGGGACGTCCCCAAACTGGATCCGTCCTACTTCACCACCCACTTCGGATTTGTAAGCGACTTCCTGGCCGAATGCTGGAGCCAGCTTCGCCGGAGCTCTCGCCTCGACGTCACCCAAGGCCGGTTGGTGTGGGGGGACCAGTTCAGTGGCCGCGACCGCAAGGCGGCCAACAACACCGTGAACGGGCTGCTGAAGCTGCTGTGGCCGGACCCGGAGATGGAGGTGCCCGACGAGGCGCTCGCCTGGGCAGCGGAGATGGCCCTGGAGCTCCGCCGGCGCGTCAAGGAGCAGCAGGCGGCCATCGGCGTGGCCGAGTTCGGCAAGACCGCCCTCAGCTACCGAGTCGGGGACGGCCCCGAGACGGTCATCTTCTGCGAGGAGTCTCTCCAGCATCGCCGGCAGGTGGAGAACGAGGCTGACATCTCGCCGGTAGGCGCAGGGCGCGACAGCGAGATGCTGCCCGAACCGGATCCGGCCGAGGTCAAGTCGTCCGCCGGCGCCAAGGCAGCCGACTACGCCGTGGGCGACGTCATCGACGGCCGATTCGAAATCCTGGACGTCCTGGGTTTGGGCGGCTTCTCCAAGGTGTTCCGGGTGCGCGACGAGGTCGAGGGTGAGGAGCGGGCGTTCAAGCTCTTCGACAACGCCGCCGGCTACGAGGCGGTGCGGCGGGAGATTGGCGCGCTGCGCAAGGTCCACCACCCCAACGTGGTCGAGGTCTTCTGGGCGGGCAAGACCACCGCCGGCGACTGGTACCTCATCACCGAGTACATCGAGGGCGAGACCCTCGACGAGTACGCCACCGGCAAGCGCCACCTGCGCGACCGGGAGGCCGTCGACGTGGCCCTCGACATCCTCGACGCCCTCGTGGCCATCCACCCCGATGCGGCCCGCATCGAGGCACTCGATCGCAAGAAGCGTGAAGGCGAGCTGTCGGAGGTCGAGTACGACGAGTGGATGGAGCTCCAGGACAAGGGCCTGGTCCACCGGGACATCAAGCCGCTAAACATCATGCTCACCCGCACCGGGGCGAAGTTGCTCGACTTCAACATCGCCTCGCGGGTCGGCGATCCGGTCTGCACCCACTCGGGGACGCCGCCCTACCAGGCGCCAGACGCCGACCTCACCCGCTGGGACGTGACGACCGACCTCTTCGCCGTGGGCGTGGTGCTCTACCAGCTGCTCTGTGACGGAAACCACCCGTACCCGGGAGCTCGACCCATGGTGGGCGACCCGGTCATCGACCCGAGGACGGTTCGCCCCGACCTCAACGGCGAGCTGGCAAACTTCCTGATGCAGGCTTGTGCCCCGACGCGGGACCAACGCTTCGCCACGGCCAGAGATATGCAGCTCTCACTTCAGGCAGCACGAAGTACTGGCCGGTAGTCGTGCCCGACCTGGTCGACGAGATGGCCGCCACGAGCGCGAGGAACAAGGCGTCGCCGGCACGGTGATGGAGGCTGCCGCCGGCACACTGCTAGTCCTCTCGGCTAGTCCTCGCGACCAGATGCTGAAAGCTGGCCGAGGCTGCGTTCGAGTCAGCCAGCGTCAGGCTGTAGGGAGGGTGATGGCGTCGCCCTTCTTGACCACCCAACGGACGGCGGTGACGACAGCGGCCAGGGCCATGACAACCCCGCTCACGTCCGAAGGAACGCCGTCCTGCGAGTAGACCTTCGTATCGGGATGCTCGAACCGCAGTACCGGGTTGCCCGAGGTATCCACCGCGGCTACGAAATGATCGGGACCCCACCCTCCTGCGACAGCGGTGGCCAGATCCTCTGCCGTGCCCTTGAAACCGTGTTCGGTGACATACAGGTCGACCCGGCCGTGGGACGCCTTGTAGACAAGTCCGGACGGGCTGGTGAACCACAGCCACCCGTTCCCCTTAGTGCGCAGGGCCTTGGTGTTCGGGACAGCTCTTGGCTCGTGGGCGGCGAGCCAGTCCGAACAGAAGGCTGTGAACGCCACCGTGGGAGGGTGATCCGGCTTCAGAACATGTCCGGTCGGACGGCAGAGCTGCCGGAGGAGTTCGGGCCGCCACCGGAGGCGGTGCGCCCACTGACCGTCGTCGGACTTCGCCTGGTCGACCAGCCAGTCCGCCAGATCTTCGATCCCGTACTTGGTCTGAAAGCACTCGGTGTGATTGGTGTTTCTCAGCCGTGATCGCGGTGCCACCAGGACCGTCCCATCGTTCCGAGAGGTGGCCCTGCGCTGGTAGCGACCTCCCTGATCGGGCTGGAAGACCGCCCATACCTTGTCCTCGATGAGCACCCGCAGGGTGTCCTCACCGCTGGTGACGAGTACGTCGATGTCGTTCTCCCCAGCGTCAGTCGTAAGGCAATCGGGCCCACCGTCGTCCCACACATTGAGTCGAACGATGGCGGTGAGGTCGTCACATGCCGGTCCCGACTTCAGTGATTCCCACAACGGCTCAATGAACCTGCGGAGGAACTGGGGGTTTACGGCTAGCTCCTCGGCCAACAGTAGATCTAGGTGCGCTTCGCTGCTACTGACAGGTACTGCCAGAGCATGAAGCCGCTCTTCCACAGCACCCCCTCTCCATCCAACGAGCTTCGCCTATTCGCCGCCCTGTGAGTGAGACTATGCCATTCTCAGCGAGCGAGGCGGGGGCACGACGACCTCGGCACGGTATAGAAGGCGGCGGTCGGTCCAGACTTTGGCGTCGTGCACAGGGCCGGTTGATCGTTCATGGTGGCGGCGCGTCGATGGTGCGGGTTTGCAGGTCAGGCGGTGCAGAGGGCAGGGGCAGGCTCTCCACAATTGCCACGGCGGTTCACGCAGAAGTCGCACGAGGGAACCAATCTTGGAGTTGTCCCGTGCCGTCCTGACTGCTGGGCGGCGCGTCATCCTGCAATAGCTGACCGGTTCTCAGCTTCCCTGTCCTCGAACGGGAAGGGAACGGACTGGAGCGGTTGAAGGAGGCACGGCGGCGGTGCGAGCAAGGGCGTCGAGGGCGTCGGTCACTCGGTCCTCCGAGCCCGGCAGCAGATGCCCGTAGCGGTCGAGAACCGTCACCACCGAGGTGTGACCGGCCCGGGCGGCGATCTCGGTGGGAGTTGCACCGGCGGCGATCCAGAGAGCGACTGCGGTGTGTCTGAGGTCGTGGACCCTCAATGGAACGAGGTCGGCTTGTTGCAGGGCCGGGAGCCAGACCCGGCGACGCCACTGGCCCAGGCGCACCGGTCCGCCTCTTGGTGCAGTGAAGACATGCTCGTCAGGCCTGACGCCTTGCTCGATGAAGTGGTCGCTGAGGCTCTCGGCGACGAAGGTCGGAATGGGGACGCTGCGGCGTCCGGCTCTTGTCTTGGGCGGGCCGAAGGTGAGCTTCCCTCGGACCTCGACGACGATCTCGGCGACCTCGATCCGCCGGCGGAGGAGGTCGACCCGAGCGCCTCGCAGTCCGAACAGCTCTCCTGCTCTCAGGCCGCCGTAGGCGGCCACGAGGACGGCAGTTCGGTAGCGATGGTCGATGGTGTCGGCCAAGGTGGCGACCTGAGCCGGCGTGAGGAAGCGCATCTCCTCTCGCTCGATCTTCGGCAGCCGAACCCGAAGGCATGGGGAGCTGGCGATGAGCCCGGCGTCCACGGCCGACGCCATGATCTTGGCAAGGATCTGCGCCGCCTTCACCACCGTCGCCGGGGAGCGACCGGATGCGGAGAGGCTCGCCACCCAGGCGCGTACCGAGAGGTGGTCGATGTCCGAGAGCAGGGTCGAGGCGAAGGTCGGCAGGATCAAGCTGCGCAGGTAGCTGTCGTCCCGCGCCCGGGTCGATGGCCGAAGGTTGACAGTCGTCTCCTGCCACTGGCGCACCCACCGGTCGAACTCGATTCGCCCGAGACGATGGTCGATCCAGTCGCCTCGCATGACGTCGGTCTCGACCGTGGCCAGGTAGCGACTCGCCTCGTTCTTGGTCGTGAACGTGATAGGCGCCGTGTGCTCGTGCCCGCTGGTGTCTCGGTACCGTGCTTGCCACCGTCCGCTCGGAAGCCTCCGGACAGCCCCGAACTGCCGCCGCCTAACCATCCCGCTCGACCTTCGCTCTCCGCGCCTTCGCCCCCGGGTGCTCGACTCTACGAGAATTCGGACAACTGCCTTGGCGTCCTCGGTCTTATTCGACCACCCGGGGGTTCTGAACATTGCGCCTTTCTGTGATCGCCGCTCATGTGTTGCGATCGGTCGTCCTCAAAGCCCGAGGCCGGGTGGCGGAAGCCGGCGTGGGCGGATGCTGCGTTCCATCATCGCCCGCCACTGGGGGTGAGCCGGGTGTGCTCGCGCTCGGTCCGGTGCTTCTCGGGCGAGTACCTCCGGGGTCAGGTCGGCCGTCGGGGCCAGGGACGTCTGTGCCCGAGTGACCGTGGCGCTGGCCCAGATGGACAGCGAGCGAAGGGCCGACAGGCCGGCCAGGGGACGTTCGTTCATCAGCGCCGCAATCGCCCGCTCGAAGGTGTGCATCATCGAGGTGATCTCGTCCGGCACCGCCCTCGCTAGCAGTGGGCGAGCGTGGTCGATCAGCCACTCCTCGACGGCCGACTCGTAGCCGTCTTCGGTCGGCGAGTGATCCCCACCGTGCCAGCCGCAGCCACAGCAGGCCACATAACACTCGAAGGTGGCGGAGGCGCTCGGCCAGGTTCCGGTGAGCGTGCCGTCCGCCAGACGTCGGGCGCCGTAGCCCTCGTGGTCGTAGAGGTCGTCGAGGATTACGCCCATCGCTGGTCACCTCCCTCCGGGCGCCGGAACTGCTCCAGCCAGGGACCGAGTTCGGCGGGGTCGAAGAGGACGAAGTGACCCCACTTCAAGTGAGGGATGCGCCGCTCTTGCACCAGGCGCCGCACGTGGCGCACGCTCACCCCCAGGTGCTCGGCCACCGCTTCGATGCGCATCAGGTACGGCAGACCTGCTCCCTGTTCGTCTGGCTCCCGATCGTTCTTCTTGGACATGATCCTGCTCCTTCGTCGGTAGTAGTCGGTCCACACGACGAGCCCGGCGACCACCAGCGACTCTCATCCCCGTCGGCGCACCGGAAAACCCCGTCACCTCACTACGGGCGCGCCTACAGCACCGATCGCGCACAGAAATCCCAGAAATCCCAGAAACTCGTCCTGAAGACCCTCGCCGGCCCGCTGACGCCCATGGCCGTCCGCTATGCCGATCCCAGACGACCGTCACCGCCCGACGCTGCGTCCCGCCTCCGCCGACCCGCGTCTACGCGATCGCATCCCTGACCCTGCGACCCATCTCTCCGGCAATGACCGCCAATGCCAACCACAGCAGCACCACGTCCGTCAAGCACCAAGAGACTCGCCCATTCACCGTCAATACATCGCACGATCCGACCGCAAACAATCCCTTTGCGACCGCATCTGCCCTCGCTAGAAAGAACATCAAGACTGAACACGGTTCCGACCGAGAGCGCGATTGTTACCGTGCGAGCAGACGGTCTCCAAGGCCGGTACGTCTACTCCGAACAACCATCGGTCAGTCTGGGCGGTCAACCCACAACGAACGTGACTGCATTCGAACGTTCGGTGGAGGCGACAGGTCTCGAACTGGAGAACGCTTGGGAAGACGTGGCAGTCGACTGGACGGAGCACTTCTTCGGCATGTTCGAGCTTGAGCTCTCAAGAACTGTCATCCGCGATTGGCAGCGGCGCCTGCTCGACCGGCGGTTTTGAAAGCGGACTTGGCAACGACGCACGGCATCCCGAAGTGAGGGTCCCCCCGCTGACCGGTCACGTGGACTACGCGGCCTGGTCGACCACGGGTGGACAGTACTGGTTCTCC
>Ga0247704_1000134_pt1 | contig 21662 bp, 20 predicted proteins | sample 41W_NmetaG_FD_189042 | JGI IMG/M metagenome (GOLD analysis project Ga0247704, IMG submission 189042) | Soil microbial communities from hillslope of Landscape Evolution Observatory, University of Arizona, Oracle, AZ, United States - 4-1-W_N | ecosystem: Engineered > Artificial ecosystem >...
TCCAGGATGCGGTCCTGTCTGCGATCCAAGAAGTCGAGTCCGCACAGTTCGACGTCCTTCGGGTTGAGCCGGACGAGATCGCGTCGGCAGCCGACATCGCCGAGAGGACGGTTCGAAGCAGACCATCAGATCTCGTCGCTGATCAGCGGCACGCGCGGGCCCGGGAGGCTGGTCTCAGCCCGTCGCCGGCAACGTCCGCAGCCCCCTGTGGCGGTGGACCGAAATTGCCGCATGGCGAGGCCTATGACCACAGCCAAGCCGTCGACGGGGACCAGGCAACGTCCCTCGCCGCGGTCAACGAGTTGTTGGGCGCGCCGCGAGCCGGCGGCAGGGGCGGCGTTCACCCGCACGCTGACGCCCATGGTGGATCTCGAGGCGCCGTGAACTGACGTTTCGTCGTGTTCTCGCCGGCCCCCGTCACCGTTACCGGCTGGCCCAGGCCGGGGTTGGTGGGGAGATCGAACCACCGCCGGGATGGGATGCGACAGTATGGATGTGAGGAGCGGCAGGGACGACCCCGGCGCGACCGACGCTGAGCTGCTGGCGGCGATGGCTGACGGCGACCGTCAGGCTCTACGCATGCTGTACGAGCGCCACGCCCCTTGGCTCTCCCTGCGGCTCGGCCGGCGCTGTGGCGACCCGGGGATGGTCGACGAGGTGGTGCAGGACACCTTCGTCGCCGTGTGGCGACGCCCCCAGAGCTGGAAGGGCGAGGGCCAGGTGGCGGCGTGGATCTGGGGCATCGGCGTCCGCCGGCTGATCGACCACCTGCGCCGGGCCGGGGTACGCGGGCGGCTTCCCGAGCCCGAGTTCTCGCCGGTGCTCTCGGCCGAGGAGACCCTGCTCTCGGGTGTCGAATACGGTGACGCAGCCGGCGCCCTCAACCGGCTGTCGCCCGAGTTGCGGGCGGTGGTCCAGGCCACGGTGCTCGACGGCTTGACCACCCGGGAGGCGGCCCGGCTGCTCGGCATCCCCGCCGGCACCGTCAAGACCCGCATGATGCGGGCCAAGCCCCTGCTCCGGGAGGCCCTGGTATGACCTGGCACGCCGATGCCCCGCTGCTCGCCCGCTACGCGGCCGGCGACCTCGACCCAGCTCGGTCGCTGTCGGTGGAGGCCCACATGGTGTCGTGTGCCACCTGCCGTGCCGCCTTGGCTCCCTTGGCCGACCGGGAGCGGCTAGATGATGTGTGGGATGAGCTGGTCGAAACGATCGATGCCCCCCGACCCGGTCTGGTCGAGCGCCTGCTGGCCCGGATCGGCGTGGCCGAGCACCTGGCCCGGTTGCTGGCCGCCACCCCCTCGCTACGCCTGTCGTGGCTGGCGGCGGTGGCGCTGACTCTGGCCTTCGCCGCCATCGCCGCAGCCGAGGGCGAGCGAGGCGCCCTGGTCTTCCTCGTCCTGGCCCCGCTGCTTCCCGTGGCCGGGGTGGCCGCCGCCTTCGGCCCCGAGCTCGATCCCACCTACCGGGTGGGGTTGGCGGCCCCCTTCTCCACCGCCCGGCTGCTCCTCCTGCGAGCGGTGGTAGTCCTGCTGACCACCACGTTGCTGGCCGGTGCCGCCGCCTTGGTCGTTCCGGGGCTCGGGTGGGCGGCGGCGGCCTGGTTGCTTCCGGCGCTAGGACTGACCCTGGCCACCTTGGCCCTGGCCACCGCCGTGCCCCCGCCCCTGTCGGCCGGGTCCGTGGCCATGGCCTGGGTCGTGCTGGTGGCCGGGGCCGAGCGCTTCTCGCCGAGCGACCTGGCGGCGTTTCGAAGTGTCGCCCAGGTCCTCTACCTGGTCGTGGCCATCGGGGCGGCGCTGGTGCTGGCCCTACGCATCAACACCTTCGAGATCGAGAGGAGCTCCTGATGGTCACCATGGTCGAGGTCGCCGGCGTGGACAAGTCCTACGGCCGCACCCGGGCCCTCGACGCCTTCAGCTTCACGGCCGGAGCCGGCATCTTCGGCTTCCTCGGTCCCAACGGGGCGGGCAAGACCACCCTCTTGCGCATCTTGGCGACCGTGCTCGCCCCTGAGAAGGGAACGTTGCGCCTGCTCGGCTTGGACCCCACTCGGCCCGATGAGCGACTAGCCGTTCGCCGCCGCCTCGGCTACCTCCCCCAGGAGCCCGGGTTCCACCGCAACTTCACCGCCTTCGAGTTCGTCGACTACGTCGCCATCCTCAAGGAGATGACCGATCGGCGGCACCGCCACGACGAGGTACGGCGAGTCCTCGCCCTCGTCGGACTCGCCGACGTCACCGGCCGCAAGATCAAGCACCTCTCGGGAGGGATGCGCCGGCGGGTGGGCCTGGCCCAGGCCCTGCTCGGTGACCCCGACCTCCTGGTGCTCGACGAGCCCACCGCCGGGCTCGACCCCGAGCAGCGGCTGCGCTTTCGCGAGCTCGTGTCCGGGGTGGGAGAGCACCGGTGCGTGGTCCTGTCGACCCATCAGACCGAGGACGTGGCCGCCCTCTGCCACCAGGTGGTGGTCATCGACGGTGGGGTCTCCCGCTTCGGCGGGACGCCTCGCCAGCTGGCCGAGCAAGCTCGGGGCAAGGTGTGGTTGGCCGAGAGCCGCCACCCCGCCGCCCGCCTGTCCTGGCGCACCGGCGAAGGCCGCCACCGCAACATCGGGGAGGCTCCCCCGGGGGCCGAACTGGCTGAACCCACCCTGGAGGACGCTTACCTCCTGCTGGTCGGCGCCCGGGCGGTAGCAGAGCCGGCGGCCTAGCTGTGCCCGCTCCTGCGCCGCTCGTTCCCGGCGGTGACGTCGGTGAGCGCAGAGCCGCCCCTGGCCGACGTCTTCATCGACGGCACGGGGGACCGGTGGGGACGTTGGAGGATCTGGAGGCGGCCAGGACCACCGCCGCCGGTGTTCCCGTCGTCCGCTCCGCCGGGTGGGTGGTGCCGGGGTTGGCACGGGTGGAGGGCCACCGCCTTCTCCGCCACCCAGCGTTTCTCCTCACCACCACGCTGTCGTTGGTGATGGCCACGTCCGGGCGGGGCATCGACTTCTCGGTCCTCGTGCTCAGTGGCTGGGCGTCGGCCGCCATAGCCCTCGGCGTGGCCCTGGCTGCCAACCTCGCCGCCTCCCGCAGCCGGCGCGACGGCACGGATGAGCTGTTCGCCTCGCTCCCGGCCGATGAGCGAGCCCGGACCACCGGCCACCTCCTCTCGGTGGCGTGGGCCGTCGTGGCGGGTGCGGTGCTGCTGGTCATCGTTGCCGCCGCCATCCATGCGGGAGGCGGGCCCGCGGTACGCCTCGGCGGGTCGGTGCGCGACCACTCCCTGGCACCCGCTGAGTTGGCCCAGGGCCCGCTGGTGATTGCCACCATGGGCGTGGTCGCAGTGGCGCTGGGGCGCTTGTGGCCCAGCCGTCTGATCGGGTCGGCGCTGGCTGTCGCACCGCTGTTGGTGGTTCAGTTCCTCGGGGGTGACCGCCGCTGGTTCGGGGCCTGGGTGAACCACGCCGACACGGTCCCCGACGGCTACTGGCCGCATCCGGAGATCGCCCCCGCCACCGACCTGGTGGGCTTCGACGTTGTCTCCCTGAACTGGCACCTCCTCTACCTCACTGGACTGGCGGCGCTGGCCATCACCGTTGCGCTCGGCCGTGGACGGGCGAGCTTCGCCGTCGTGGGCACCGCCGTCGCCGCGCTGGCCATGGCGATCGTGGGCGGGGTGGCCCAGCTGCGATGACTGTTCCCAGCGATGTGAACGACTCAGCCGAATGCCTCCATGGCAGCGATGCCGCCGGTGCATCTCTTCGCCCCGGGGGCTCCTCGGTTCCCGCTCCACCGTCCTGGCCGATCGCCGCTGCCCTCGGCCGCATCGAGGGGTGGCGCCTGCTCCGCCACCCTGGCGTCGCGGTGGCCCTCGTCCTGACGGCGCTCCTGGCGACCGCCCAGCGCGTTCCCGAGGTGACCGACCGGACCGAGGCCGCCTTCAACGCCGGGTTCAACTTCCTCCTGCTGGCAGCCATGACGTTGGTGGCTGCCAACCTGGCGGTGCTCCGGGGCCGGCGGCACGGCACCGAGGAGCTCTACGCCGCCACCCCGGCCGATCCTGCGTCCCGGACCGGCGCCCACCTCCTCGCCCTGGCCTGGCCTCTCGCCGCCAGCGTGGCACTCCTCCTCGCCGGCGTGGTGCTGTCGGCCGTGATGGCGCCTGACGGGTTCGGCCCGCCCCATCTGGGCGAGCTGGCAGTGGGGCCGCTGCTGGTTGCCGGCGCCGGTGCCCTGGGTGTCTTCCTGGCCCGATGGGCACCGTATCGGCTCACGGTGCCACTGGCGCTGATCGCCATCATGTTCTCCGAGCTCTGGCTCAACTCCGAGGCCTTGGTGGTGAGCTCATGGCGGTGGCTGGCCTTTTGGTTCGGCGTCAGTTCCTTGCCGTCCTCCTTCCTCCCGCCCCGGCCCTCTTGGCTGCACCTGGCCTACCTCGTGGGCCTCGTGGGGCTCGCCGGCATCGGTGCGCTCGTGGCCCACGGGCGGCGGCGCCCGGTGGTGGTGGCCGGCCTGGTGATCCTGGCCCTGGTGGCCGGCTCGGGCTGGGCCCTGACCCGGCCCCCCTCAGCCACGGAATGGGCGGCACGGAATGACCTGCTCGCCAACCCCGAGCGACACCAGGTCTGTGAGCGCCTCGACGGGGTGCAATTCTGCGCCTACCCCCACTACCGGCCGCTCGTGGCCCATTGGCGGCGACCGGTCGCGGGCGTGGCGGCCCGGCTCCCCGGCGGCGTGGGACTTGCCGGCCTCGAGGTGCGCCAGTGGATGGCCCCGATCGACGTTCAGTACGTGACCGGGGGCTACCGGACCGGCCTGCAGCGGGTCCTGCCCGACCTCCCTCCCGCCGACGCCCCCACGCCCGATGACGGAGCGCTGCACCCGCCCCTGACGTGGAACACCGGCGGCGAGGCCGACCTTGGCTTGGCGTTGGGCGCAGCGGCCTCGGCCGTCGGCCTGCCCATCGTGCCGTCGTCGGCCGGCATGGTGTGCGACAGCACCGGCCAGGGCCGGGCCGTGGTGGCGCTCTGGCTGGCGGGCCAAGCCACGCCGGAGGCGGGTGAGGCCCTGGTCCGGTTGGCGGCCACCCGGATGAGGCCCTTCGGCGCCGCCGGCCGGCGCCTTGTGGTGGGCGACCACGTCGACCAGGGGACCCATCGCAGCGGCGTGGCCTGGGGCGAGTCAGAGTTGGGGGCTGCCCTCGCCCTTCTCGATCGCCCGGCGTCCGAAGTCGAGGCCGCCGTGGCCGCCGAGTGGTCGCGGATGACCGCCCCGGCGACCACCACCGAGGAGGTGGTGAACCATCTCAAACTGGTGTCGCCTCCCGCCCTCTCCTCGATCGCCGAAGGCGACGAGAACCAACCGCCGCCTGTCGAGGCGCACCTGGGACCGCCGTGTCCCGATCGCCCAGCTCCGAGCGGGATCTGACGACGCCACTGTCCTCGGCAACGGCCCAGGTCCCGGCGAGCCGGTCACCGGCGTCGCCGGATCCGGTTGCCGCTCGCAACGTCTGACCGGCGACCATCCTCCGGGTCCCACGACGGGGCCAGTCCCCACGCCGGCAACATTCCCGGATCGGTAACCGAGCTCGACCCGTCCGCAGCGGGAACCGATTGTGGTCCGGCGTGCGACAGAGTGAGCATGGGAGCGGCAAGGGGCGGTGCGGCGAGCGCCATCAGCACTCGTCCCGGGACGTCGGCGACGGCGCTCAATGCCGGCCGCCGCCGCCGCTTCCTGGTGGCGCCGACCGTACGTCCAGTCGCCCGAAGCATGGCTTGGGCGCCGCTGTTCGGGGCGACGGTGGCCAGCGTGGGTTTGCTGTGGGCTCTCCTCCACCGGAACCCCGAAAGCACGGCCTCAACCCTGGCCGGGCTGCGTTTGGCCGCCCTGCTGATGAGCACCGGGGCCGCCTTCGCCCTCGAGGATCCGGCGGCGTCCACGTTGGCGTCATCACCCACCGGACTGCGCGCCCGCCAGGGCCTGCGCCTGGGCCTGCTGCTGCTCACGCTCGCCGCCCTGTGGACGGCGGTGGCGGCGGCGGCAGCGGTGCTCGCCGGCGTGGCCCCATCGGCCTTGCCCCTCGGCGCCGCCACACTGGAGGCCGTCGCCATGCTCGCCGTCGCCCTGGCGGTGACCGCCGCCGCCAGCCGGACCGCCGACGGCAGAGGAGGCGTCACCGGTAGTTCGGCGCTCCTCCTGGCCATGCTCGCCGCCCTCCTCGGCCAGCAGCGCTGGCCCCGGCACCTGACCGTGTTTCCGTTCGAGCCGAGCGACCCGGCGTGGGAGTTGGCCCACACCCGTTGGTTCGGGGTGCTGGTCGGCGCCGTCGTAGTGCTGGCCGCCGCCTGCTCCGATCCTGCACGCCGCCCGCTCGCCCAGACGGGCCTCGTCCCCCCCAGAAACCGACAGAGAAGGAGCATGTGATGAACCGTATGACCAAGCGGGCCCTGGTGGGCCTGGCCCTGACCGCCTCCATATTGCTGTTCGTCGCCCCCAGCGCCCAAAGCGCCAGCACGGCCACGGCAGTGATGCACGACGCCAGTGGCGAGCGGGCCGGTGTCGTCGTTCTGCGAGCCAAGGGCCAGCGCCTTACCGTCACCGCCCGGATGGCCCTCCCCACCGGGGCGGCCGGCTTCCATGGCTTCCACATCCACACCGTCGGGGTGTGTGACCCGGCCACGGGCTTCGCCTCTGCTGGAGGGCACCTGGGAAGTGTCGAGGGCCATGTGCATGACGACCATGCCGGCGACATGCCGTCGCTGCTGGTGCAGGAGGACGGCAGGGCCACCTTGGCGTTCGAGACCGACCGGGCCATGCTCGACCAGATCTTCGATGGCGACGGCGCAGCAGTCATCGTCCACCAGGGCGCCGACAACTTCGCCAACATCCCGGAGCGCTATGCGCCCAACGGGCCCGACGCAACGACGCTCAACACTGGCGACGCGGGCGCTCGCCTGCTCTGCGGTGAGTTGAGGTAGCCACCCACAAACCGATCACCACACATCGGGCCCGGCCCTCCTCCTGGCCGGGCCCGATACGTGGTCGGTCGCCTGGCGTCGCCACGCCGGCGCCGGTCGAATCATCGCAGCCGGCCCTGGGTCGCCCAGGCTTGCTCTCTGGACCCCCCCTCGCGCCGGTGGGCGAAGTCGGGCCACCCGCACCTCGGAGCGGCGTGGAGTCGTCGCACCGCGGGCACCACCACCGGTCGATCGGCGGTATTTTGGTCCCGTGCCCATGGACACGGGCTTCCCCGAGTCCGACGCCCGGGACGACTTCACCCGGGCCCGCCGCCGGCAGGTGCTGGCCCGCCTGGCCGCCCGGCTCCGGGGCCAACCCAGCGACGTCGACGTCATCCTGCCCTTTGACGAGGTGGTGGCGGCGCTGGGCCGGGTGGGAGAGCGTTCGGTGGGGCTCGAGACCATCGAGCTCGACACCATCGTGGGTACCGTGGATCGCGACCGCGACTTCGACCGGCGCTTCCGGCCCACGTCGACCAGGGCCCGGAGCCGCTTCGAGCAGATCGCCGCCGCCGAGCGCCGGGGGGCGGCTATGCCTCCCATCGACGTCTACCGGGTGGGTGCCGTCCATTTCGTGCGTGACGGCCACCACCGGGTGGCGGTGGCCCGGGCCCGGCGGCGACGCACCATCGAGGCGCGGATCACCGAGATCGTCACCCGCTCCGGTGCCGGGCTCGACCTGCGCGCCGCCGACCTGCCGGTCAAGTCCCACGAGCGCCTGCTGTGGGAGCGCGTCCCGCTGCCCCAGGAAGCCCGCGCCCGCCTGGGAGTGCGGGACGCGGTCGACTTCGGGTTGCTGGCCGAGGGGGTGGAGGCCTGGGGGTTCCGGCTGATGCAGGCCGATGGTGCCTTCTACGACCGGGGCACGGTGGCGGCACGGTGGTTCGCCGAGGAGTACGTCCCCGTGGTGAGCATGCTCCGGGAGGCGGGGCTGATCGGCGACCAGCACCAGGAGAGCGAGGCCTACCTGCGCCTGGCCGCCGACCGCTACCGCCTGATGCGTACCCACGCCTGGGACGCAGGGGTGATCGAGGCGCTCCGCCGCCGGCGCTGAGCGCCCCCTGCGCCCGGGCGCCGACGACGCGCCGCCCGCTCGGCTAGGGGCGGGTGGCCGCAGAGGAATCGCCGAGGCGCTTCCCGGTGTCGGCATCGAAGAGCAGCACCCGGCGGGTATCCAGCCACAGCTCGGCCTTCCGGCCCCGCTTGACCTGGCTGGCGGGGTCGAGGCGGGCGACCACCTGCTGGCCGCCGCCGGCCGGCATCTCCACCGTCTCCAGGTCGCCGGCGATCTCCTGGAGGTGCCCTGACGACGCCCGTTCGCCCTCCAGGTCGAAGTGGGCGAAGAGCTCGGATCCCATCCACTCGATCACGTCGATCTCGGCCCCGAAGGTGACGCCGGCCGCCCGGCCGTCCCCCTCGACCAGGGCTGCGTCCTCGAAGTGCTCGGGGCGGACTCCGGCGATCACCTCGCGGTCGGCGTCGCCCAGTTGCGAGCGCAGGCCGGGGTCGAGCTCGTAGCTGCCCACGGGCAGGTGCACCGTCGTGCCCTCGAGACGGGCGGGCAGGAAGTTCATGGCCGGCGAGCCGATGAATCCGGCGACGAAGAGGTTCACGGGCTCGTTGTAGAGCTCCTGGGGGGAAGCGACCTGTTGCACCTTGCCCTTGCGCAGCACAGCCACCCGGTCGCCCAGCGTCATGGCCTCGGTCTGATCGTGGGTGACGTAGACCGTGGTGGTGCCCAGCCGGTTCTGCAGCCGCGACACCTCAGTGCGCATCTGCACCCGCAGCTTGGCGTCGAGGTTGGACAGCGGCTCGTCGAGCAAGAAGGCGACGGGCTCGCGCACGATGGCCCGGCCCATGGCCACCCGCTGGCGCTGGCCCCCGGAGAGGTTGGCCGGTTTGCGGTCGAGGTGGTCGCTCAGCTCCAGGACCCTGGCCGCCTCCTCCACCCGCCGGTTCACCTCGCCATCGTCCATCTTGGCCAGCCGGAGGGGGAAGGCCATGTTCTCCCGGACGGTGAGGTGCGGGTACAGGGCGTAGTTCTGGAACACCATGGCGATGTTGCGGTCCTTGGGAGACTGCTGGTTGACCACCTTCCCGTCGAAGCGCAGCTCCCCGTCGCTGATGTCCTCGAGACCGCAGATCATGTTCAACAGCGTCGACTTCCCGCATCCCGACGGCCCGACGAGGATCATGAACTCCCCCTCACCGATCTCCATGCTCACGTCGCTCACGGCTTCGGTCCCGTCCGGGAACCGCTTGGTGACGTGGTCCATCACGATCTCGGCCATGTCAAACCTCCTGGTGGTGGGCCATCGTCATCCCTTCACCGCACCGCTGGTGAGGCCGGCGACGATGCGGCGCTGGAACACGAGCACCATGATGACGATGGGAATGGTGACCACCACGGCGGCGGCGGCGATCGAGCCTGTGGGCTGCTCGAACTGGGAGGCCCCGGTGAAGAACGCCAGCGATGCGGGCACGGTGCGGGCCGACTCGGTGGAGGTCAGGGTGATGGCGAAGAGGAAGTCGTTCCAGGCGAAGATGAACACGAGGATGGCGGCGGTGAACACCCCGGGGGCGGCGAGGGGCACAATGACCCGGCGGAAGGCCTGGAAGGGGGTGGCCCCGTCCACCTGGGCCGCCTTCTCCAGGTCCCAGGGGATCTCCCGGAAGAAGGCCGAGAGCGTCCAGATGGCCAGTGGCAGGGTGAAGGTCATGTAGGGGATGACCAGTCCCGGCCAGGTGTCGTAGAGCCCCACTGAGCGCCACATGTTGAACAGCGGGCCGACGATGGAGATGGGCGGGAACATGGCCACGGCCAGGGCCCCAGACAGGATGAGGCGCTTGCCCGGGAAGTCGAGGCGGGCGATGGCGTAGGCGGCCAGGGTGGCCAGCAGCACGGCCAGCAGGGTGGCGAGCAGGGCGATGCCGATCGAGTTGCGCAGCGCTGACGTGAACACGCCCTCTTCGAAGATCGAGGTGTAGTGCTCGAAGGTGATGTCCCGGGGGATGAAGCGCCCGTCGGTGAGCGAACCGCTGGGCTTCAGCGACAACGACAGGATCCAGGCCACCGGGGTGAGGGCGTAGATCACGATCAGCACGGTGCCCACGGCCCAGAACGCCCGCTCCCGCCCCCCCTGGGCGCTCCCGACGGCCACTACCGCTCCCCCCGGGCCTGGCCCAGGTCGGTGTTGAAGCCCCGGACGAACAACAAGGCGATGAGGATGACGGCGAGGAAGATCAGGACCGACACGGCCGAACCCACACCCAGGTTGAGCCGGTTGATGAGCTGGTTGTAGCCGAGGATCGACAGCGTCTCGGTGCCGTTGGCCCCCTGGGTCTGGATGAAGACGCTGTCGAAGATGCGGAAGGCGTCGAGGGTGCGGAACAACAGGGCCACCAGAACGGCGGCTTTCATGTTGGGAAGCGTGACCTTCACGAAGCGCTGCCAGGCGTTGGCCCCGTCGACCTTGGCCGCCTGCTGGAGGGTGTCGGGCACCACGGCCAGGCCGGCCAGCAGGAGCAGGGCCATGAACGGCGTGGTCTTCCAGACCTCGGTGAGGGTGATCACCAGGAACGACGTCCCCCGTTCGGTGAGCCAGGCCCGGTCGGTGCCCAACCACTCGTTGACAAAACCCAGATCGGGTGTGAAGGCGAACTGCCAGGCGAAGGCAGCCACCACGGTGACGATGCCGTAGGGGATGAGGATCGACGCCCGCACCGTCTGGCGGCCGAAAACGGCCCGGTGCATCACCAGGGCCAGGGCCATGCCCACCGTCAGTTCGAGGGCGACGGTGACCACGGTGATGATGACCGTCGCCACCACGTCCTGCCACCACAGCTCGGCGGTGAGGACGTCGACGTAGTTCTGCAGCCCCACGAACCCGCGCTCGGCGGGAAAGCGCAGGTCGTAGCGCTGCAGGGAGAGCCACACGGCGTAGGCGATGGGGTAGCCGGTGACCGCCACCATCACGACCACGGCCGGCGCACACAGCTTCCAGGCCAGCGAACGCTCGGCCCGGGCCCGGTCACTCAGGCCTGCCCGCCGGCCGGGGCTGCCCCGCCCGCCCCGATCGGCGGCGGCGGAGCGCTCCGTCTCGTCGTCGACCTGCTCGGCGATCACCGGCTCGGCCGCCTGGCTCACAGCAGCCCCCGGGATTCCAGCGCCTGGTTCACCCGGTCCTCCAGCACGGCCACGTCCTCCCGGGGCCGGATGGCGTCGGGGGGGTGGAGGACCCGCTGGACGGCCAGCGAGATGTCGTTGTAGGCCGGGCTGACGGGCCGGGGGGCGGCATCTTGGAGGCTCTCCTGCAACACGTCGGCGAAGGGGAAGGCGGCCTGTACCTCGGGGGTGTCGAACAGCGACGATATGGTCGGGGCCAGGCCACCGTCGACGGCCGCGATGATCTGGTGGGGGGCGGAACGGATGCACGTCGCCGCTTCGAAAGCCAGGTCGGGTTGGTCGGAAAATGCTCCGACGCCGAGGTTGATCCCCCCCAGGGGCGGGCGGCTCGGCTCCCCGGCCACGACCGCCGGCCAGCGGGCCCATCCCAAGTGCTGGAACACCTCCGGGGCGTTCTCCTCGGCGCTGGGGTAGACGAAGGGGTAATTGACCATGAAGCTCGACCCCCCGGACTCGAAGGCGAGCCGGCCCTGGTCCTCCATGGCGTTGGAAAGCGTCGGGTCGGCAGCCTGGGACCGGGCCACGCGCTGCATCACCTCCATGGCCTGGATGGCCGGCTCCCCGAGGGCCACCTCGGCATCGTCCCCCGCCCCCTCGATGATCGAGCCACCGGCCGATGCGATCAGCGAGTTGAACCACACGGTCAGGCCCTCGAAGCGCGCTCCCTGGACCTGGATGGTGCCGTCGGGCCCGATCGACTCGGCCATACGCACCATCTCCTCCCACGTCTCGGGCGGCTCGGGCACCCGGTCGGTCCGGTACCACAGGAGCTGGGTGTTGGTGGTGAACGGCGCCACCCACAGCTGATCTTCGTAGGTGGCCGAGTCCACGATGGGTCCCGGCACACCATCGGTCACGCCGGCCGCCGCCGTACCCTCCCACGGAAGCAGCCAGCCGGCCTCGGCGAACTCTCCCGTCCAGATCACGTCCATGCCCATGATGTCGATGTCGCTGTCCTCGGCGGCCAGGCGCCGCACCAGCTGCTCCCGCTGCTGGTCGGCGCTCGAGGGCAGGGCGGCCATCTCGATCCGGTAGCGGCCCGCCGCCTGCTCGGTGCAGTCCCGAGCCGCCTCGGCGTACGCACCCGACGGTTCGTCGAAGACGTACCACGTCAGGGTGGGGACACCACCACCGGCCCCGCTACCACACGAGACCGTCGCCAGCGCCAGAACCACGACGAGGCGGACAGGCCAACGGGCCCGGCCCGGCGGCCTCGGGGAGGAAGCAAGCCCGGATGGGCGATCGGCCACGGGTTCCTCCAACTGGACGGCTGCCCCCGTTTACCCCCACGCCGGCACCATCAAACCTGACGGGGCCCCATTTTTCGGTGCCTGGATCGCGTGTGGTTATGACAATAGAGGGATATGGTGATCTTGACCAGCTGCACCATAGCGCGGTCATGTGCACGAGGTCGGGCAGCGGAGCCCGGCCGGGTGATCAGAACCCTTCAGAGGGCGTAACCCCATCCATTGCAGCTGGTTCGCACCCCCATTCATACCAAGGAGGGAAACTCATGCTGTTGCACTGCCAACTCGCGCGCACAGCGAGCGCACACCCGCCAACTGAGCCAGACGGAGTGAGGGGGCGGTGGTCTTGATGCGCCCCTACCGCGGACTTCTCGTCAGCGCGGTGGTCGCCGCCACCGCCCTGCTGGCCACGGGCGCATCGCCCAGCCTGGCCGCACCGCCCGACTCCCGAGAGCTGACCTATCAGGCCAAGCACGTCGATGCTCCCAACCCCCAGGACACCAGCCGGTGGGCCGAGCGCCTGCAGACCCTGAAAGACCTCGACGGCAACGGCGCCAACGAGATCCTCGTCGGCGTTCCGAGCGAGAACCTGACGGCCGAGGGCGGGCCGTGCGAAGCCACGGCCCCAGGCTGCCTCGAGAACGCCGGCCACGTCTACCTGCTCGAGGGCAAGACCCGCCGGGTGCTGTACTCGGTGACCTCGCCCGAGCCCCAGGCTCGGGCCCAGTTCGGCTTCTTCATCCAGGTTCCCGGCGATCTCGATGGCGATGGCACAGACGACTTCGCCGTCGGCACCTCGGCTCAGGACACCACCGCCAGCGGTGCGTCGTGCGCCGCCGGCACCGACGGCTGCAACGTCGATCAGGGCAAGGCCTGGGTGTTCAGCGGCGCCGATGGCGACCTGCTCTACGAGCTCAACAGCCCCGTGCCCCAGGCCGGCGGTCGCTTCGGTGAGCGAATCGGGACCGCCGGCGACATCAGCGGCGACGGGGTACCGGAACTGATCGTCGGTGCTCCCACCCACGACTCCCCGCCCGGGTGCGAGAACGTCGAACCCCTGCCCGACGACTGCCAGGTGGACCAGGGCCAAGCCTTCATCTTCGACGGGAGGACGGCCGAGCTCCTGCGAACCCTCGACGTCCCACCCGAAGACCGGGCCACGACCCCGTGCTCAGAGGATTGCGGCATCTTCGGCAAGGCCGTCCAGGGCCCCGGAGACACCGATGGCGACGGCGTCACCGATCAGCTGGTCGATGCGCCTGCCTACGGTGCCGGGCCGGCAGGACCGATGGGCGGCAGGATCGGCCGGATGTACCTGTTCAGCGGTGCGACCGGCGAGCTGCTGCACAAGATCGACAACCCGACGCAGGAGCCGGGTTCCGGATTCGGATTCCAGGACGCCATGCCGGGAGCACCGGGCGACGTCAACGGCGACGGCTTCGCCGACATCTACGGCAACGGCTTCGCCGTGAGCAACCCTGCGCACGGCGAGGACGGGCTGGCGGAAGGCATGGCCTGGGTCTTCAACGGCAAGACGGGGGAGATCCTGTACCGCCTCGAGGACCCGACCCCGAGCAAGGGCGGCCAGTTCGGCTGGTCGGTCGCCACGACCGACCATGACGGTGACGGCAGGCCCGATCTCTACGTCGGTTCCTCCCCGCACCACTTCCCGGGAACGGACCAGAACGGCGGGACCTACGTGTTCGAGGGGAGCACGGGAGCACTCATGGAGATCCTGGAGATCCCCGAGAAGGACCGCCAGCCGGTCGGTGGCTTCAATCGGTCCACCTATCCCTTGAGCCTGGGTCCCAACCTGGGCTGGGGCCTCACGGCACCGGGTGACCTCAACGGCGACGGCCAGCCCGACTACGTCGCCGGCGCACCCTTCTTCGCCGTGGGCGACAACGTCGATCAGGGCCGGCTCTACGTCTTCCGCTCCAAGTTCCACGGACCTCCCGCCGTCCCCCCCGGGCAGGCGGGTGACCGGCCGGGCCCCAGGTAGCGCCGGCGGCACACCGCATGGCCCACCCCTCGTGGGCTCTTGGAGTCCCCCTGCCCTGTCCGGGCAGGGGGACTCCCCGCGCCGGGACGGCCATGGGTCGGCCGGGCGACGCCAGCGGATAACTGGGATATGACCAGCTCTGGACTCGATCCAGCCTGGTGCGGTACGGTGGCGGCGTGCCCGCAGTGACCGCGCCGAGCCACGAGGCGCTGCTCCGCCAGCACGGCCTGAACGTCACCGCCCAGCGCCTGGGTGTGCTGCGGGCGGTGTCGGACCGTCCCCACAGCGCGGTGGACGATATCCACCGCGCCGTACGGGCCGAGATCGGGGCCATCTCCCGCCAGGCGGTCTACGACGCCCTCGCCGCCCTGACCGGCCGGGGCCTCCTCCGGCGCATCCAGCCCGCCGGATCGCCGGCCCGCTACGAGAACCGGGTCGGTGACGACCACCACCACCTCGTCTGCCGGAGCTGCGGCCGGGTGGTCGACGTCGACGGTGCCGCCGGCGACACCTCGTGCCTGGCGGCGGCCGACGACTCGGGCTACGAGGTCGACGAAGCCATGGTGATCTACTGGGGGCGCTGCCCCCAGTGCGGACCACCGTCACGAGCAGTGCCCCATCACCAGGAAACCGCACGAGAGGAGAACGACCATCGTGTCTGAACACGGCAGCGAGAGCGAGAACCCGGTCATCCCCGCCCCCACGGTCACGCAGAGACGGCCCCGGACCAACCGTGACTGGTGGCCCGACCAGCTGAACCTCCAGGTGCTCCACCAGCACTCGCCCCGGGCCAACCCCATGGGAGAGGCTTTCAGCTACGCCGAGGAGTTCGCCGGCCTCGACCTCGACGCGCTGAAGCAGGACATCTTCGAGGTCATGACCACCTCCCAGGACTGGTGGCCGGCCGACTACGGCCACTACGGGCCCCTCTTCATCCGCATGACCTGGCACGCCGCCGGGACCTACCGCATCGCCGACGGCCGGGGTGGCGGCGGGAGCGGCGCCCAACGCTTCGCCCCCCTCAACAGCTGGCCCGACAACGCCAACCTCGACAAGGCCCGCCGGTTGCTGTGGCCGGTCAAGCAGAAGTACGGCCGCAAGCTCTCCTGGGGCGACCTCATCGTCTTCGCCGGCAACTGTGCCCTGGAGTCCATGGGCTTTTCGACCTTCGGCTTCGGCTTCGGGCGCGAGGACATCTGGGAGCCCGAGGAGATCTTCTGGGGCCCCGAGGACACCTGGCTGGGGGATGAGCGCTACAGCGACGACCGCCAGCTCAGCGGTCCCGTGGGTGCGGTGCAGATGGGTCTTATCTACGTCAACCCCGAGGGTCCGAACGGCAATCCGGACCCGCTGGCCTCGGCCAGGGACATCCGGGAGACCTTCGCTCGCATGGCGATGAACGACGAGGAGACGGTGGCCCTCATCGTCGGGGGGCACACCTTCGGCAAGTGCCACGGTGCGGTCGGCGCCGACTACGTCGGCCCCGAACCCGAGGCGTGCCCGGTCGAGGCCCAGGGGCTCGGCTGGCGGAACACCTTCGGCACGGGCAAGGGCCCCGACACCCTCACCAGCGGGCTGGAAGGTGCGTGGACCAACGAGCCGGCCCGGTGGGACAACGGCTTCTTGGACAACCTGTACCGCTACGACTGGGAGCTCACCACCAGCCCGGCCGGAGCCAAGCAGTGGACGCCCAAGAACCCCGAGGCCCAGGGCACCGTGCCCGACGCCCACGTTCCGTCCAAGCGCCACGCCCCCATGATGTTGACCACCGACCTGGCACTGAAGCTGGACCCGACCTACGGGCCCATCTCCAAGCGCTTCTTTGAGAACCCCGACGAGCTCGCCGACGCCTTCGCCAAGGCGTGGTACAAGCTGTTGCACCGCGACATGGGCCCCGTCCGGCGCTATCTCGGCCCGTGGGTCCCCGAGCCGCAGCTGTGGCAGGACCCCGTTCCCGAGGTCGACCACGAGTTGATCGACGGCGACGACATCGCCGCCCTCAAGGGCCAGCTCCTCTCATCGGGGCTGTCCATCTCCCAACTCGCCTCCACGGCGTGGGCGGCGGCCGCCAGCTTCCGGGGCACCGACAAGCGGGGCGGGGCCAACGGGGCGCGGATCCGCCTCGCTCCCCAGAAGGACTGGGAGGCCAACGAGCCCGCCGAGCTGGCCACGGTGCTACCGGTGCTCGAGCGGGTGCAGGGTGATTTCAACCGCTCCCAGCCGGGGGGCAAGCGGGTCTCGCTGGCCGACGTCATCGTGCTGGGCGGCTGCGCAGCCGTCGAGCAGGCGGCCAGGAACGCCGGCCAGGACGTGAACGTTCCCTTCACCCCGGGGCGCACGGACGCCTCCCAGGACCAGACCGACGTCGAGTCCTTCGCCGTACTCGAGCCCACCGCCGACGGGTTCCGCAACTACCTGCGGGCGGGGGAGAAGTTGGCGCCGGAGACGCTGCTGTTGGACCGGGCCAACCTGCTGACGCTGACCGCTCCGGAGATGACGGTGCTCATCGGCGGCATGCGGGCCCTCGGCACCAACGTCGGTCGTTCGGCGCTCGGCGTCTTCACCGACCGGCCCGAGGCCCTCACCAACGACTTCTTCGCCAACCTGCTCGACTCCGGAACGGAATGGCAGGCATCGGCCGGGGAGGAGCACGTGTACGAGGGGCGGGACCGCTCCTCCGGCGAGGTCAAGTGGACGGCGACCGCCGTCGATCTGGTCTTCGGGTCGAACTCCCAGCTCCGGGCCATCTCCGAGGTCTACGGCGCCGACGACGCCATGGAGAAGTTCGTCGCCGACTTCGTGGCGACGTGGGACAAGGTCATGAACCTGGATCGCTTCGACATCGCCTGACCGGCACCCTCGCTTCGGTGGCCGGTTCGCCTCGAGCCGGTCACCGAAGCGTCGCCTTTGCGGCGGTGCCGGCGCCCGGGGCCGGGCGTGCCCCGCCCGTAGCCCCGGGTAGACGGCGGGAGTGGCGATCCTGTTGGGCACGTCGTCGTGGACCGACCCGACCCTGGTCCGTGACACGGATTTCTACCCGCCGGGGGCGCGCACGCCCGAAGAGCGGCTGCGCCACTACGCCTCGATCTTTCCCGTCGTCGAGGTCGACAGCACCTTCTACGCCCCACCCTCGCCCGAGGTGGCTCGGCGCTGGGTGGAGCGCACCCCGACGGGCTTCCGCATGGAGATCAAGTCCTACGGCCTGTTCACCGGCCACCCGGTCCGGCCGGGCACGCTGTGGAAGGACCTGCGCCAGGCGATCCCGGGGGAGCACCGGGACAAGGCGAACCTCTACGTCGACCACCTGCCCGCAGAGGTGCTCGACGAGGCCTGGGCCCGCTTCGATGCCGCCCTGCGGCCCCTGCACACGGCCGGCAAGCTGGGGGCGGTGGTCTTCCAGTGGCCACCGTGGTTCACCGCCAAAGCCGCCAACCGCCGCCGCCTGGCGGCGCTGCCCGACCGCCTCCCCGACTACCGCTTGGCCGTCGAGTTCCGTCATGGGTCGTGGCTGTCGGAGCGCGACCGCGACCGCACCCTGGGCGGGCTGGCCGAGCACGGCTTGGCCTACGTCTGCGTCGACGAGCCCCAGGGTTTCAAGACCTCGATGCCACCCGTGGTGGCGGCCACGATCCCGGGGCTGGCCCTGGTGCGCTTCCATGGCCGCAACGCCGAGAACTGGCACCGCAAGGGGATCACCGCCGCCGAGCGCTTCCGCTACCTCTACTGCGACGAGGAGCTGCAGGCCTGGGTGGCACCCCTCCGGGAGCTGGCCGCCGAGGTGGGCGAGACCCACGTGCTGATGAACAACTGCTACCAGGACTACGGCGTGCGCAATGCCCACCAGCTCGGCTCCCTGCTGGGGGAGGGGCTCCAGCCGGGGGCACCGCAGACCCTGTAGCGACGCAGCCGGTGGCCTGCCCCGGGCATTTGTGGAGGATCGGGGTGGCTCAGCCACGCCGATCCTCCCGAATCGGGCGGGGGCGGCGATGAACCCGCTCAGTCGGCGGCGAGGTGGGCCGACGGGCGCAGGCGGGTTATACAAGTCGGGTGCCCGACGAGTGGAGCTCCACCACGCTGGCCGCCATCGACATCGGGACGAACTCCTTCCACCTGGTGGTGGCCCGGACCACCTCACCGGTGGCCTTCGAGGTCATCGCCCGGGAGAAGGAGGTGGTACGCCTGGGTTCGGGGTCGGGCGACATGAAGCGCCTGGCGCCCGACGCCATGGACCGGGGAGTCGCTGCCCTCAGCCGCTTCCGCCAGGTGGCGGAGATCTCGGAGGCAGCGGTACGCGCCATCGCCACCAGTGCCGTGCGCGAGGCCGCCAACCGGGCGGAGTTCCTCCGCCGGGCCCGGGAGGAGGCTGGGGTCGACATCGAGGTCGTGTCCGGGGTCGAGGAGGCCAGGCTCATCCACCTCGGGGTGCTGCAGGACGTGCCGGCCGCCGACCACCGGCTGCTCCTGATCGACATCGGTGGCGGCAGCACCGAGTTCGTGGTGGGGGAGGGACCCGAGGTGCTGGTCGCCCGCAGCCTCAAGCTCGGTGCCATCCGCCTGACCGATCGCTTCCTGGGCGAGGAGCCACTGGGGAAGGGGGCGGTGAAGCGGTGCCGGGAGCACGTCCGGGCCTACCTCGGTCCGGTGGTGCGGGAGGTGACCCACCACGGCTTCGACGTCGCCGTCGGCAGCTCGGGAACGATCCTCAACGTAGCCGAGATGGCCCGCCAGCGCCGGGGTGAGTCGGGCCGGCTGGTCTCCAACGCCACCTTCACCCGCAAGGAGCTGGGGACAGTGGTCGACGCACTGGTGGCGGCCGACACCGCCAAGGCCCGCCTCAAGGTTCCGGGGCTCGACGAGCGCCGGGCCGACATCATCGTGGCCGGTGCCGTGCTGCTAGAGGAGGCGTTCGACGCCCTCGGCATCGAGGAGATGACCGTGTCGGACTACGCCCTGCGGGAGGGCTTGGTGCTCGACACCATGGAGCGGGCCACCGGTGCCACCGGGGTCATCGGCCGGGGCACGGCGGACATCCGGGCCCGCAGCGTGCAGCGGCTGAGCGGGCTGTGTCCCCAAGAGCAGGAACACGCCCAGCAGGCGAGCCGCCTGGCCGTGACCATCTTCGACGGGACGGCGGCCATCCACGGCCTGCGCCGGGAGGAGCGCGAGCTGTTGGCGGCGGCCGCCCAGCTGTGCAACGTCGGCATCGCCATCTCCCATGACCGCCACCACCTGCACTCCTATTACGTGATCCGCAACGCCGAGCACCTGCGGGGCTTCACCGAGCGCGAGGTGGAGCTCATCGCCCTGGTGGCCCGCTACCACCGCAAGAGCGTGCCCAAGGCCAAGCACGAGGCCTTCGCCTCGCTCGGCCCGGCCGACCAGGCGAGGGTACGAACGCTGGCCGGGATCCTGCGGGTGGCGGTGGCCCTGGACCGCAGCCACGCCGGCGTGGTGGCCGGGATCGACGCCCAGTGCTCGAGCCGGGGGGTGGAGATCGCCCTGGAGGTCCGGGGCGATCCGTCCCTGGAGCTCTACACGGCCGAGGAGCGCAAGGGCCTGCTGGAGAGCGCCCTGGATGCGCCCGTGCGCATCGAGGCGGCACCCTCCGGCTGAAGGACGCCAGCTCCGGCGGTCATCGCCCGCTCGCCGAGAAGTGCATGTAGTCCCGGCTGGATCGCCACGTCCCTCCCCAGGCCCAGCCCAGGTCGGCGAAGGCACCGGTGACCACGTCGCCGGCGGTGATCATCCCGGGGCGGACGTGACTGCGCTCGGTGTAGGCCGAGGCCAGTTCCGGCAGGACCACGTCGCCCTTGACGTAGGGGTTGTGGAAGGGGTTGATGTCGAGGGCCCGGCCGTAGGCGTGCTCCGACCACGAGGTGGCGCCCCGTGACGGGCGGCACACGAAGGCCCCGGTGTTGTTGCCGTCGCCGGTAGGGTGCCGGTCCAGCTCGTCGGTCCGGGTGATGCGCATCTCCTCGATGGGGAAGCGGGCCCGGTGCAGGCGCCGGAACACCTCGACCACGCCCTCGGCCGCGCCGGCGTCGACCAGCAGCTCGCCGGTGTGGGGGCGCCCGTCGAAGCCCCAGAAGGCGACGGTGACGTAGCGGAGGTCGTCCAGGGCGACGGGACAGGCGGGGGCCCAGGTGGAGCGGGCGGCCACCGCCGGCGGCACCGCCTGCACGTCCGCGGTGAAGTCGTCGCCGGATGGCGGGGGGAGCAGGTCCTCGGTGACCAGCCGGCGGTCCTGGAGCTCCGGCGGGGTCGGCTGGATGGCACCGTAGCCGTCGGGGCGCAGCGGCAGCGGCCGGGTGCCCAGCCACGCCGGGGCGGGTACCGCCTGGCTCCCGAACCCGGGTCCACCGGCGGCGGGATCGGGGGGCACGGCAGCAGCTGACGTGGACGTGGACGTGGCGGCCGGCCCGGCGCCCTCCTGCGCCTCCGGGTCCCGGCCGACCGGCTCGACGCCGGCCGGCCCGGCGCAGCCGGCCCCGCCCGCCAGGGCCAGCGTCACCGCCACCAGGCGGCTCGGCCAGCGCCCGCGGGCCTTGGCCGCCGCCGGGCGCGCCGGCCCCGGTGGCGATCCGCAGGCCGGCGGGGGAACGGGGGCAGCCCTGGGCACCGGTCGAGGCTAACGAGGCGTTAGCGTCTCCCCGGTGTCAGGCCCGCCTCCCCCCGTGCGCCAGGCCGTGGTCCGCTTCCTGGCCCGTGAGCTCGACGAGGAGGGGCTGCGGGAGACCGGGTGGGCGCCGGGCACCGACCGCATCCGGTGGTACGCGTCCTACGGCGGCGGGCGTCCCGACCAGCCCTACCGCCAGAACGGGCCCAGCGGCCTGTTCACCCGCCACCGGGGCGACCGGCCCACGGCGCTGTACCGCCTCGACCGCGCCGGCGGCTGGGTCCTGGATGCGGCCAGCGGCGACTGGCGGCCCCACGACGCCCCCATCCGCCTCCATGAGCTGGCTGAGCTGAGCCGGGCCGAGGTCGAGGCGCTCTTCGCCCTCGACGACTGGGGCTCGTGGTACTTCGACTACCGGATCGGCGACTGGGTGCGCACGGACCAGCCCCGGTCGTCGTACTACCTCGAAGACCTGGAGATCCACGAGATCGACGAGGCCGAGGCCGGCCGCGTGGCCACTGCCCTGGGCGTCGTCGACGCCCTCGGCTGAGCACGGGGACGGCCGAGCGGGGCGGGCCCGGCCGCTGACGGCTACAGGGGGGTGACGT